>Ga0224500_10000486_pt1 | contig 27083 bp, 24 predicted proteins | sample SF_Oct11_sed_USG_FD_168126 | JGI IMG/M metagenome (GOLD analysis project Ga0224500, IMG submission 168126) | Sediment microbial communities from San Francisco Bay, California, United States - SF_Oct11_sed_USGS_4_1 | ecosystem: Environmental > Aquatic > Marine > Sediment | place: USA: California... | reverse complement strand
CAGGCCGGCGCCAGAATCGAAACCGGGCGGAAGAGTCGATGTGCAACGTCGCGCCACCGATCGACAGGTCGAGGCTCCGCACCGAGCCGGCGCGTACGCTCGACGCCAGCGTGGCAAGCAAGCCTGTGTCGACGTACTGCAGCGATTCCTCGATCCGCCGGGCGGGCGGCTGCGCCAGGGCGATGAACGTCTGGCCGCACAGCGTATCGCTCCCGGCCGCGGTAACGTCGCCTGCATCGCCGCCCAGCGCGTGCCAGATTGCACGCAGCCAGCGATCGTCGCTGCGCAGATCCCAGCGAACGACGCCAGCGGTCGGCGTGCGTGCGATCGCCTCGCCAAAGCCCCAGAGCCACCAGCCATTCACGGGCAGTTGACCGGCGCGCTCGCGGCGCCGGTTGACCGGATGCTCGTGCAGCAGCATCTGTATCTCGTTCGCCAGGCTGCGCACCAAGGCGCCGTCGCGGCCCGCCGGCATGAAGTCGTGCACGTCGTGCCCCACGACGGCATCCGGCGGCTGCGTCCAGCAGTCGATGGAGCGGGTACAGTGCAGCAGCCATGCGCCATGGACGAACGCCGCGACGGTCAGTTCGCCGGTCCCGAAATGCGAACCAACGAGTGCGCCCAATGCGCCGGCCTCCTCCTCGGTGGGTGCCGCCTGGGCGAGCGGCGCGAGCCGCAGGTGATCGAGGCCGGCCGCCAGGTGCACCGGTTGCGCCAGACACCAGGACCCGGGTCCCGCCGCGGTCAGCCCGTTTTCCAGTGCGAGTGCGGGGCCGGCGGGCCAGCGCGCCAGGAGATCCGCCCCGCCGACGGGCTCGAGCAGCCACTCGCGCCACGCGCGTGGTTCACCACACACCAGCCGCCCTCGCCCGCCGAGCCAGCGCAGCGCGTCCATGGCCGGCAGCGCGTCGTTCGCCGACGCCTCGGCCAGCGCCGCCTGCAGCCAGGGCAGCGCAACGCGCACGCGCGCAGCCGCCGTCAAGCGACGCCTCCCGTCGGCAGCGCGTGCTGCCGTGAACCCGCGCGACGCATGCAGTATCGTAAGGGCATGAAACTCCAACTCGAAAACCCGGCCGGCACCAACCTGGTGCGCAGCTACGGCCCGGGACAGTTGCGCATCGGCGAACGCATGCATTCCACGAGCCTGATCGTCACGGCGACAACGATCATCGCACCCTGGCGACCCACGACGGCGCAGGGGCTGACGGCGGCCGACCTCGAGCCCCTGCTCGGCCTGGCACCCGCGGTCGTGCTGCTGGGCACCGGCGCCAGGCAGCAGTTTCCGGATGTGCAGGTACTGCGCATCCTGCACGATCAACGGATCGGCGTGGAGGTCATGGACACATCCGCCGCGTGCCGCACGTACAACGTGCTGGTGACCGAAGGCAGGAGCGTTGCAGCCGCGCTGATCGTCTGAGCCGGCCCCGGGCACCGCTTCAGGCGAGGCCCTGCAGCAGCGGCACGAATGTCACCGGCCCGAGCACCTCGCGCTCGTAACGCTCGCCGCGGCGGGTGATGCGCAGCAGTTGCTGCTCGCGGTCGTTGCCGACCGGGATCACGAGCCGGCCGCCATCGGCCAGTTGCTCCAGCAGCGCCGGCGGCACGGCGTACGAAGCGGCAGCGACGACGATGCCGTCGAACGGCGCGTAGGCGGCCCAGCCCTCGAAGCCGTCGCCGTGCTTCATGTACACGTTCGCGATGCGCAGATCGCGCAGGATCTGCCGCGCCTTGACCTGCAACGCCGCGATGCGCTCGACGCTGTAGAGCGTCGCGACCAGCGGCGCGAGCACGGCAGACTGGTAGCCGCAACCCGTGCCGACTTCGAGCACCTTGCGCGGCTTGCCGGCTGCGAGCAGCGACTGCGTCATGCGCGCCACGATGTAGGGTTGCGAGATCGTCTGGCCATGCCCGATCGGCAGCGCGGTGTCCTCGTAGGCGCGGCTCGCCAGTGCTTCGTCCACGAACATGTGCCGCGGCACGCTGCGGATGCGTTCGAGCACCCCGTTGTCGGTGATGCCCTGCTCGCGCAAGCGCGCGATGAGCCGCTCGCGCGTGCGCGCCGACGTCATGCCGATGCCGCTGACCCTGCTCTGTTCTTTCACGTGCGCTTCATCCGCGGCTCATTCCGCGCGCCCCCTGAGCCACTCACCGATCTCGTCGAGCGCCGCATGGCGCGTCAGGTCGACCTGCAATGGCGTGACGGAGACGTAACCGCTGGCGACGGCATGGAAGTCGGTGCCTGCGCCGGCGTCCGCACCTTCGCCGGCCGGCCCCACCCAGTAGACCGGACGCCCGCGCGGGTCCGATGCACGCACGACCGGCGCCGATCGATGCCGGTGCCCTAGGCGCGTGGACTTGAGGCCGCGCAGCCTCTCGTACGGCAGGTCCGGTACGTTGACGTTGAGGATCATCGACGAATGGAGCGGCGAGCGCTGCAAGCGCATCAGCAATTCACTTGCCACGCGCGCGGCCGTCGCGAAATGCCGGCCGCCACGTTCGACCAGCGAAATGGCGATCGCGGGCAGACCGAGGAAGCGTCCTTCGACGGCCGCGGCCACGGTGCCGGAATAGAGGACGTCGTCGCCCAGGTTGGCGCCGTCGTTGATGCCCGATACCACCATGTCGTGATCGATCTCGTCGGCGAACAGGCCCGAAATGGCCAGGTGGACGCAGTCCGTGGGGGTGCCGTTCACGAAATGGCGCCGGGGACCGTATTCGACCACCCGCAGCGGGACGTCGAGCGTCAAGGAGTTGCTGGCGCCACTGCGATTGCGCTCCGGCGCCACCACCGTGACCTGGGCAAGCGGCAGCAACGCATCGACGAGGCGTTGCAGGCCCTCGGCGCGGTACCCATCGTCGTTGCTGACCAGGATTCTCATGTGTCGTGGGACCGTATCGTTATCAGGGCCCCAGCAGCGGCGGGGTGGGCCACGAACGCGGCGCAACTATACTGGAATCCCTGCCTGCCTCGGAAGCGAACTGCCACGGCATGACGACGCGAACCCCGCCGCCGGGTGACGACGACCCGAACGCCTTCCGGCGTGCGATGGCCGGCGTGCGTCCGCTGCCCATGCGTCCCGCCGCCCCGGCACGGCCACGCCCAAGGGCGGTCGCCAGGCTTACGCGTGCCGATCGCCACGACCTGCTGCACGAAAGCCATGCGATGGCAGCCGATCCTGCGGTGCTCGAGACCGACGGCGAGCTGACTTTTCGCCGCCCGCACGTGCGCGATGAGGCGTTTCGCAAATTGAGGCGCGGCAGGTTCGCGGTCGAAGCCGAGATCGACCTGCATGGCCTGCACCGGCACGCGGCGCAGGAGGCCCTGCGGCAGTTCCTGAACGATTGCGTGCACCGCGGCCTGCGCTGCGTGCGCGTGATTCATGGCAAGGGGCTGCGCTCGGGAAACGGTGGCCCGGTGCTGAAGCTGGTCGTCCACCACTGGCTGCGCAAGGTCGAGAATGTCGCGGCGTTCGTAACCGCACGGCCCGCGGACGGTGGCTCCGGTGCGGTTCACGTCCTGCTGGCTGGCCGCAAGTGAGGCACGGCTCACTCCTCGCCGCCTTCGCCCGCATCCCAGGCGTCGGCCAGCACTTCATGCAGCACGGCTGTGGCAAATGTGCCCCGCGGCAGCACGAACCTCAGCTCCAGCGTGTCGTCGTCGCGGAAGGCCCAGTCGAATTCACGCACGGGCAGCCGCAGGCTGCGCCGCTCGTGATCGATGCGCTCGCCTGCGAGCAACGCCGCGAGTTGCGCGTGTGGCGCGATCACACCGTCCTCGACTGCGCGCGCGACGCCAGTAGCCGGAGAATCGCCGTGGCCCGGCAGCGGGCCGCTGGGATGCACATCCATCGCGACGCGACGCGCCTCGAGCGCCGGATCATCCGGCTCCGCGATGAAGAAGCTGCGACGACCGTCGAGCATGACAACCTCGCCCGGCAGCAGTCGGTTCCAGTCGCCACGCGCCACGCGTGACGCGAGGACCGCGTTGAACAGGTAGCTGCGGGCGGCGGACAGCGCGAAACTGCGCTGCGAGCGCTCGCGCGGCGCAACATCGCCCCGCGCCCACGCGATCGCTCTGTGCAGGTTGCTGCCTTCGCGCCCGAACCGCTGCGGGCCGAAATAGTTCGGAACACCGTGCTCGCGGATCGCCGCAAGACACGCTTCGATCGGATCGCGGTCGCCGCGCAGGTCGCGGATCCGCAGTTCGAACCGATTCGCGCGGTGCGAGCCCGGGCGAAGCTTCCGGCCGTGCCGGTACGCCGCGCGGACGGCATACCCCTCGCCTTGCCATTCCAGGCACTGGGCCACGTCGAACGGCGCCGGCAACGGCAGCGAGTACGCCTGGGTCGTCAGCGCATGGCGATCCTTGTGCCCGCTGAACCCGACATCGCGCACGGCCACGCCGGCATGTCGCGCGAGCTGCGCCGCGACCCAGCCCGTGTTGGCGCCGCGCTTCGCGACGACCAGCAATCCGTGATTGCCGGCTCCCTCCGGCTCGAAGCCGAGGATCTCGTCGACGACGAAGTCTTCCGGCTCGCGGCGGATGGCGCCCGTGGCAGGAGGCGGACCGTGCGCGCGAGGCGCAACGCCCGGAGCGGCAACGGCAGCCGGATCGATCAATGCCCGTCGTGTCCGTTCTGGTGCGCGCCATCGTCGTACGCGAGCAGCGCGATCGCCTGGCAGGCGAGCCCTTCGCCACGCCCCAGCGCGCCGAGTTCCTCCGTGGTCGTGGCCTTGACGTTGATGCAGTCGATCCGTACCCCGAGGTCGTCCGCGATGTTCTGTCGCATGAGCACACGGTAAGGCCCGACGCGTGGCTCCTGCGCGAGGATCGTCAGGTCGGCGTTGACGATGTGCCAGCCGCGTTGCTGCATGAGCTTGCCGCAATGCCGCAGGAAGCGCCGGCTGTCGGCGCCTTTCCAGCGCGGATCGCTGTCGGGGAAATGCTCGCCGATGTCGCCGAGGGCCATGGCTCCGAGCAGCGCATCACACAGCGCGTGCAGGACCACGTCGCCGTCCGAATGCGCGATCACACCACGGGAATGTGGAATGCGCACGCCGCCAAGCGTCACGTGATCGCCATCCCCGTAGGCATGCACGTCGTAACCGATTCCCACCCTCATGCGACCACTCCACGTCTCCGGTTATCGTCCTTCCGACCGCAGGATCACCTCCGCAAGCGCTGCGTCCGCCGGGTCCGTCACCTTGATGTTGTCGGCGCGGCCGCGGACCAGCCGCGGTTGCAGCCCCAGGCTTTCGATCGCGGAAGCTTCGTCCGTAACTGGCCGGTCACGCTCCATGCAGAGCCGGAGCGCGCGACGCAACAGCCCATAGCGAAACATCTGCGGCGTGAGCGCGCGCCAGAGCGCGTCGCGTGCCACGGTTTCACGCACGCGCTGCTCGCCGTCTGCCCGCTTCAGCGTGTCGGCGACCGGAACGGCGAGCAGGCCGCCGACCGCATCCGCGGCGAGCGCATCGAACAACAGGTCGAGATCGACGCGACGCAGGCAGGGACGCGCGGCATCGTGGACCAGTACCCAGTCCGTGTCCCGCGCATCACCGTCCAGCGCATCCAGACCGTTCGCGACCGAATGCTCGCGCCGCGTGCCGCCCGTACAACGCCGGACGCGCCGATCGGAAAACTCGGGCAAGCCTTGCCAGCGGGTATCTCCGCGCGCAAGCGACACGACGATGCCGTCGACGCGGGGCTCGGCCAGCAGCGCCGACAGTGTCCAGGACAGCAATGGTCGCCCGAGAAGTGGCGTGTATTGCTTGGGCAGCGCAGCACCAAAGCGCGAACCCTGCCCCGCCGCGGGCACGATCGCCCAGCGCCGGGCCACGAGGGTCACGGCAAGTCGGCCTGGGCCGTCCTTTGCCCCGTCGCCGCGGCGGCAGGTGCCGGCGGGGTCGCCGATCCGGGCTGTGCCGGCGGCACGACCTGGAAGAAGGTCTCGTTCGTCTTGACCATGCCGAGGTCGGTGCGCGCGCGTTCCTCGATGGCCTTGCGGCCTTCCTTGAGATCGCGGACCTCGGCCGCGAGCGTGCGATTGCGGGTTTCGAGCCGGGTATTCTCGGCGGACTGGGCGTCAATGGCCTTCTCCAGACGCCACACTTCGCGCATGCCGTCGGGCGATGCCCAGATACGGTACTGGAGCAGCATCAGCACGACGGCCAGCAGGCCGGCCATGATCCGGGTGGTCATGGGCGTGGAAGATTAGCAGAAACCGATGGCATCAAGCACCACTGACGAAGGCGGCCACCGGGAAAGCGTCCCGGCCGGCGTAGGAGGCATCGGCTGCGAGCTCAGCCTCGATTCGCAGCAACTGGTTGTACTTGGCGATGCGATCGGAGCGGCAGAGCGATCCGGTCTTGATCTGGGTCGCGCGCGTGGCGACCGCGATGTCTGCGATCGTGCTGTCTTCGGTCTCGCCCGACCGGTGCGACACGACCGCGCTGTACCCGGCCTCGGCCGCCATGTCGATCGCCTCGAGCGTCTCCGTCAGGGTGCCGATCTGGTTGGGCTTGATCAGGATCGAGTTGGCCACGCCCCGGGCGATGCCTTCGCGCAGGATCCTGGTGTTGGTCACGAACAAGTCGTCGCCCACGAGCTGGATGCGCTTGCCGAGCCGCTGGGTGAGCAGCGACCAGCCGTCCCAATCGTCTTCGGCCATGCCGTCCTCGACCGTGATGATCGGGAACCGGTTGACCAGGCCTTCGAGGTAGTCGACGAACTGCGTCGGCGTGAACTGCCGGCCTTCCGACTCGAGGTGGTAGACCCCGTCCTTGAAGAACTCGGAGCTGGCCACGTCGAGACCGAGGTACACGTCGCGGCCGGCCTTGAAGCCGGCGCGCTCGACTGCCTCGAGGATCGTGTCCAGCGCCGCTTCGTTCGACGGCAGGTTCGGCGCGAAGCCGCCTTCGTCACCTACGGCAGTCGCGAGCTTGCGCTCGTGCAGCACCTTCTTCAGCGTGTGGAAGATCTCCGCGCCGTAGCGCAACGCCTCGCTGAAGTTCGGGGCGCCCACCGGCAACACCATGAACTCCTGGATGTCGACGCTGTTGTCGGCATGCGCGCCGCCGTTGATGATGTTCATCATCGGCACCGGCATCACCTTGCGGCCCGGGCCGCCGAGATGGCGGAACAGGCTCTGCTTCGAGGCGCGCGCCGCTGCATGCGCCGACGCCAGCGAAATGGCGAGCAGCGCATTTGCGCCCAGACGCGACTTGGTCTCCGTGGCGTCCAGCGCAATCATCTTCGCGTCAATGCCGCGCTGGTCCATGACATCGTGGCCGAGCAGCGCATCACGCAGCTCGCCGTTGGCGTTGCGCACGGCCTGCAGCACGCCCTTGCCCAGGTAGCGCCTCTTGTCGCCATCGCGCAGCTCGACGGCTTCACGCGTACCCGTGGAGGCACCCGACGGCACGGCCGCGCGGCCCATCACGCCTCCTGCGACGAAGACGTCCGCTTCCACAGTGGGATTGCCGCGCGAATCCATGATTTCGCGGGCCTTGATGTCGATGATCCTGGTCGTCATAGGTTCGATTCCTCGAAGGGCCGCTGCTTCACGGCGGTGTCAATCTGCTGCATCACCTCGAGCAACGAGCGCATGCGATCGAGCGGCCACGCATTGGGGCCGTCGGAGAGCGCCTGCGCCGGGTCAGGGTGGGTTTCCATGAATACGCCGGAGACGCCCGCGGCAACGGCCGCCCGGGCCAGCACCGGCACGAATTCACGCTGCCCGCCCGAGGCGCTGCCCTGCCCGCCCGGCAGCTGCACGGAATGCGTGGCGTCGAAGACGACCGGGGCGTACTCGCGCATCACGGCGAGCGAGCGCATGTCGGACACGAGGTTGTTGTAGCCGAACGAAAAACCCCGCTCGCACGCCATCACCTGTTCGTTGCCGGTCGACCGCGCCTTGTCGATGACGTTCTTCATCTCCCACGGCGACAGGAACTGGCCCTTCTTGATGTTGACGGGCTTGCCCTGGCTCGACGCGCTCAGGATGAAGTTGGTCTGACGGCACAGGAAAGCCGGGGTCTGCAGCACGTCGACGACCGCGGCAACCTCCGCCATCGGCGTATCCTCGTGCACGTCGGTGAGCACCGGCAGGCCGAGCTGGCGCCTGACTTCCGACAGGATGCGCAGGCCTTCCTCGATGCCGGGGCCGCGGAAGCTCGCCCGCGACGAACGGTTCGCCTTGTCGTAGCTGGCCTTGAAGATGTAGGGGATGCCAAGCGCGCGCGTGATTTCCTGCATGCGGCCCGCGATGTCGAGCACGAGGCCCTCGCTTTCGACGACGCAGGGTCCCGCGATGAGGAAGAACGGACGGTCGTGCCCGACCTCGAAACCACAGAGTTTCATGCGCTCGCCGCCACCGGCAGCTTGCCCAGCCGGTGCTCGCGCGCGGCACGGATGAAGCCTGTGAACAACGGGTGCCCGTCGCGCGGCGTCGAACGGAATTCCGGGTGGTACTGGCTCGCCACGAAGAACGGGTGCTGCGGCAACTCGATGATCTCGACCAGGCCGTCGCGCGAGAAGCCCGGGAACCGCAGGCCCGCGTTCATCAGGCGCTGCAGGTAGGTGTTGTTGAATTCGAACCGATGGCGATGACGCTCGCGGACGACGTCGGTCCCGTAGACCGAGTGCGCGAGCGACCCGTGCGAGATGCGGATCTCCTGAGCGCCGAGGCGCATCGTGCCGCCAAGCTGCGAAGCCTCGTCGCGCGCCTCGACCGTGCCCTTCTGGTCCTGCCACTCGGTGATCAGCGCGATGACCGGGTGCGGCGACGCGCGGTTGAACTCCGTGCTGTGCGCGCCTTCGAGGCCCGCGACGTTGCGCGCGTACTCGATGATCGCGAGCTGCATGCCGAGGCAGATGCCGAGGTACGGGATCCTGTTCTCACGCGCGTAGCGGACAGCTTCGATCTTGCCTTCGATGCCGCGCTCGCCGAAACCGCCCGGCACGAGGATCGCGTCCATCCCGGCCAGCGCCTTGGTGCCGTGCTTCTCGATGTCGGTCGCTTCGATGAACTCGACGTTGACGCGCGTGCGCGTGCGCAGGCCCGCGTGGATCAACGCCTCGTTGAGGGAGATGTACGCGTCCTTGAGGTTGACGTACTTGCCGACCATCGCCAGGTTGATGGTGAGGTCCGGGCTGGCCTTGGCGGCCACGACCTGCTGCCATTCCTTGAGGTCGGCCGCCGGCAGGTCGTGCAGGCCGAACTTCTCGCACACGATGTCGTCGAGTTGCTGCTCGTGCAGGAGCGAAGGGATCTTGTAGATGTCGTCGGCATCCACCGCGGAGAATACGGCCCGCTCCTCGACGTTGGTGAACAGCGCGATCTTGCGGCGATGCTCGGGCGGCAGCGGGTCCTGGCAGCGGCAGAGCAGCACGTCGGGCTGAATGCCGATCGAACGCAGCTCCTTCACCGAGTGCTGCGTTGGCTTGGTCTTGATCTCGCCCGACGTGGCGATGTACGGGATCAGCGTCAGGTGCATGTACAGCACGTTGTTGCGGCCGAGCTCGACGCCGAGCTGGCGGATCGCCTCGAGGAACGGCAGCGACTCGATGTCGCCGACCGTGCCGCCGATCTCGACCATGCAGACGTCGGAATCGCCCGCACCCATGCGGATGCAGTGCTTGATCTCGTCGGTGATGTGCGGAATGACCTGCACCGTCGCGCCGAGGTAATCGCCGCGACGTTCCTTCGCGATCACGCGCTCGTAGATGCGGCCGGTCGTGAAGTTGCTGTTGCGGCCCGTGGTCGTGCGCACGAAGCGCTCATAGTGGCCGAGGTCGAGGTCGGTCTCGGTGCCGTCGTCGGTGACGAAGACTTCACCGTGCTGGAACGGGCTCATGGTGCCCGGGTCAACGTTGATGTACGGATCGAGCTTTACCATGGCGACCTTGAGGCCGCGCGCCTCGAGGATGGCACCTAGCGAGGCAGCTGCAATGCCCTTGCCCAGCGACGAAACGACACCGCCGGTCACACAGATGAATTTGGTCATTGGAGTCCCCGTCGCAGGAAGCGCGACGGGAGGGCAGTCTAGCGGATCGGAGGGTGTGCTGGCCACTTCGATGCGAGCACGTCGGCTTCGGTCACCGCGCCACGCCGATTCCAGACGATGCGCCACGACGGCTCGCCGGAACGGGCGGCGAATGGCGCTGCAACGCCAAGATCCGCCACGGCGATCAGGCAGTCGCCGGCGAAAAGCAGCGGCAGGTCCTGGCGACGCCAGGGCAGCACGTCGTGCTCCTGCAGCCACTTGCGCAGCGGGCGGTGATGTGCGCCCCCGGCAGGCAGGAATGCCTCGCCGCCAGTCCGGCTGCGCACATCGAGCCGCGCGGGCAGGCGCTCGCGACTGAGTCCGGTGCCGACGTCGGGCAGCAGAGCCAGCGAAGACCCGGCGGACCATGCGTAAGCCTCGCCGCCGGCCGTCGGCCAGCTGCCCTCGTGCAGTTCGACCGCGCCCGCGGCTTCGACATGCAGTCGACCGCGGTAACGGCGGACCACCACGCCTGGCCAGCGCGTCTCGGGGATGCGATCCGCAGCCGCGATCGTCATGTCGCGCCGCAGGGCGGCCAGGCTCCGTGCGGACGCCGGTGGATGCCCCAGGCCGGCCAGCCAGGCGCGCAGCACGGCGCGCTGCCTCGGCTCGGGCAGCGACTGCAGCGCGTCGAGCTCGATCGCGGTGCCCGCCAGTACCCGGGGGAGATCCAGAGCGACGCAAGCCGCCTCGGCCGCCAGCGCGTCGCGGGCGTAGTCGGCCACCCGTCCTGCCGTCGCGGCGACCGCAGGCCAGCGCTGCCGCAGCGCGGGCAGCACCTCGAGGCGCAGGTAGTTGCGGTCGAAACGACGATCGAGGTTCGAGGGGTCCTCTTGCCAACGCAGCCGCTGCGTACCGGCCCAGGCGGCCAGCTCGGCGCGCGTGAACTCGAGCAGCGGCCGCGCGTGCCATGCCGCCACGCCGAAGCGGCCGAGCGGCGCCATGCCCGCGATCGAGCGCAGCCCGCCTCCGCGCAACCACTGCAGCAGGATGGTCTCGAGCTGGTCGTCGGCGTGGTGGGCGGTGAGCAGCACCTCACCGGGTTCGAGCCGGGCCGCGAGCGCGGCATAGCGGGCTTCACGGGCTGCGGCTTCCGGACTCTGCCCCGCATCCAGGTTCACGGCGACCCGGACTTCGTCGTACGCAACGCCGTGCGAGTCCGCCAGCTCACGACACGCACGCGCCCACTGCGCGGAATCGGCATGCAATGAGTGGTCGACGTGGATAGCGCGCAAACGTGCCGTCAGGCGGCCCGCGTTCGCCAGCTGCGCCAGCGCGACGAGCAATACCGTGGAGTCGAGCCCGCCGCTCAGCGCGACGCAGAGTCCCGGAGATCGTGCGTGGCTCGTCGCCGGGACCAGGGCGAGCAAGGAATCGAGGCTTGCCACCAGTCGGTGAGGGGTGAACACGTGCTGCGGGCCCGGGTGGGCGCGGCGTCGCTCAATTGGCCGCGCGATAGACGCCCTGGCCGCGCAGGCGCTGGTACCGCTGCGCGAGCAGCGCGTCCTCCGGCTGCTGCGAAACCTGGTCGAGATGCCGCACGAGCGCTTCCTTGAGCGAATCCGCCATCGCCTGTGGATCGCGGTGGGCGCCGCCGAGCGGCTCACGCAGCACTTCGTCGACCAGCCCGAGCTTGTCGAGACGCTCCGCCGTGATGCCCATGGCATCAGCCGCGATTTCCTTCTTGTCGGCGCTCTTCCAGAGGATGGACGCGCAGCCTTCCGGCGAAATCACCGAGTAGATCGAGTACTGCAGCATGATCAACCGGTCGCACACGCCGATGGCGAGCGCGCCGCCCGAGCCGCCTTCGCCGATGACCGCAGTGATCACCGGCACGCGCAGCGACGACATCTCGAACAGGTTGCGGGCGATCGCCTCGCTCTGGTTGCGCTCTTCGGAGCCGACGCCGGGATAGGCCCCCGGGGTGTCGATCAGGGTGACCAGCGGAATGCGGAAGCGCTCCGCGAGCTTCATCAGCCGCAGCGCCTTGCGGTAACCCTCTGGCTTCGGCATGCCGTAGTTGCGGCGCACCCGTTCCTTGGTGTCGCGGCCCTTCTGGTGGCCGATCAGCATGACCGGCCGGCCGGCGAGACGCGCGAAGCCGCCGACGATCGCGAGGTCGTCCGAGTACATGCGGTCGCCGTGCAGCTCCTGGAACTCATCGAAAATGGCAACGGCGTAGTCGAGCGTGTACGGGCGCTGCGGGTGGCGCGCGAGCTGGGCGACCTGCCACGCGGTCAGGTTGGCGAAGATGCTGTTGGTGAGCGCACGGCTCTTGGCCCGCAGGCGAGCGATCTCCTCGCCGATGTTGACCTCGGCGTCGGACGAGACGAAGCGCAGCTCGTCGATCTTTGCTTCGAGCTCGGCGATAGGCTGTTCGAATTCGAGGAAGCTCAATGGCATAGGCGCGAAGGATGCCGTACGCCCGGCGCGGGCGCAAATCAGCCGCAGGCAAGTCGGCCGGGACGGGTTTCCTGCGTCCCGGCGCACAGCACCCGAAACGACGCGGCGACGCTCGTTGTTCAGGCCTTGAGCGACGCCCGCCACTGCGTGGCATTGCGCACGTCGAGCGCGCCGGCGATGGTCTTGAGCGCAGCGTTCTCCGCGTCGGTGCGTGCGGACTTGAGACCGAGCAGGCCACCCGCCGCGTCAGCGACGTCCTGGCACCACGCGAGCAGCAATTGCTCTTCGTCGGCGCCGAACTCTTCCTTGAGCTTGCGGTCGCTGCGTGCGAGCTCATTGAGCACCGCGAGGTCGGCCTTCAGCTGCTGCTTCGACGGAGGCTCGCTGAGCCAGCGCGCAAGCGCATCTTCGCCGCCGTGATCGAGGAAGCCGCGCTCGCGCGCGATGTGCAGTATCACGTCGCGCTCGCTCTTCTGGAGCTTGCCGTCGGCCCATGCGACATACACGAGCGGCAACAGCGACACGACGCGGTATGCCTCGCGCGGCACCCGGAGTTCCCTGAGCCAGCCTTCCAGGTCCATGTGTCGCCACCCCGCCGTTGTCGATTGGCACGCATTCTTACACGGGTCCGGGGAACGGCCGCAAGTGCCGTCGGCGCGACGCGGATGGGCGTGCTTCAGGTATCGCGCGGCGCGTAGTACAACTCGACGCCTTCACGGCCCACCAGGCTGCCGAGCCGTTCGATCAGCTCGCGCGAGGGCCGCACCCTCCACTGCTCGCCGAATTGCAGGATCGCGGCGGCATCGCCGGTCGCGTACCGGATGGCGACGTTGCAGCGTCCGCCCTGGCTCGGCTTGAGTGCCTGCTCGAGCGCGGCGACCAGCTTGCTGGCATCCCCGTTCTGCGCCCTGGCGGCCGGCCAGCGCAACACGAGGTTGCGGCCGTACTGTTCGCGCGCCTGGTCGACGTCCATGATCTTCTTCGCGCTCAGGCGCCAGTCGTCGATGAAGTCGTCCCAGCGCAGGCCGCCCTCGACCACGAGGATCGCGTCCTTCGAGACCAGCGAGCGGAACTGCTGGTAGACGTCCTCGAACATCGTGACCTCGAGCCGGCCGCTGCGATCGTCGAGGATGAAGCTGGTACGCCCGCCGCGCTTGCGGATCTCGAGCACGAGCCCGGCGACGGTCACGCTGCGCGCCGGGCCGCGCCACGGGTTGCCTTTCTCCTCGCCCCCGGCGCCAACCGGCCTGGCACCGCCGACGTCGGCGATGCGCCCGCTGGTGATCGGCCGCAGTTCGCGTTCGTATTCGGCAATCGGATGGCCCGTGAGATAGAGGCCCAGCGTTTCGCGCTCGCCCGTGAGCCGGACCGCTTCGCCCCATTCGGGCAGCGTCTCCTCAATCGCCTTCGCGTCAGCCTCGGCCGCAACCGGTGTCGCCGCGGCAGGCGCAGGCTCAGCCAGCCCGAACAGGTCTTCCTGCCCGGCTGCCCTGGCACGGGTCGACTGGTCGGCGGCCTGCATCGCGGCCGGCAGCTGGTGCATTAGCGTCGAGCGGTAGCGCATGCCGCCCATCGAGTCGGCCGCGCCGGAGCGGATCAGCGCCTCGAGCACGCGGCGATTGACCTTGTTGAGATCGAGCCGGCGGCAGAGATCGCGCAGGTCGCGGAAGCGCCCGCCCTCGTTGCGCTCCTCGAGCATGTTCTCGACGGCCGCCTGCCCCACGCCCTTGATCGCGCCGAGACCGTACCGGATCGACTGCGGACCCGACACGGTGAACATGTACTGCGAGGCGTTGACGTCGGGCGGCTCCACGGTGAGTCCCATCCGGTTGCACTCGTCGATGAGCGTGACGACCTTGTCGGTCTTGTCCATGTCCGACGACAGCACCGCCGCCATGAACGCCGCCGGGTAATGCGTCTTCAGCCACGCCGTGTGGTAGGACAGCACCGCGTACGCGGCCGAGTGCGACTTGTTGAAGCCGTACCCCGCGAACTTCTCCATGAGGTCGAAGATGTGCGCCGCGACCGGCTCGGCGACACCACGCGCGGTGGCGCCCGCGACGAAGATGGAACGCTGCTGCGCCATCTCCTCGGCATTCTTCTTGCCCATCGCGCGGCGCAACAGGTCGGCGCCGCCCAGCGTGTAGCCTGCCAGTACCTGCGCGATCTGCATGACCTGTTCCTGGTACAGGATCACGCCGTAGGTCGGGAACAGGACGGGCTTCAGGTCGGGGTGCAGGTAATCGATGCCGCCGCCGATGCGGCCGTGCTTGCGGTCGATGAAGTCGTCGACCATGCCCGACTGCAGTGGGCCCGGCCGGAACAGCGCGACCAGCGCAATGATGTCCTCGAACGTATCCGGCTGCAGGCGCTTGATCAGGTCCTTCATGCCGCGCGATTCGAGCTGGAAGACGGCCGTCGTCTCGCACCGCTTCAGCAGCGAGTACGTGAGCGCGTCGTCCATCGGCAGCGTGGACATGTCGAGCGGCGGATCGCCGGACCCCGCGCGGTCCGCGTTGATCGTGCGCACGGCCCAGTCGATGATCGTCAGCGTACGCAGGCCGAGGAAGTCGAACTTCACGAGACCCGCGGCCTCGACGTCGTCCTTGTCGAATTGAGTGACGACGGTGGTGCTGCCCTGTTCGCAGTAGAGCGGCGCGAAGTCCGTGAGCACCGAAGGTGCTATGACGACGCCGCCGGCGTGCGTGCCGGCGTTGCGCACCAGGCCCTCGAGCGAGCGCGCCAGGTCGATCAGCTGGCGCACGTCGTCTTCGTTGCGGTAGCGCTTGCGCAGCTCCTCTTCCTTGTCGAGCGCGTCGTCGAGCGTGATCCCGAGCTCGAACGGGATCAGCTTGGCGATCGAGTCGGCGAAGCCGTAGCTCAGCCCCTGCACCCGCGCGACGTCGCGCACGACCGCCTTGGCCGCCATGGTGCCGTAGGTGATGATCTGCGAGACGCGCTCGCGCCCGTAGCGCTGTGCGACGTAGTCGATGACCCGGTCGCGCCCTTCCATGCAGAAGTCGACGTCGAAATCGGGCATCGACACGCGTTCGGGGTTCAGGAACCGCTCGAACAGGAGGTCGTAATGCAACGGGTCGAGGTCGGTGATGCCGAGCGCGTACGCCACGAGCGAGCCGGCGCCCGAACCGCGCCCCGGCCCGACGGGCACGCCATTCTCGCGCGCCCAACGGATGAAGTCCGCGACGATCAGGAAGTAGCCGGCGAACCCCATCTGGCAGATGACGTCGAGTTCTCGCGCCAGGCGGCCCTCGTATTCATCATGCGGAATGCGCGTGCCGAGCTGCGTCGCGATGACGGGCCAGCGCCGCTCGAGGCCAAGCTTGGATTCCGCGCGCAGGTGCTCTGCGGCCGTCTGGCCGGCGGGCACGGGGTAGGCTGGCAACGACGGCTTGCCGAGCTTGATTTCGAGGTTGAGCCGGCGCGCGATTTCGACGGAATTCTCGAGCGCCTCGGGCAGGTCGGCGAACAACGTCGCCATCTCGTCGGGCGAGCGCAGGTACTGTTCTTCGCTGTAGCGTCGCGGTCGCGACGGATCCGCGATCAGCGTGCCTGCGTGGATGCAGACCCGGGCTTCGTGCGCCTCGAAATCCTCGGGCCGGATGAAGCGCACGTCGTTGGTGGCGACGACCGGCACGCCGAGCCTGACCGCCAGCTGCAGCGAACCCTCGATGCAGTCTTCCTCGCCCGGCCGGCCCGTGCGCTGCAACTCGAGGTAGTACCGGTCACCGAACAGTTCGAGCCATGCTTCGAGCGCGGCACGGGCTTCCGGCTCACGATCGCCGATCAGCGCGCGGCCGACGTCGCCTGCACTCGCACCGGAGAGTGCGACCAGGCCCTGGGTGGTCTCGCGATCGAGCCATTCCCGATGGATCGTCGGGCCGTGCTTGCCCTGCCCTTCGAGGTAACTGCGCGTAACGAGGCGCGTGAGGTTGAGGTAGCCGCGCCCGTCCTGGCACAGCAGCACCAGCCGCGACGGTTCGTTGCGCGCGTTGTCGTCGCACACCAGGGCATCCACGCCGACCAGCGGCTTGACGCCCTTCGACTGCGCGGTCTTGTAGAACTTGACCAGCGCAAAGAGGTTCGCCTGGTCCGTGAGCGCGACCGCCGGCATCCGCATGCGCGCGGTGGCGTCGATGAGCCCTTCGCGCAGCACGCGCCCGTCCGACGTGTCGCTCTCGATGCGGACAACGCCGTCGACGAGCGAGTACTCGGTGTGAACGTGAAGATGGACGAACCGGGCTGCCATGGACGGCGGGCTCTGGGATCAGCGGGCAAGGCAGGATTGTACCGGCGCGAAGCTCCGTCGGTGCACCGGGGAAGGCCCCAATCGACGCAGGGCAGCGAGATGCTCCGGCGTGCCGTACCCCTTGTGCCCAGCGAAGCCGTACCCGGGGTAGCGTACGTCGAGTTCGCACATGAACCGGTCGCGCGCCACTTTGGCGAGGATCGACGCCGCCCCCACGCAAGTTACGCTGGAGTCGCCCGCGACCACTGCCTCGATGCTGCAGTCGAACGGCAGGCCCGCGACGCTCGGGCAACGATCGCCATCGACGATCACGTGCGCCGGAGCGCAGCGCAGGCCGAGCATGGCGCGGCGCATGGCCAGCAGCGTCGCCTGCAGGATGTTGAGCGAATCGACCTCGCAGGCATCGGCCCAGCCGAGCCCGAAGGCGATGCTGCGGTCCTGGATCCGCTGCGCCAGCTCTGCACGCACGAGGGGCGACAGGACTTTCGAATCCGCGATGCCGTGAATCGGTCGCTTGCCATCGAGGATCACCGCAGCCGCGACGACCGGGCCCGCGAGCGGGCCGCGACCGGCCTCGTCGACGCCCGCCGTGAGACCGGCCTTGCGCAGGTCGAAGCCGGCCTGCCGCGGAGCGACGCGTCTCACCGCCTGGCCTGCCGCTGCCGCTGCAGTTCCAGTATGGCGTCAGCCGCTCGCGCACTTGCGTCGCATCGCAGCGTCTGGTGGATCGCAGTGAACGTCGCGACGAGTTCCGCGCGATCGGGACGCTCGAGCTGCGCCAGCAGCGCGGGGCCTAGCACGTCGGGCCGCACGTCTTCCTGCAGGTATTCCGGCACCACCCGCCGGCCTGCCAGCAGGTTCGGCTGCGCAAAGTAATCCGCCTTCATGAGCTTCATGCTGCGCATCAGCCAGGCCGTGAGCGGCGCGAGGCGATACGCGACCACCATCGGCCGCTTGATCAGCGCGGTTTCGAGTGTCGCTGTGCCAGACGCGACCAGCACGGCATCGGCGGCAGCCAGCGCCTGCTGTGCCCGGCGGTCAATGACCGCGACGGGCACGCCGGGAGCGTGCTGGGCGAGGCTCTGCTCGAACAGTGTCCGCACCGCGGCGCTGGCCATCGGCGCCACGAAACGGATGTCGGGACGACGCTCGTGCAGCCATGCCAGCGTCGCGGCGAAGGGGCCGCCCAGCCTGGCGACCTCTGCACGACGGCTGCCGGGAAGCACCGCCACCGTGGGCGCCCCCGGGTCGAGGCCCAGGGCGGTGCGCGCCGGACCGGGCGGCGATTCGAACGGAATGCGGTCTGCGAGCGGGTGGCCGACGAACACCGCGCGCACGTCGTGCGCGTCGTAGAACCTGCTCTCGAACGGCAGCAGGCACAGCACGAGATCGACGGACTGGCCGATCGTGCGGACCCTGCCCTGCCGCCAGGCCCACACCTGCGGACTGACGTACTGGACGGTCGGGATGCCCTGCGCCTTGAGCTGTGCCGCGACGCGGAGATTGAACTCGGGCGAGTCGATGCCGACGAAGACCTCGGGTCGCGCGTCGCGCAGCCGCGCGACGAGATCGCGGCGCAGACGCAGCAGGCGCGGCAGGTGCTTCAGGATCTCGGCGAGACCCATCACCGCCAGTTCCTCGGACGACACCCAGGCTTCGCAGCCAGCCTCCACCATGCGCGGTCCGGCCACGCCGAACGCGCGCAGCGTCGGCTGCCTTGCCCGCAGCGCACCGAGCAAGCCACCCCCGAGGTTGTCGCCCGAGGCTTCGCCGGCCACGAGTGCGATCCTCACCTCTCGCGCTGCCGCGGGAGAGATGACGCCGGAGTGCTGCATGGATCGAGCGGACGTCAGCGCACGAGGCTGCGCGTGGACTGCGGGATGAAGTCGACCAGCAGCTGCACTTCGGGCTGGTCCTGCGCCGCCGCGGTCAGGCGCTCGACCGCCTCTTCGAGCCGCAGACCAGAGCGATACAGGGTGCGGTACGCATCGCGCAGATTGCGGATCTGCTGCGGCGAGAAGCCGCGCCGCTTGAGTCCTTCGGAATTGATGCTGTGCGGCCTGGCCGGGCCGCCGACTGCCATCACGTAGGGTGGCACGTCGCGCGTCACCGCCGCATTGTTGGCGAGAAACGCATGCGCACCCACCTTGCAGAACTGGTGGACGGCCGCGAAGCCGCCCATGATGACCCAGTCACCGAGCACGACGTGGCCGCCGAGCGTGGAGCTGTTGGCGAGCACGCACTGGTTGCCGACGACGCAGTCGTGCGCGACGTGCGAATACGACATGAACAGGTTGTCGTTGCCGATCGTGGTGACGCCGCGATCCTTGATCGTGCCACGATTGAGCGTGACGAACTCACGGATGACGTTGCGGTCTCCGATCTCGAGACGCGTCGGCTCGCCTTTGTACTTCTTGTCCTGGGGCGCGTCGCCGATCGAAGCGAACGCGTGGATGGCATTGTCGGCGCCAACCCGGGTGTGGCAGTGGATTGCCGCGTGCGCGCCAAGGCGCGTGCGTGCGCCGATCTCGACGCCCGGACCGAGCACGCAGTACGGCCCGATCTCGACGTCCTCGCCGAGAATCGCGTCCGGCGCGACGATCGCCGTCGCGTGGATGGAGCCACTCATCGATGCTTCTCCCTGGTGCGCCCGCGGCTTCAGCCCGGCATCACCATCATTTCCGCCGAGCAGGCTTCCAGGCCCGCCACTTCGCCCACCGTCGAGAACTTCCAGATCGTGCGGATCCTGCGCTCCAGCACCACCTTGAGCAACAACTGGTCGCCCGGCACGACGGGACGGCGGAACCGCGCCTTGTCGATGCCGGCGAAGTAGAACTTCACGTTCTCGTCGGGATAGATGCCTGCGGTGACGAAACAGAGGACGCCCGCGGCCTGCGCCAGCGCCTCCAGCATGAACACGCCGGGCATCACGGGACGGCCCGGGAAGTGCCCCGAAAAGAACTGCTCGTTGGCCGTGACGTTCTTGACCGCGACCAGGCGCTCGCCGGGGACGCATTCCAGCACGCGATCCACCAGCAGCATCGGGTAGCGGTGCGGCAGGCGCCGCATCACTTCGTCGATACCGAATCCACCCTGTGTTTCGCTCATGTGTCCTTCCCGTCGTGTTCGCCTGCGACTGCGGAGCCCGCGCCCTTCTCGAGCGCGCGTACGCGGCGCGCCAGCTCATCGAGTTGCTGGAACCGCGCGCTGTTGCGGCGGAAGCGCCGCGCCTCGTCGAAAGGCAGTTGCCCCGAGTACAGCCCGGGCCTGGTGATCGAGTGCGTCACCATCGTCTTGCCCGTGAGATATACGTCGTCGGTGATCTGCAGGTGCCCGACGATGCCGACCATGCCGCCGATCATGCAGCGTCGGCCGATCGTGACGCTGCCCGAGATACCCACGCAACCCGAGATCACCGTGTGCTCGCCGATGCGGCAGTTGTGGCCCACCTGCACCTGGTTGTCGATCTTCACGCCGCACTCGATGACCGTATCACCGATCGCCGCGCGGTCGATGGTGGAATTCGCGCCGATCTCGACGTCGTCCCCGACCAGCACGGAACCGACCTGCGGGATCTTGACGTAGCCGTCCGGGTCCGGCGCATGCCCGAAGCCGTCCGCGCCGATGACGACGCCCGGATGCATCAGGCAACGCGAGCCGAGCTGCACGCCCGCGCAGAGTGTCACGTGCGCGACCAGGCGCGTGTCAGCGCCAATCACCACGCGGTCGGACACGACGCTGTTGGCGCCGATCTGCGCTCGCGCGCCGATCCTGGCCCCCGCGCCGACGTAGGCATTGGGGCCGATCCAAGCGGTGGGATCGACCGTGGCATCCGCTTCGACCACGGCACTGGCATGGCGGCCCGACAGGAGTGCAGGCCCGGGATAGAGCATCTGGGCGATCCGCGCATACGTGGCGTAGGGATTGGCAGCGATCAGCGCATTGGTCGGGCAGTCTTCGACGGAGGACGCGTCGAGCACCACCGCCGCGGCACGCGTGCCCGGCAGCTGGCGTCGATACCTGGAGTTGGCCAGGAATGAGATCGCGCCCGCGCCCGCTTCCTGCAGCGTCGCGACACGCTCGATCGGCGTGTCCGGATCGCCGCGGAGTTCGCAGCCGAAACGTGCCGCCAGTTCGCCCAGGCGCACTGGCATGCTCGGTCGGCTCCGCTGCGTCCTGACGCGGCCTGGATCAGGGCTTCGCGGGTGCGCGGCCCTTCGCCTGCAGCGCCGACAGCACCTGGCTGGTGATGTCGATCGACGGGCTGGCGAAGAGCGCGTCGGCGATCACGAGGTCGAGCCCCGCGGTCTTGGCGTAGTTCTGCACTTCCTGCAGCACCGACCGCTGCAACTGGCCAAGGGCCTCGTTGCGGCGCACGTTCAGGTCTTCCATGAACTCGTTCTGCTTGCGCGCGAATTCGCGCTGGCCGTCGCGCAGCGCCTTCTCCTGGCTGCGGCGCTCGGCTTCGGCCATGGTCGCGCCGTCCTTCTGCAGCTTGTCCTCGCGGGCCTTGAGGTCGCGCTCCAGGTTCTGCAGGTCGCGCTTGCGCGCGGCGAACTCGTTTTCGAGCGCCTGCGAGGCGGCCTGGGCCTGGGGCGTTTCCTGCAGCAGGCGCGCCACGTTGACGACGCCGATCTTCGCCTGCGCCTGCGCCGCGGAGAGCGGCAGCGAAACGGCAGCGAGTGTCAGGAAAGCAAGCAGGGTGGTCTTGATGCGCATGGAACTTGGTACCTCAGAAAGCCTGGCCGATCGAGAACTGGAAACCCTCAGTCTCGTCGGGGTATTCAACAGCGGTGCCCTTGAACTCGTTGAGCGGCACCGCGTAGCTGAACCGGAAGACGCCGAGCGGCGCCAGCCACTGGACTGCGACGCCGGTCGAATAACGTAGTTTATCAAACGCGAACTCATAAGACACTGGCGTCACGCCGTCGCGGCCGACGAACGCGACGTCGTCGTTGGAGAAGACGTTGCCCGCGTCGACGAACAGGCTGAAACGCGCGCTGTTCTTCCATTTTGCCGGCATCGGCAGCAGCAGCTCGAGCTGGTTGGTGAACTTGATGTTGCCGCCGTACGGGTTGCCGAACGAATCCCTGGGGCCGAGACGGCTTTCGCGGAACCCGCGCACCGTCTCCGGGCCGCCCGCGAAGAACCGTCGGTACGGCGGCATCGACGTGGTGTCGCCAAGCGCCTGGCCGTAGCCCGCCTCGCTGTTGAACATCAGCGTGAACCACTTGCCCATCGGGATGAACTGCAGGTAGTCGTAGTTGATGCTGACGAAATCGATGTCGCTGCCGGGCAACGTGTACGACGCACTCAGCCGGTGACGCCCGCCACGATCGGCGAACATTGCCCGGTTGCGCGAATCGAACGACCAGCCGACCGAGTACTCGAAAGTGTCGAACTTTGTGCCGTAGTAGGTAAACGCGATCGGCGGGATGCCGACGCTCTGCGTTTGCGTGTATGTATTGCCGTTGTTCTGCACCCAGTAGAGCGCTTCGGCGGCGCTCGAGTTGGGGTCGGTGAACAGGTCGGAGCGCTGCGCCGCAAGGCCCATGCGCACGGACTGGAACTCCGAAATCGGCCAGGCGTAGTCGAGGCCGAGCGTGCCGGTCTCGGTCTGGAAATCCGACGACGACCTCGTGAACTGCGAGATGCTGCGCCAGGCGGCCGAGACCGTGCGCGAGACGCCGTCGATGCTGGTGTACGGATCGGTGTGCGAGAGGCTGAACACCTTGCTGTACTGGCCCGCGTTGATTTCCGCGGCCACGCGGTTGCCGGTGCCCATGAAGTTGCTGTGCACGAAGCTGCCGTTCAGCAGGATCGACTGCGACTCCGAGTAACCGATGCCGCCGCTGAACTGGCCCGGCAGGCCTTCCTTGATGTCGTAGGTGACGTCGACCAGGTCCGGCGTGCCCGGCACCGGATTGGTCTCGACTTCGACCTTCTCGATGAACGGCAGCCGCTGCAGGCGGATCTTGGAACGATCGACTGCCGCGTTGGAAAGATAGCCGCCTTCCATCTGGCGTATTTCGCGCCGGAGCACGTCGTCGTTGATACCGGTGCTGCCCGTGAAACCGATGTTGCGCACGTAAGCGCGATTGCCCGGGTCGACCAGGAACGTCAGTTCGATTTCCTTCGTGGCGGGGTTCTCTTTCGGCACCGGATCGATCTTGGCGAAGGCGTACCCATCCTGGCCGAGGCGCAGCTGCATGAGTTCGGTGGTCGCCGTGACCATCTTGCGCGAGAAGACGTCGCCGCGGCGCACGGCGACCAGCGCCTTGAGCTGTTCCTCGGGCACGACCAGGTTGCCGGCGATCTTGACGTCGGAGATGCGGTAGACGTCGCCTTCCTTCACGTTGAGCGTGATGAAGATGTCATCCTTCTCGGGCGTGATGGCGACCTGCGTCGTCTCGACGTCCATGTTCGCGTAGCCGCGATCCAGGTAATACGAACGCAGCTTCTCGATGTCGCCGGACAGTTCTTCGCGCGAATAACGGTCGTCCTGCTTGTACCAGGACAGCCAGTTCGGCGTGCGCAGCTTGAAGTCCTCGAGCAGGTCGTCGTCGCTGAACGCTTCGTTGCCGACGATGTTGATCTGCCGGATCTTCGAGCGCTTGCCCTCGACGATGTCGACCGCGATCTTGACGCGGTTGCCGGCGACTTCTTCGACCTTGGTGTCGACCTGCACGGCGTACTTGCCGCGCGAGAAGTACTGGTCAGTGAGGAAACGCTCCACTTCGTCGAGCGTGGACTGGTTGAACGTCTTGCCGCGGGAGAGGCCCACGTTGCGCAGCGACTTCTCCAGGTCTTCGGTCTTGATGTCCTTGTTGCCCGTGATCGTGAAGCTCTCGATCGAGGGGCGCTCGAGCACGGCCACGACGAGCGTGCCACCGTCACGGCGGATCTCGACGTCACGGAAGAAGCCGGTTGCATACAGCGCCCGCAGGGCTTCGTCGACGCGGCGGTTGTCGAGCCGGTCGCCGATGTTCACGGGCAGGTAGTTGTAGACGGTGCCTTCTGTGATGCGCTGCAGGCCTTCGATGCGGATGTCGCCGACGGTGAATTCCCCGCTCTCGGTCTGGGCGAGAACGGCAGGTACGGCAAGGAGGAAGGCCGGCAGGACGGCCGCAAGCTTCAGTCGCATTGTCTTAGGGGAAACTCAGCTGAACAACCGCGAGAGGTCGTTGTAGAACGCGAAACTCATGAGCACCAGCAGCAGCAGGATGCCGATCTGCTGGCCCACCGCCTGCGCGCGCTCCGAGAGCGGGCTGCCCTTCACGACTTCGGCCAGCTGGTAGACCACCTGGCCGCCATCGAGGATCGGAATGGGCAGCAGATTCAGCACGAACAGGCTCACGCTCACGACCGCGAGGAAGGAAAGGAACGACAGTATGCCCTGTCGCGCGGAAAAACCCGCGTACTCCGCGATGTTGATCGGCCCGCTCAGGTTCTTGACCGAGACGTCGCCGGAGGCCACGTTCCAGATCATGCGGATCGTCAGCACCGACATGTCCCAGGTCTTTTCGATCGCATGACCCACGGCACTGACCGGCCCGAAACGTTCGACGGTCTGCATGCTCGCCGGCACAGCGAGGCCCGCGACCGGCTGGATGCCGATGCGGCCGATCAGGCGGTCCCCGTCGCGCTGCGCCTCGACTTCGATCGGGATGTCGAGTCGCTCGCCCTTGCGCTCGACCGCGAACGTGAGCGTCTTGCCAGGGCTCGGCTGGACGATTTTCACCATCGCCTGGAAATCGGCCACAGGCTGCCCCCCCACTGCCACGACGCGATCGCCGACCTGCAGGCCCACCTTCTCCGCCGGGCTCCCCGGCACGATCTTGCCGATCTCGGTCGGGATGGTCGGGTACCAGAAGTCGAAGCCGAGGCCGGACATCAGCGCGCCCGGCTCGGTGAGCGCCCGACGGTCGCCTTCGATCACGAGGTCGACGTTACGGCGGCTGCCCGCGCCCTCGTCGTCCTGCACTGCGAGTTCGATCGGGGCGCCGTCCATCAGGCGCGCCAGAATTGCCAGCACCGCGCCTTCGCGCGTCGCCACCGGCTTGCCGGCGACGCCGACGATGGCATCGCCTGACTGCAGCCCGGCACGGGCCGCGATTGAATCGGCTGTCACGTCCCCGATGACCGGCCTGAGCGCCTGGGTGCCGACGACCAGCAGGATCCAGTAGGCGACCGCGGCAAACAGGAAATTGGCGAAAGGGCCGGCCAGCAGCACGAGGATGCGGCGCCAGGCCGGTTTGCGGTTGTAGGCCTGGCTCGCGAGGGCGGGGTCGACTGGTCCTTCCCGCTCGTCGAGGAGTTTGACGTAACCCCCTAGTGGGACTGCAGAAATTGCATATTCCGTGCCGTCCGCGCCGCGCCGCGACCACAATACGCGGCCGAAGCCGATCGAGAAGCGCAGGACCTTGATCCCCATGCGCCGCGCCATCCAGAAATGGCCATATTCGTGCACCGCGACGAGGATGCCTATGGCCACGAGGAACGCCAGGATGTAAGTCAATATGGTCATGCTCCTGCCCGGGCAGCCCGTCCGAGCCCCGCCTGCGCGAGTTCACGGGCCCAGCGATCTGCCTCCAGAATGTCCCCAATGTCGTTCGCAGGCGCGTTCCGATGCGCGCACATCACACCATCGATCAGCGCCGGGATGCCCAGGAAATCAAGCCGGCCCGCGAGGAACGCCGACACCGCCACCTCGTTGGCCGCGTTGAGCGCCGCCGGCGCCGTCCCGCCTGCTTCGGCAGCGGCCCGCGCCAGGACCAGCGCGGGAAAGCGCAACAGGTCCGGCGCCTCGAATTCGAGCCGCGCGGCGGCCACGAGATCCAGCGATTCTACACCGGAGGCGATCCGCTCCGGCCAACCGAGGGCGTGGGCGATCGGAGTGCGCATGTCCGGGTTGCCGAGCTGCGCCAGGATCGATCCGTCCACGTATTCCACCATCGAATGCACGATGCTCTGCGGATGTACGACCACGCTGACGCGGGACGGTTCCATCCCGAACAGCACGCAGGCCTCGATCAGCTCGAGTCCCTTGTTCATCAGCGTGGCCGAATCGACCGAAATCTTGCGACCCATGCGCCAGCGCGGATGGGCGCAGGCCTGGTCCGGGGTGACGCCCGCCATCTGCTCGCGCGTGGCGCGCAGGAACGGTCCCCCAGACGCGGTGAGCAGGATGCGACGCACCCCTTGCGGCGCCTCGCCCGTCCGCAGCGAGGGCGGCATGCACTGGAAGACCGCGTTGTGCTCGCTGTCGATCGGGACCAGCACCGCACCGCTGCGGCGTGCAGCGTCGACGAGCAACGCGCCCGCCATTACCAGTGATTCCTTGTTCGCGACCAGGACGTGCTTGCCGGCGCGTGCCGCCGCGAGCGTTGACGGCAATCCGGCGGCGCCGACGATGGCCGCCATCACCACGTCCACCTCGGGACTGGCCACTGCCGCATTCAGCGCATCGAGCCCGCATACCACCGCCGTGGGGCACTCGGCCGCACGCAGGTCGAGCGCGAGCAATCGTGCAGCCGCCGGATCCTCTAGTACGGCGACAGCTGGCCGGAATCGCACGCACTGTTCGAGCAGCGCCTCCCTGTTCGTGGAAGCGGCCAGCGCCGTGACCACGTAACGATCGGGGTGACGCGCGAGCACATCGAGCGTGCTGACACCGATGCTGCCAGTACTGCCGAGGACGGCGACCCGCTTCACGGGACCAGGCCCAGCGCCAGCAGCCCGAGCAGGAACGTCGGCGCCGCCGCCGTGATGCTGTCGATGCGGTCCAGGATGCCGCCGTGCCCGGGCAGCAGCTTGCCACTGTCCTTCAGGCCGACATGACGCTTGAACATGCTTTCGGTCAGGTCACCGACGACCGACACCAGCGCGACGAGTTCACAGATGAACAGCCAGGGCCAGAACGGCATGTCGAAGATGAACGCGCCAGCGACAGCCACGGCGGCGGCGGCCAGCATGCCGACCGCGAATCCTTCCCAGGTCTTGCCCGGGCTCACGTGTGGCGCGAGCTTGCGGCGCCCGAACCTGCGGCCGCCAAAGTACGCACCGACGTCGGCTGCGGCGATCAGCACGAGCAGGTAGAGCAGTAGCAGCTGACCGTGCGGCTGCAGCGAAACGAGGTGCGACAGGCTGATGCCAGCAGGCACCAGCACCGGGAAGCCGACGATGGCGGCCGCGATCCGTCCGCCCGCGTCTGCCCGCAGCGCCAGCCACAGGAACGCGATCAGCCACCAGACGACGGCGATCCGCAGGATCAAGCTGAGCCAGCGTGGATCGGCTGCAAGAGTCTCGGCGCCTGTAAGCGCCAGCAGGATGGCGGCGGCGTATGCCAGCCGCGCTGGCACGGATT
>Ga0224500_10000485_pt1 | contig 27087 bp, 28 predicted proteins | sample SF_Oct11_sed_USG_FD_168126 | JGI IMG/M metagenome (GOLD analysis project Ga0224500, IMG submission 168126) | Sediment microbial communities from San Francisco Bay, California, United States - SF_Oct11_sed_USGS_4_1 | ecosystem: Environmental > Aquatic > Marine > Sediment | place: USA: California... | reverse complement strand
GACACTGGTGACCGACTCGGCGACCATCTCGACGTTGTAGGTCAGTTTCGACAGCAATGGGCCCGCCGCCTGCCCATCAAAAAACCTGACGGGCAAGGTCAGGAACTTGTTGAAAACCTGCCGGCGCAGGTCGCTGATGACACTGCGCCCTATCCACCCGAGCGACGCCTCGGTGGCAAAACCCGACAGGCCGCGCAAAAGGAATATGCCCATGAATGCCAGCGGTATCCATCGTCCCGACTCGACCTGTTTGGCGACCAGGGTATCGTCCATCAGCGGCTGCAACAGGTACACAAGACCCGCTTCCACGATAGCCGTGGCCGTCATTCCGACTACTGCGATGAAGCCGATCAGCTTATGCGGCGTGACGTAATGCCAAAGACGGCCATAGACGTCTCGGACTTGAGGGTCGATACGCTTGCTCACCGTGACTGGAACCCCTCGCTAATCGACCGGATCATTGACGGTCGCGATGCTGATCTGCGTGAAGCCGAGTCTTCCGGCAACGTCCATTGCAGTGACGACATGCTGGTGCTTGGCGTTGGCATCGGCACTGATCGTCAACGGCAACCGGTTGTCGCCGGCCGATATTTTCTGCAGCGCATTGCGAATGGTCTCCGGGCGGTTGTTGATCAGCTCGCGCCCGTTCACCAGGTAGGTGCCTGTCGCCGTAATCATGATGTCGATCTGCTCGGGCGGCTCCTCGACGATTGCGGAGCTTTCCGCCTGCGGGAGACTGATATTGATCTGCGACTGCTTGACGAAACTGGTCGAGACCATGAAAAAGATCAGTAACAGCAGGACGACGTCGATCAACGACGTCAGGTTCACCTCAGGCTGTGTTTTTGCTCGAAGGCTGAGCCTCATTTCTTGGTCTTCTCACTACGGCGATGCAAAGCCTCGACGAGTTTGATGGCTTCTTTTTCCATGTCGACGACCAGTGTGTCGACGCGGGTCCGGTAATAGCGGTAGCCGATCAGCGCCGGAATAGCGACCGTCAAACCGGCGGCCGTTGTGATCAGGGCCTCGGCGATACCACCCGCGAGCACCGTCGGATTGCCGACGCCGTGAGTCGTGATCGCAGTGAATACCTTGACCATGCCGATGACGGTACCCAGGAGGCCGAGCAACGGACTAATTGCCGCTACCGTTCCAAGGGTTTCGAGGTAACGCTCCAGCTCGTGGACAACGTGACGCCCGGTATCTTCGATGGAGTCCTTGAGAACGGCACGGTCCCTGTCGCGATTGATCAGGCCAGCCGCCAGGATCTGGCCGAGTGGCGAACCCTGGTGCAGCGTCTGGATTTGCTTCTGGTCCAGCTGGTCTTTCTTGACCCACCCCCACACCTTGCTGGTGAGGTCTTCGGGAATGACGCGCTTTTGTTGCAGCGTCCAGAATCGCTCGAGAATAATGCCCATGGCGATGATGGCGCACAGGATGATGGGCAACATCAGCCAGCCGCCCGATTTGACTATCTCAACCATTAAGAACCTGATACTGGGATGAAAAAGGAAATATACAGTGACAGCGCCGAAAATTCTCGCTAATGCTCTGGCGTATCGTGCCAGATTCGCTGACGTCGCAACCGCTCCTGACTCAGCCGACTGACGCCATCACCTGCACACAGTCTGAAACTGATGGCACCCGACCCCGCAGTATCCAGTACACGCGCACCAACGCCCTCCCAGCGCCGTGTAACGCGTTCCTTGGGAAACCCCCAGCGATTGGCGTGGCCGACCGACGCGATCGCGAGATCCGGTCTTACGCGATTGACGAACGGTGGGCTGGACGAGGTCAGGCTGCCGTGGTGGGGAATCAGGACCACGCTGGCCGCTCTGAGGCTGTCGTCGGCCAGCAAACGCTCTTCTGCCGCAAATTCGATATCACCGGTCAGGAGTAAATGGTGGCGCCCGGCCGCAATAGCCAGTACGCATGAGGCGTTATTGCCGATCAGGCCGGCCGCCGGCGGGGGGTGCAGCATTTCGAATCGCACACCATCGGCATCCCAGGTCTGGCCGGCGCGGCAATCGAGTATCTTCCGCCCAGGATTTCCGAGTGGCTCACCCGCCAGAATTTGCCCGATCCCAATTGCCTGGACAATGGCGGGGACGCCTCCGGCGTGATCGTCGTCCGCGTGCGAGGCGATCAGCCAGTCAATTGAGTCGATGCCGCGGTAGCGCAGAAACGGCAGTACGAGTTGCTCTGCGGCGCTGCCGCCATCCCGGTAGCTCGCGCCCGTATCAAAAACCAGCGTATGTCGACGGCTTTGCACGACAATCGCCTGCCCCTGCCCGACATCCAGCACATGCGCGTCGACACAGCCATGCGGTGGGGTCGCGGGTTGGTGCAGCAGCAGCACCAGCACGGCTAAAACCGCAATCCCTCTTCCTGGCCAGGCTCGTGGCAGCAGGATCCAGACGGCTGGCAGGAAAATGACACACATCATCCTGCTGTCGAAACCGTTGACACCCGCCACGGCAGTATCGGCATAGGGATGAGCGGCCACCCGGGCGATGACACTCTCAACCAGGAGGACGCTCGCCGCCGCCAGCTGCGTCAGGGCGGCGCCGGTGGCAGCCGAGATAGGTTCGGCAACCATACTCGCCAGCGTCAGCGGCACCGTGAACAGACTGAATATCGGCACCGTCATAAGGTTCGCCACCGGGCCGAGCAGCGCCAGTCGCTGAAAAATCAATATCGTCAGTGGCGCGAGACCGAACAGCAGCACCAGCTGCATCCTGACCAGTTGCCGGACGACGGCGACCGGCTTGCAGAGGTAAACAGGGCCCGGATGCGGCCTCGAATAGGCGCAGGCGAACGCCAGCAACAGAGCCACAGCAGCAAATGAAAGCCTGAAGCCGGGGGTCATGGAAGCCACCGGATCGACGATGAACATAGCCGCCGCCGCGAGGGCAACGATGCGGGCCGGGGCAGGACGGCGCCGGGCCAACATTGCGACGCCCGCGAGGACCAGCATGAGCAGCGCCCGCTGCGACGGCACGGCAAAACCGGACAGGCCCGTGTAAGTCGCTGCCATTGCCAGCCCGGCCAGGGTCGCCTGGTCAAGATGGTTGCCGCGCAACCTAAAAGCCCCCGACAGGAATACAAAGAACATGTAGGCGAAGGCTGCGGCCAGGCCGATATGCAGGCCGGAGATCGCCATCAGGTGGCTGGTTCCGGTCTTCGCGTAGCGGTCCCAGTCCGCTCGCGTCAACAGGTGCCGGGCTCCGACACCGACCGCCGCAAGCACGGGTTGTGCTGCGCCGCCTGCGTCGGCGCGACGTACGAAATCGCGTCGATATTCGTCAACACGCCCAAGCTCGCTCCGCGCCAGCCGTCGATTGCGATGACTGTTGACGACGTAGCCGCTGGCAAGCAGCTTTTCTCGAAACATCCAGTTTTCGAGACTGAAGAGTCCCGGATTACTGGTTCCGCGCGGTCGCCTCAGGCGAAGCTCGAGTTCCCAGATATCGCCAATCTCGGGTAGCTCTGGCGCATCGAACCAACTCACGCGGGTTCGCGGCGGAATCCTGATGTCGTCGATCGCCTCGATCAACATCGACACCGTCGTTCCGGTCATTCGGGGAAAGTCCGCCACCCGAATCGTCGTCAGCATGCTGTCCCCGGCAAATCGCGGCTCGAGACGCGACTCGACGAGGACATTTGTGGCTTGCATGAGCAAAGCGAATCCGAGTATGAAATACGAAATGCCGCGCAACCCCCGGAACAGGAATGTCAGTATCAATGCAACAAAAAGTAACCTGCATTGGTCCGAGTCCAGAAGAACCCTGCTATGCTCCGCCGCAAAACCGCCAGCGAGAACCAGCAGGCTGATTCGAACTAAAGTTGACGTTTTTCTTAGCACTCTTTATCAAAACCGGACCGGCCGTCGATGCCAAGACGATTTTTCAGGAAATTCGCGTTCAAACGCCACCACATGAGCAAGCAGTGGTTCATGACGCCGTTTCAGCATTTGCTGCACGATCATCGGCTGTGGGGCATACGCCGGCGGACTGTGGTGCCGGCATTCGCTCTCGGTCTCTTTATTTCGATGATGCCGGTGCCAGGCCACACGCTCATCGCCGCACTACTCGCGTTGGGTTTCCGAATCAACATACCCGTTGCGGCGCTCACGACCTGGGTATCGAATCCGGTGACGATGGGGCCGATGTATTACTTCGCCTATCGCCTTGGGCGTGCCCTGCTCGACACGCCGCTGCGGCACTTCGAGCTGGAGATGTCATGGGACTGGGTCACGCATACCTTTGTCACGATCTGGCAGCCGATGCTACTGGGTTGCTTCATCCTGGGTGTAATTGCGGCGATTGCGGGCTACGTGACGCTGGATTTGCTGTGGCGATCGTCGATTGCCGACTACAAGTTGCGCAAGCGGGACAACCGCCGCGACCGTGAGTCCTAGGGGAGACTCTGAACAAGTGGCGTCGCACACGACGGCCGGGTCCCACTATAAAGAATTGAAATGAAAGGGTTAAAGTCAAATCGCCTGTCGCCTTGTTGCGTGCCTTGCCCGTATTCCCGATACGCGCTGCGGCCCGCGTCGCGCGACAGGCGATTTGACTTTAACGTGTGCGATGCCACTTGTTCAGAGTCTCCCTAGCCGGCATCCTGGCTAAACGGCTTCAGCGTTCCATCGGTGAGCACGAGCACCCGATCCATCCTGGCGGCGATTGAATGGTCATGGGTCACAATGACCAGGCTCGTTTTCATTTCCTGGTTGAGTTCCAGCATCAGGTTGAGGACATGGGCGCTGTTTCCGGAGTCGAGGTTACCGGTTGGCTCGTCGGCCAATACCAACCGTGGCCGCGTTATCAATGCGCGCGCCACCGCAGCACGTTGACGCTCACCGCCGGACAGCTCGCCGGGTTTGTGGTGCAGTCGTTCGCCCAATCCCACCCGACCCAGCAGTTCGCGAGCCTTCAGGATCGCCTCGGATTTCGATTCGCGACGAATCATTAAGGGCATAGCGACGTTCTCTTCAGCCGTGAACTCATGCAGCAGATGATGAAACTGGTAAACGAAACCGATGGTTCTATTGCGCAGGTCACCTTTCGCCGACTCATCATTGCCATGCATCGCCTCGCCATCGATGAACACCTGGCCTTCATTCGGTTCGTCAAGCCCACCCATGATCTGCAACAGGGTTGTTTTGCCGGAGCCGGACGCACCGATGATGGCAACACGTTCAGCCGGCTGCACCACGAGATCAACACCGTGCAGGACGACCAGCGTCGACTCGCCTTCATTGAATCGCCTGACAACGCCGCGACAATCGAGAACAGGATTAGTCATATCGTAAAGCCTCAGCCGGCGCTGTCTTTGCAGCCACCCAGGCGGGGTAAAGAGTAGAAATTAATGCAAGGACGAGCGCAATGGCTGCAATCAATACCACATCACTCGATTTCAGTTCCGACGGCAAGTCACTAATAAAGTAGACGTCGGCTGCCAGAAACTTGATTCCCAATACGGACTCGAGCCCACCGATGATGGATTCGAGATTGAGTGCAAGCAGCACGCCACACACAACACCCACAAAGGTACCCACTACGCCAACGATGCTGCCCTGGGTAACGAAAATTTTCAGGATGCTCATGGGGCGTGCGCCAATCGTGCGCAGTATCGCGATATCCGATTGTTTATCTTTGACGACCATAACCAGCGTCGAGACGATATTGAACGCGGCCACGGCGACGACCATTAACAGAATTACGAACAGTATGGACTTCGTGATCTGTATGGATCGGAAAAAGTTGACATGGCGCCGCGTCCAGTCGCTGACCAGTACAAGTTCGCTACTCTGCATCGCGACCTCGCGAACGATCGCGGGTGCCTCGTAGATTTCGTTTACCTTGAGCCGCAAACCACTGATCGCATCACGCAGTCGATACAATTTTTGCGCGTCGCTGATATTGATGAACGCGAGCCGCCGGTCGAACTCATACATACCGACGCGGTACAGGCCGCTGACCGTGAATCGCTTCGTTCTCGGCACAACACCTGCGGGCGTCACGATTCCTTCGGCGAGTATGACCGTGACCTTGTCGCCAACACCTACTTTCAGGGCTTCGGCCAACTCCACTCCCAGGACGACATTAAAGTCGCCCGGGGTCAGCTCATCAAGGCTGCCGGTCTGCATCACGCCGCCGACGCCAGATACGGTGCTCTCCAGGGACGGATCAATACCGCGCAGTTCGGTACCGCTCAGCTGCATTTCAAACACCAGCAGGGCCTGACCATCGACGTACGGAGCCACCGCCGCGACGCGCGAATTTTTTCCTGCAATATCTATTAGTTCTGAACTATTTGTCAGTCGACCGTCGCTGCCTTCGATGACCGCGTGTGCCGTCATCGCCAGCAGCCGGTCCTTCAGTTCACGCTCGAAACCATTGACGACGGACATTACGACGATGAGGACCATGACGGCGATCGCAATACCCAGCATCGAAATCGCGGAGATCAGCGACACGAAACTGTTGTTGCTGCGCGAGCGCACATAGCGATTGCCGACCCAGTATTCGAATCCTTTGCTCACCGCCGACTACTCGTAACGCAACGCGGCGGCGGGATTGACCAGCGCGGCGCGGCGCGCAGGATACAGTGTCGCCAGCGAGGTCAGGATGAACGCCGCCACCGAGATGACCAGCACGTCGCGTACTTCGAGCTCTGACGGGATCTCGGTAACGTAGTAAACATCGCCCGGCATGATCTGGAATCCGAAAAACTGCTCAAGCGCCGGAACGATTGTCGGCACATCAATCGCAACGAGCACACCTAGAAGAACGCCCAGAGCGACGCCGGCCCAGCCGATCACCGCACCTTGAACAAAGAAAACTTTCACTACGCCCGCCGGGCGCATACCCAGTGTTCGCAACACGGCTATGTCGTTCGTTTTATCCGTAACGACCATCACCAGGCTTGCGACGATATTGAATGCCGCAACACCGATGATCAGCGACAGAATCAGGGACATCATCATTTTTTCGAGCCGGATTGCCCGAAAGTAGCTGCCGTTTTCGATGGTCCAGTCGCTACTCCGGTAGTCCTCGCCAAGTGCCGCTCGCAGCGACGCGGCGATTGCGGGTGCCGCCATAACGTCGTTGGCGCGAAAACGGACGGAGTTGACCGCCGTACCAAGATCGAGAATATCGGCAACATCGTTAATATTCACCAGCGCGAGAACTGCATCGTGATCCTGCAGGCCCGCCTCGAAAATGCCGCGCGTGATGAAACGCTGCAATACCGGCTGCAGGGTGCCGTCACCAACCGGCTTCGGCACCAGCAACACGACCGCATCGCCAATTCTCGCCCCCAGGTCGTAGGCAAGCATCCGGCCCAGTACGATGCTCCTCTCCCCCGGCCGCAAAACGTCCAGGCTGCCTTCAACCATATTGATCATGTCACCCGACAAGGCCTTCTCGTAGGCCGGCTCGACGCCGTGTACGACGACTCCGACCAGGTCCCTGCCCGACTGAATCATGCCTTCCATCTGGATAAATGGCGCCGCGGCGGCAACACCCGGCTCGGACCCGACCTGCCCGACCAGCGTCGCCCAGTCTTCCACAGTGCCGTCGGCGGCCGATACCGAACCGTGCGCGGACATGCTGAGTAGCCGGCTGCGCAATTCGCCTTCAAACCCGTTCATGACCGACAAAATGACGATCAAAGCCGCAACACCAAGCGAAATCCCAAGCAGGGAAATCAACGTGATAAAGGATACGAACCGGGTACGCCGTTTGGCCCTCAAATAGCGCAGCCCGATGAAGAGTTCGACAGGATTTAGCATCGGCTCGCATTAAACCACATTCAACGACTTGTGACGCAGTTCGCATAGGGTAACGGCGGCGGCGATGGTATAGTTCTGCAACCACACATGGGAGTAGTACCAATGACCAAACTGCGAATCGTCTCCGCAATCGCATTGCTCTTCGCCTTCGGCGCGATGGCAAGTGCTGAGACCGTCAATATGGGTGGCGCGACGGCAGGGTCGGATAACGGTCGCCCGACTCGCGGCATGACCCAGGCGAGCGTCGAGTCCCGTTATGGCAGCCCGGTTGCAGTCGAGGCCGCTGTAGGCGATCCACCGATCACGCGCTGGGAGTATGCCGATTTCGTTGTATTCTTCGAGTACGACCGGGTGATCCACGCGGTCCTGAAGCGCTAGCCTCAAGATCAGCTCCAATAACAAGGCCCGGGTCGGAAACGACCCGGGTTTTTTTTTGACTGTGTAATAATCGCGTCCCCGAAAACCGAAACGACCGAATTCCGCCTTGATCGACCCTCTGCTCATATCCCGTAAACTGACGCTACCGCAGCCCGGCCACGATTCCGCCTGGGGTCGGCTGATCGGCGCCAGTGCATCACTGGCAGCCGCCGAACTTGCACAGCAACTTGTTGCCGAAAGCCGACGCCCGTTACTGCTGCTGGCTGAAGACCCGCGGCACGCGGACCAGCTTGAGGCCGAAATTCGTTTTTTCACCGGCAATGCGATTCCGGTCGAGCATTTCGTCGAATGGGAAACCCTGCCGTGGGACAGTTTTTCGCCCCACCAGGACATTATTTCGGAGCGCTTGCGCGTACTCTCCGCCCTGCCGCAGGCAACTGGCAGCATCATCATCGCGACCGTCGGTATCCTGCAGCAGCGCCTGCCGCCACTCGACTATGTTGCCGCCCGTTCCCTGTCGCTCAACACCGGGCAACAACTGCCGCGGGAGGCTTTTACGGGATCCCTGGTTGAGGCGGGTTACTTGCGTGTCCCGCAAGTCTCGGAACATGGCGAATTCGCTGTCAGGGGTTCCCTGATCGACATCTTTGCCATGGGCAGCGATGAACCCATACGCATCGATTTTTTTGACGATGAAATCGAATCCCTGCGCTATTTCTCGCCGGAGTCCCAGCTGTCAGGTGAAAAAGTCGACAGCATCCGCGTTCTCCCGGCGCGAGAAGTTCCGCTGGATGTCGACGCCATCGCGCGCTTTCGCCACAGTTACCGCGAACGCTTCGAGGGCCAGCCTGGCGCCTCGCGCGTCTATCGTGAGATTTCGGACGGCATCGCGCATGGCGGTATCGAGTATTTCCTGCCGCTGTTCTTCGACACCACCGCGTCTTTTGCGGATTATCTACCGGCAAACTGCGTTGTCCTCGCGCCGGATTCACTGGATTCAGTTTTGCAGCAATTCTGGTCGGAAGCACGCGAGCGATACGCGCTATGCAGTCTCGACCCGGAGCGTCCGGTCCTGAGCCCTGAAGAAACCTTCATCGGCCCGGAAAAAGTTGCATCGCGACTCGGAGCGTTTTCGTGCATTCGATATTCCGCACAATCGCTGGGCGACAAAGCCATTGACTACGACACACGCCTGCCGCCGGCGATGAAGATCGAAGCCCGCTACGAAGATGCGGCAGCAGCACTCATACAGTTCCTGCAGACCTTCGAGGGCCGTGTGCTATTCAGCGCCGATTCACCCGGCCGCCGCGAGCAATTGCATGACCTGCTGTCGGGGCGCGGCCTTGACCTGGCTCGTGTTGATGGCTGGCGCCAGTTCCGTGAGGACGGTCATCGCATCGGCGTCACGATCGCGCCCATCGACAACGGGGTACTGCTGCCCGCCGCCGGGATCGCGATCATCAGCGAGCAACAGCTCTTCGGTGAGCGCACGCGGACTCGGCGGCGCAAACGTCGTAGTGACCGCGACCCTGAATCCATCATTCGGCAGCTCAACGATCTCGACGAAGGTTCGCCGGTGGTTCATGCGGAATACGGCGTTGGACGCTATCTCGGACTGATTACCCTTGAAGTCGGCGGCATCAAGGCAGAGTTCCTGCACCTGCAATACGCCGATGGCGACAAGCTGTACGTTCCCGTGCACGCGCTGGAGCTGATTTCGAGATATACCGGCGCGTCGCCTGAAAATGCACCACTGCACCGGCTGGGCAGCGACCAGTGGGAAAAGGCACGCAAACGAGCGATCAGGAAGATTCGCGATGTCGCCGCGGAATTGCTCGATATTTACGCGCGTCGTGCCGCGCGCCCGGGGTATCGATTCCACTGGCCCGAAAGTGAATATCGTTCATTCGAATCGGGATTTCCGTTCGAACTTACCGAAGACCAGGCGCATACCATCGACGATGTACTTGCAGACCTTGCATCTGATCGCCCCATGGATCGCGTCGTTTGTGGCGACGTCGGTTTCGGCAAGACCGAGGTCGCATTGCGTGCGACGTTCGCCGCGATTCACGGCGGCAAGCAGGTTGCCGTACTCGTACCAACCACACTGCTTGCGCAGCAACACGGGCAGACATTCCGCGATCGATTTGCAGACTGGCCGGTACGGGTCGAGGTGTTGTCGAGGTTCCAGAGCGCCAAAGAGGTCAAGGACATCGTCAAGGGCATGCAGTCCGGATCGGTTGATGTCGTCATCGGCACCCATCGCCTGTTGGGCCACACTAAGGACTTCCATGACATCGGACTCATCATCGTCGACGAGGAGCACCGCTTCGGCGTGCGCCACAAGGAGGCGATCAAGTCACTACGCACCGATATCGATGTCCTGACGCTGACGGCCACGCCGATTCCGCGAACGTTGAACATGGCTTTCGGCGGCATACGTGAAATGTCCCTGATAACGACGCCACCGGCTGAGAGACTCGCGGTGAAGACCTTCGTGTCGGAATGGAACGACGTCGTTATACGCGAAGCCTGCCTGCGCGAGATCAAACGCGGTGGCCAGGTGTATTTCATTCACAACCGGGTCGAAGATATCAATCGTATCGAGCAGCAATTGCAGAAGCTTGTGCCGGAGGCAAAAATTCGCATCGGACATGGACAAATGCCTGAGCGGGATCTCGAGCAGGTCATGCTCGACTTCTATCATCGTCGCTTCAATGTGTTGCTGTGCACGACCATAGTCGAAAGCGGGCTCGACGTGCCAACAGCAAATACCATCATCATCAATCGCGCAGACCGATTCGGGCTGGCCCAGCTGCACCAACTGCGTGGCCGGGTTGGACGCTCCCATCACCGTGCTTACGCGTACCTTGTCGCGCCGCCGAAGGCCACCATGACCGCGGACGCCGTGAAGCGACTCGAAGCGATCGACTCACTCGAAGACCTTGGCTCCGGTTTCACGCTCGCGACGCATGATCTCGAGATCCGCGGCGCCGGGGAGCTGCTCGGCGACACACAGAGCGGTCAGATCCAGGAAATCGGTTTTTCCCTGTATACGGAATTACTCGGACGTGCCGTGGCGTCCCTGAAAGCCGGCGAGGAACCCGATCTCGAGGCCCCATTCGATACCGGGGTCGATATCAATCTTCACGTAGCCGCCCTCCTGCCCGACGATTACGTTCCCGACGTGCACTTGCGGTTGATGCTGTACAAAAAAATCTCGGCAACCGAAAATGCCGAGGAGCTGCGCGACCTGCAGGTCGAGCTGATCGATCGTTTCGGACTGTTGCCGGATGCAGCCAGGAACTTCCTGCGCATTGCGGCCATCAAGAAATCGGCACGACGCCTCGGCGTGGAGAAAATCGACGCGTCAGACAAGGGCGGCTACCTGGTTTTTGCCGGCGAAAGCCATATTGATCCTGTCGCGCTTGTGCAATTAGTGCAAAATGACAGCCGTCGATACCGATTACAGGGCTCGCATCGTCTGCAGTTTACGGCCGACCTTGGCGATACCGAGCAACGATTCCGGATGGTCGAGAATCTGCTCTCCGAGCTTGCATGCCAAAACAGTTGACAGGACGAATCACCGAATGAAAAAGCACGTTTCACTTTGGGCCTTACTGCTACTGACGGCAGTCGCTTACGCCCAGGACGGCCTGGAACCCGGGGAAGCCGCTGAAATTCCTCGCTATACCGTTGAAATGATTATCTTTTCCTATGACCAAAATGTATCGGCAGGAACCGAGATATTCCTCCCCGATGTGCCGCCACCGGTCGAAGTGCTGGACGAGGAAAGCCTCGAGAGCACAGTCACCCTGGAATCCACACCGGAATTCGTTCCGCAACCGGAGGTGATCGCCGAAGACACCACGAAGAAATTCGAACTCACGATGTTGGCCGAGGAGGATTTAACGATGCAGAACATCGTAGATCGCCTCGAGCGACTCGACGCTTACAGGCCATTGCTGCATTTTGGCTGGACTCAATCGACCTACCCCGAAGAGGAAACCGAGGCGCGTCCGTTGAGCTTCTTTGTCACGCCTCCCGCCGGCCTTGAAGGCGATCTCACGTTGTATCTGAGTCGTTACCTGCACCTCGCGCTAAATCTTCAGCTGGATGCTCCCGTTGCCGAAACGCCTGGCAAGCCGGACAACGATGTTGGGTACTACGACACGCAGGTCGTAAGCTACCCGGTTCGTTACCGAATCGTGGAAGATCGCATTTTTCGCAGTGGCGATCTACGCTACTTCGATCATCCAAAGTTTGGCGTGCTCGCGAAAATCACGCGTGCGGAGGATGCGACTGATAGCGAAGCCCGTCCCTACAGTGAGACTGAGCTACTGGGTGATGGCGAGTAGGTCTTTCAGGAATTTGTTCGCGTCGCGCTTTTCATTGCTCACGTCGGCCACGGCGACCACGTAGGATACAGTCACGAATTTTGACCCGCTTGAGCGCGGATGATGCAGGCCGAGTTCGCGTACCGCCGTGGATATTCGACTTGCAAATTCGCGGACACCGTCCTCGTCCGAGGCATGAGAAAGCACGACAAAGCGTTTGCCGTCAGGGCGTGCAACGACATCACTCGCGCGGCGCAGGCAACGCCGGATCGCCTGCCCTACCCGACGCAAACACGAATCCGTAGCATGCCTGCCAAAGACTTCAAGATAGGCCTCGAAGTCGTCCAGCGTAAAAGTCACCAGCGACAGTTTCCCCTGCTCACGTTCCGCTACCGCCCAGTCGTGCGCAAATATGTCTGTGAATGCCGGACCGTTCAGCAAGCCCGTCACAGGATCGTCTCTCGACAAATCACGTATCCGGCGCTTCGCCTTTAGCAAGGCATGGTGCATGTCCGCGCCTGCAACCGTTCCAGCCGACGCTCCGCTGCGCCAGTGTGCGACGCAGTAGCGAGCCATGTCGTCCTTCGCCAAGCTCAGGGGCCGCAAGGTCAGCAGGTATTCACGGCTATTCGACTCTACCGGAAAACTGGCCTCCTCCCTGGCCCGTACCGTCTCGCTGATTTCGATCGCGAGCTCGCGGCCCACGATATCTTCGATTACGTCCGCGAACGGTTTCTGCAGCACCTCGCCATCGGTGATTGTCGAAAATGCCCGGTTCACCAGCACCACAGGCCAGTTCGGCTGATCGATGCGAACCAGCAGCAGAGCTTCAGTCGTAGCCGCGATGACCAGTTCAAGAATCTCGCGGTCTATGGGTTCCAAGTCAGGCATCCAGATGCAGCTCCGGTCGTTCGCTCCAACTCTCGAATGCATGGTTCGCTTGCCGCCATTCATCGCTCAGCAACAAGGATTCGCGCAATACCTGACCTGTGCCATGCAGTCGTGCGAGTCGCACAAGAGACAAGGGATTACTGTAGTCGTTCAATGCATTAACGGCACGATGCGCCTTGTCGCGATCATTGCACACGAGAATCATGTCGCAGCCCGCCCGCAACGAGAGGCGCGCTCGTTCCGGCATCGATCCATAGTCGCTGGTCGCCTTCATACTCAGGTCATCGCAAAAAACGGCGCCACCGAAACCGAGTCGTGAGCGCAATTCCCGCTGAATCCAGTACTCCGAAAATCCTGCCGGCATCGTGTCAACTTCCTGGTACACGATGTGTGCCAGCATTACGCCGGCGACCACACCCGTATTCATCATGCGTTCGTAGGGTCGCATATCGTCGAGGATCAGTCCGTACTCCCGCCGGTCGACGGGCAGGCGCAGGTGTGAGTCCGCAAGTACAGCACCGTGTCCCGGGAAGTGCTTCGCGACAGCCGCCATTCCGGCGCTCCGCAAGCCTCTCGAAAACGCCTCCGCCAGTTCGGCAACCGCGTCCGGCTTGCGATGAAAGGAGCGATTGCCAATGATCTCGCTGACACCCCAGTCCAGGTCAACGCAAGGCGCGAAGCAAAGGTCGATGCCGACGGCCCGAAGTTCTGCAGCAATGAGCCAACCCGCCTGACGCGCAAGGCCGAGGCCCGATTCGCGATCCCTGTCGAACGCCCTGCCGATATCGCGCATCGGAGGCATAACCGTAAATCCCTTGCGAAAGCGCTGCACCCTGCCACCTTCGTGGTCTACCGCGATTATTAACGGCGGGCTGCGCAAGGCCCTGATATCGCCTACCAGGTCAGTAAGCTGTTCGACCGACTCGAAGTTGCGCGAAAACAGGATGACGCCGCCCACGGCCGGTTCCCGCAATAGATCGCGGTCCGCCGGACTCAGTGCGAGTCCCTCTATATCAAGCATCACGGGTCCAAGTGACATCCGTCGCGCCTCGCTTTTGCTGCTTACTTTCGTCGGAATACGGCGATCGATTCTACATGGGCCGTGTGCGGGAACATATCGATGATTCCCGCAGACTCGAGAATATAGCCGTGCTCGTGAACCAGAACTCCGGCGTCGCGGGCCAGGGTACCCGGATGACAGGACACGTAGACGATGCGTTCGGGATTGAGTCGCTTCATGAGCGCCACAACCTCTGCCGCGCCGCTGCGCGCGGGATCGAGCAGTACGCGATCCCAGCTTTCTCTCAGCCAGGATTCACTGCCCTCAATCCGGCTGAGATCGGCGACTCGAAATTCAACATTGTCGAGTGCATTCTTTTTGGCGTTTTCCGCTGCCCTCGTAACGAGGCTCTTGTCACCCTCAATGCCGAGAACCGTTCCCGATCGTTGCGCCAGTGGCAGGGAAAAGTTGCCGATGCCGCAAAAAAGATCGAGCACACGGTGATCCGGACCCGGTCGCAATTGTTCAATCGCGAAATGCACCATGCGCTGGTTGATGTCGCTGTTAACCTGCACAAAATCGACGGGTTCAAAGTCGATCCGGATGTCGAATTCCGGCAAGGTGTAGTAGAGCGACTCACCGGCAGTCGCCGGGTGGATCATCGTTACGGTATCCAGGCCGCCCGTCTGGAGGTAAATCCGACAATCGTTTGTCACGCCGAAATCGATCAGTCGTTCCCGATCCGCGTCACTTGGTGCATCGAGGACTCGAAACACCAACGCTGTGGCGTTTTCGGCAACCGCCAGTTCGATCTGTGGCAGCCGCGCCCGAATGGACAATGTCGCGATCAAATCGCTAAGCGGGTCCATCCAGCCCGCGAGCGGCTCGGCCAGCACTTCGCAACGATGCATGTCGGTGATGAACGGCGCATGGCGCTCGCGAAATCCAACCAGTACCCGTCCTTTGCCCGGAACATCTTTAACCGCGAGCCTTGCTCGTCGCCGATACGACCATACTGGCCCGGTCATCGCATCCAGCCAGGTTTCGGGCTCTGCCTTGGCGATACGCTGCAAATTATCCTTAAGCGCCTGTTCCTTGATCGCGCGCTGATACTCATCGTCGACATGTTGCAGGGAACACCCGCCACAGCGTCCAAAGGCCGCGCATCGGGCGTCGATACGATCCTGCGACGCAACCTCAACCTGCAGCAGCTCTGCTTCGTCATAATTGCGGTGGGTTTTACGGCGCATGAACTCCACCGTTTCACCCGGCAATGCGCCGGCGACAAACACCTTCTTGCCATTGATGGTTGTGATGCCACGGCCGTCGTGAGCGGCCGATTCTATCGTCGCCGTCTCCGGCGCTCGTTGTTTTTTTCTACCCATAGGAAAGCGCTACTCGGCCCAAGCCGCAAGAAACTCATTCAGGTGAGGTTGATCCATACTCTTCAATGTGGTTCGCACGAGTTCGTATTCGCGATCAAGGCCCACTTGATCAAGGTTGCCACGCATGAATTCAAAACGCAGAAAGCAGAGCCAGGTGTTGAGCACATCCGTTTCGCAGTAGTTGCGAATTTCGTGAATGCCACCAGCCTGAAAGGTATTCCAGACTTTATCGCCGCTCATCCCCAGCTTGCCGGGATATCCCAGCAGGACGGCCATCTGGTCGAGACTGACTCGTCCACGCGGCTGAAATGCGGCCAGTACATCCATGAGATCAATGTGTCGCCAGTGGTAACGACTCATATAGTTGTTCCACTTGAAGTCCCGGTCGTGATCACCCATTTCCCAGTAGCGCGGTGCCTGGATGTTGTGTTTCATCGCCCGATAGTGAAGTACTGGCAGATCAAAACCGCTGCCATTCCATGACACCAGGTCCGGCGTGTATTTTTCGATGCCGTCGAAGAAGCGCCGCACGATTTCCGCTTCGTCCGCGTCCTCGTCACCCAGCGTCCAAACCTTGAAGGTGTCAGCCGTTCGAAACGTGACAGAGATCGCCACAACACGCTGCAGATGCAGGGGGAGAAATTCGGATCCGGTCTGCTGCTGGCGCTGAAACATCATTGCCGTGGCAACGTCCGCATCGGACAGTCCCTCAAGATCCCAGTAACGTCGACCGAATTCGACGTCGGGTACGGTTTCTATATCAAATGAAAAACAATGCACTTTCGTATCCCCGACGATTAGTTGTTGTCCGCGGTCTCGACGACTGCAAACGCCATGACCAGCCCCGCGTCGTCGGTCAGGCTGACGTGGCCCTTGCCGATCCCGAGCTCATCACACACCTTTTGTCCGCGCTCGGACCAGATGACCAGCGGCCTGCCCCACGGACTGTTTGTTATACCGACGTCGCGCAGCCAGACGCCATGCGCAAATCCCGTACCCATTGCTTTGACAGTCGCTTCCTTACCGGCAAATCGCATCGCGAGGAAACGGGCGGGTTGCCGGGTGCGAAGAAACAGTTCCATTTCCTCATCCATCAATATGCGGCGTGCAAAGTGTTCACCAAATCGCGCCCACGTCGCTTCCATGCGCGACATTTCGACTATGTCGGTCCCGATTCCGTAAATCATGAGTGCAAGGCCGTCTGCTGTCCCTGGCGCGCCGCATCCATCAGGCGCTTCATTTCACTGACCGCATCGAACAGTCCGTCAAATACGGCTCGCGCGATAATGGCATGTCCAATATTGAGTTCGACGATTTCCGGTATCGCCGCAATGGCTGAAACATTGCGGTAATGAAGTCCGTGACCCGCATTGACTACAAGCCCGAGACTTTCGCCGTACTTTGCCGCGGCGACGATGCGCTGTAACTCCGCGGCCTCTGCATCTCCGCTGGCCTCCGCATAAGCGCCCGTATGTAACTCAACGACGGGAGCACCGGCGGCCACCGCTGCGTCCAGTTGCTCGAAGTCCGGATCAATGAACAACGACGCGCGAATTTTGTTCTTCGTCAAACGTCGACAAGCCGACCGCACTTTGTCCAGCTGCGCTTTGACATCCAGACCACCTTCCGTCGTCAGCTCGGCACGTTTTTCCGGCACCAGGCAAACATCCCGGGGTTTGACCTGAAACGCGATCTCGAGCATTTCGTCACTAACCGCGATTTCGAGATTCATATGGGTGCGCATGACCTTGTTGATCGCAAAAAGATCCGCATCCTGGATGTGGCGACGATCCTCGCGCAGATGCACGGTAATGCTATCGGCACCCGCCCGCTCCGCCATGGATACCGCGTCCGCGGGGCGCGGATAACTCGTACCCCTCACCTGCCGCAAGGTGGCGACATGGTCTATGTTCACGCCCAATAACAACGATGCCAGCGGCTTGTTCGTCTTCACTGCCCGGATTCCTTCTCTTTGCGAGCGGCGATTCTACCCCGATGCACTTCCATCAGCACCTTGCGGCTCTTCAGTTCCTTGCCGCCGAGGTGAAAACCGATGATTTCCCTCAGCAGCCGGCTCGCCGCGCGCAGTACATCCGGGTCTTCAAAGCGCTGCTCATTGACACCCGACAATACACTGCCCGGGAATACCAGTGCGCCTTCCGCTCGATCAACACGGACAGGGCCCTGCTCCATGCGGTATTCGTAGTTTTGCTCATCGACCAGCGGATCGTGACTGGCGAATTCGTGATTCAGATTAACCGCATAGCCGAGCAGGCTGAGGAACTCGAGTTCAAACGAGCGCAGACTGGCCGCAACACTGGGCGAACCAACAAGGCCGTGCAGCACCTCCTCGTACAGTCTGAAGATCTCGGGTTGCGGGTCGTAGCGATGCAGGAAGTGCAGCAGCAGCTCATTAACGTAATAGGCGGACAACATGGCGTCACCGACCATGCCGGCCGGCGGCCCGGAAGCCTCGGCACCGGTCAAGGTACCCAGATCCGACTTCGCAACCCAGGACAGCCGCAGCGGCAGGAAGGGACGCAATATGCCGGCCAGCCTGGACCTGGCGCCACGACTGCCTCTGGCCACCAGCGCGACTTTTCCGTAGTCGCGCGTGACAATATCGAGAATCTGGCTCGAGTCGCGAAACGGGCGATGATGCAGTATGTAGCCCGGTTGCTGCTGTACGCGCCGCTCGGAACTCATGACTGCCGGGCGGGTCTAGGGAGCTTCATAGCCCAGGTTAATCAGGTCTTTTTCGTTGTCCGCCCAGTTCGATTTAACCTTGACGAACAATTCAAGGTGTACGGGCTGGCCCAGCAGTTTCGCGATATCGAGACGCGCCGCCCGGCCGACTTTCTTCAGGACGCCGCCATTCTTGCCGATCGCGATTCCCTTCTGGCTGTCTCGCTCTACCCAGATGATGGCGCTAATGGCGATCCCTCTCTCTTCCCTCACGAGGCGTTCTACCTGAACGGTCAGCCCGTAAGGCATTTCCTGGTGCAACTGCAGAGTCAGCTTTTCGCGAATAATCTCCGCGACATGAAACTGCTCGTTCCGATCCGTGTACATGTCTTCAGGAAATAAGGGCGGTGACTCCGGCAGATAGTTCGGGATCATATCCATCAGGAGCGCCAGGTTGTCGTGCTTGATCGCAGATATCGGTACGACTTCTGCGAACTTGAAACGGGACGATAACGAGCCTAGGGTCTCAAGCAATTTCTCTTTCGGATGTACCTTGTCGACCTTGTTGAGCAACGCGATGACAGGCGATCGTACTGACGCCAATCGTTCGAGTACGTCGTCGTCTTCCTCCGTCCAGCGCGTGGCGTCGCTGACGAACAAAACGAGGTCGGCGTCAGCCAGGGCATTGGCCGCCGTGCGATTCATGAGGCGATTCATTGCCTTGCCGGATTTTCGATGCAGTCCCGGTGTGTCGACAAAGATGATCTGCTGTGTTTCGGCGGTATGGACCGCCAGTATTCGATGTCGTGTGGTTTGCGGCTTTGCCGTGACGATACTGACCTTGCGGCCCATGAGCGAGTTTATCAATGTCGACTTGCCAACATTCGGGCGACCGATAACGGCAACCAGCCCGCAGCGATAGCCCGGATTCATCGCCCTTTCTCCGCAAGTATCTCAAGCATTTTCCTGGCGGCCTTTTGTTCGGCCTTGCGGCGCGTGGTCGATTCCCCACTCGTGATGGCCGATATCTCAGCCACAGTACAAGTCACGGCGAAGCGCTGCTTGTGGTCTTCGCCGGATACCTCGACCAGTTCGTAACCGGGCAATTCCATCTTTCGTCCTTGTAGCCATTCCTGCAGACGTGTCTTTGGATCCCTGAGCTCCGTAATGTCGGGGAGATTGCTATAGCGCTGGCCGTAGAGTCGGTCGATCACTTTTTTTGCGGCATCGTAGCCACTGTCCAGGAATATGGCTCCGAAGATTGCCTCGAGAGCGTCTGCCAGTATCGACTCGCGCCGATGGCCACCGGTTTTTTGCTCGCCACTGCCGAGTATCAGGTGCTCACCCAAACCGATTTCGTTTGCGAGCTCCGCAAGGCTGGTATCTCTGACCAGTAGCGCGCGAAGCTTACTCAGGTCGCCCTCAGCCGCACCCGGACAGGCCTGGTAAACAGCGCCGGACACGACGAAATCAAGTACCGCGTCGCCGAGGAACTCAAGTCGTTCATTATTGCGACGGGTCGCACTTCGATGGCTTAGCGCTTGCTGAAACAGCTCAGCATTCTGAAACCGATAGTTCAGCGCTTTTTCCAGCCAGCTCTCGGCTTTGTTCAATGAAATCGCTCTTTTGTTACCGGGATCGCTCACCCCGGTGGATTATCGGCGAATCACTACCCGCTTGTCGAAATCCACAAGAAAATTGATATTCGCGATAAATGGCGCCTTGTGCGAATAGGCCGCGACGACTTCGAGGCCGCCATCGACCTTGGTGACCTTGACGTCCCGGGCCGTGATTTGATCAACACTTTCGATGTCAAATCGCCGCGCTATAGACATGCGCACTGCCGAACTCGTCGCGTTGTTACCATCAAATTCCTTGTGCACGCCGGTTATAACTCCGTTCACCTTGAAATAATTCAGGTAGACCGGCGTCAGTCGAATTCCGGCAAAGGCGAAAATACCAAGAAAACTAACAAGGATAATCAACCCAAGAGTTGTCATACCGCCCTGGCGGTGTTTTGAACACAGCCTTGCAGGGGAATGTGTGTACCGTTCGGCGTACATGCTGATATCTCCGACTTAACGCGCAGTATTTAACAATATCGTGGCAGCGTAGCTCGATTCTAGCGACGAAATCAGTGACTGGCACCACATTATTCGATTTTCATGCCAATCCTGCCCCAGGCCGGCATCTCGCCCGGGACAAAGTGCATCCAGACACGTACCGCCTGCCCAACGAGGTATGTTTCGGGTATGGCGCCGATGTAGCGGCTGTCCTTGCTTTGATCGCGGTTGTCGCCCATGACGAAGTACTGGCCTTCGGGAATGACGTACAAGCCATCACGTTTTGAGTGACCCGGGTCGTGTATCAGGGTTTGGTGAACCCTGCCGTCGAGATTCTCTTCATAGACCGGCGCGTTATCAAAAGTCTCGCCGTTGGCATCAAGATCCATCGTCACGCCATTAATCGTGAGGCGCTGGCGCTCCAGCGAAACTTCGTCGCCAGGGAGGCCAATGACTCTCTTGATGTAATTAATACTTGGATCTGAAGGTAATCGAAAGACGATCACATCACCGCGCTTCGGCTGGCCGGTCTCCAGAATCTTCGTCTCGGTCACAGGCAGGCGCAAGCCGTAACTGTATTTTTTGACGAAAATAAAATCGCCCTCAACCAGCGTCGGTTTCATAGAGCCGGACGGAATTCTGAATGGCTCGAAAACAAATGAGCGGATAACCAACACGAAAACCAACACTGGGAAGAACGACCGCGAGTATTCGACCAGTGTTCGAATGCCGCTCGGCGCAGTTCGGCTGTCCTGATCCGCTGTTTTCCACACCAGCTTGTCTAACGCGACCACCACTCCGGATACTAGCGTCAGGACAACAAGAATAAGGGCTAGATTAAGACTCAAAATGCGTCCTCACTTTTCAACCCGCAAAACAGCAAGAAACGCTTCCTGCGGAATTTCGACCGAACCTATCTGTTTCATTCGTTTCTTACCAGCTTTTTGCTTTTCGAGCAGCTTGCGCTTCCGGGAAACGTCGCCGCCGTAACACTTCGCCGTAACGTTTTTGCGCAATGCCTTGACTGTGCTGCGAGCGATAATCTGGCTGCCAATGGCAGCTTGAATGGCTACATCAAACATCTGCCTGGGAATCAATTCACGCATCTTTTCGACGAGATCACGACCACGCGTCTTAACGTTTTCATGGTGCACGATGATCGACAGCTCATCGACGCGGTCTTTGTTAATCAGGACATCAAGCCTTACGAGCTGCGCCTCCTGGAAGCGCTCAAAGTGGTAATCAAAGGATGCAAAGCCACGGCTGACAGATTTCAGACGGTCAAAGAAATCCAGTACGACCTCTGCCAGTGGCATTTCATACACCAGCGAAACCTGCCCACCAAGGTAACGCATCTGCTTCTGCACACCACGCTTGTCGATGCACAGCTTGATTACCGCGCCGAGATATTTTTCGGGTACCAGGATATTGGCCGCAATGATCGGTTCGCGGAGTTCAAGAATGTCGTTTGGCGGTGGCAACTTTGACGGGTTATCAACATGCAGAACCTCGCCGTTTTTCTTTACGACCTCGAATACGACCGTTGGTGCCGTCGTGATCAGATCGATGTCATATTCGCGTTCTATACGTTCCTGCACGATCTCCATGTGCAGCATGCCCAGGAATCCACAGCGAAAACCGAACCCCAGCGCTGCTGAAGACTCGGGCTCGAAATGCAAAGCCGCATCGTTGAGGCGCAGCTTCTGTAAAGCTTCACGAAAGCCTTCGTAATCGTCCGAGCTGATTGGAAACAGACCCGCGAAGACCCGTGGCTGCACTTGCTTGAACCCGGGCAGTGGTTTCTCGCAAGGACGATGCGTCGAAGTCAGCGTGTCGCCAACCGGTGCACCGAAAATGTCCTTGATGGCAGCGATGACGTAGCCTACTTCTCCTGTGTGCAGACAGTCACGGTCCTCCATCTTTGGTGTAAATACACCGACCCTGTCGGCTGCATAACTGATGCCCGTCGACATCACCGTGAACTTGCTGCGTTTGGCCAGACTGCCGTTCATCACTCGCACGAGGGATACGACACCGACGTAATTATCGAACCAGGAATCGATAATCAATGCTTGTAGTGGGCCGTCAGGATCGCCGCCGGGTGGCGGAATCAACTCAACGATCTGTTCCAGAAGCTCCGGTACTCCCTGACCCGTCTTCGCACTCACATGAATTGCATTCTGCGCATCAATTCCGATGATGTCTTCAATCTCGGCGACGACTTTAGCGGGTTCAGCCGCTGGCAAATCGATCTTGTTGAGGACCGGCATGACCTCCAGTCCCTGATCGATGGCCGTCATGCAGTTGGCGACGCTTTGCGCTTCGACGCCCTGTGCAGCATCCACAACGAGGAGTGCCCCTTCACAAGCGGCAAGCGAGCGTGACACTTCGTAGGAGAAATCGACATGTCCTGGGGTATCGATGAAGTTCAGCTCGTATTCCTCGCCGGACTTGCTGAGGTACTTCAAAGACACGCTCTGTGCTTTGATCGTTATGCCGCGCTCGCGCTCGATATCCATTGAGTCAAGCACCTGCTCCGCCATTTCGCGATCGGCTAATCCCCCGCAATGCTGGATGAAACGGTCAGCCAGGGTCGACTTGCCATGGTCAATATGGGCGATGATCGAAAAGTTGCGAATGTGCTTCATAATTGGGAGTAATTGGCCGCGGCCTGTGCGTTGGCCAGCCCAACGCAGCGGCGAAGTATACCGATTTCGCCCCGCAAGTCTCGCATGTTATTCGAGATTTTCGGGCAAACGGGCCAGGAACCTGCGGACCGCACCGTAGTCCAGTGGATACCCACTGACCAGCTGGTCGGCGTATTCGATAACCGGAATCCGGGTGCCGTATTTTTCGCGCCATTCCTGCCGCGAATCGATGTCGCAAATCTCGATATTGGCGCGGCCGCGAATCAGGGGCAGCAGCTCTTCGAGCATGACTTCGCACAAGTGGCAACCCGGGCGCGAATAATATTGAACGACGTACATTTTAGTCGCTTACCCGGGACAACCGTGAAACTACGACCGGCGTGAACTGCTTCAGGCAGCGGTTGTTTTGAACGTGAATCCGGGCAAACCCTATACCTGCAAGCAGCCCGGTTAATGCAACAAGGGCCGCCATGACGTCGCCGAGGCCAAGGAACAACGCGATGACAGCGGCCAGCAGCCCCCCCAGCAAAGGGTAACCGTAAACAATGCCAGCCGCCCGTAACAGGTGCTGCGGTTCCAGGGACACGGTGACTCGATCGCCGCGATGAATGTCGAGGTCAAATGCGACCCTCGCCTTTACCTGCTTCTCCGCCGCCTGCCTGCCGAGTAACCCGGCACCACAGCCCTTCCCGGACCTGCACCGCTCACAGGCGATCTCTGCGGTCACTTCGACGATCGCAACTGTGCCCAGCGCATCGTCGGAAACGGACACAACCTTGCCTTCAGGATTTTGCATAGTGGGAGTTTACAGGAAGGTGCAGATACAAAGTGCCCTTATGGAAGCGCGGGCATTGTCTCAGAGCGGCCGCATCGTTGTCGCGATTTGCTTCACCGTTATCGCGGGTACTTCTCCGATCGCCGTAATTTCAAACTCGCCCCGCTCAACACTGAAAGAGTTCGAACCACCGACGCGCGCAGGTCCGGACGCCAGCTCGCCGCTGTTGGCCGCAATGAACACGGATACATTCGCGAGACCGTCGCTGAACAGGATATGCGTTACGACTTCATCGGTTCCCGACATGATTTCTTCATGCGTCGACACGGCCTTAAAACCGGCTGGCAGCTCATCACTGACCCAAGTCGTCTCAATATTGGTACCGGCGTGACCCGAGGTCTGCTGCAGCCAGGTAAAGTCTTTCGTGCTGTAAGACGGCTCAAGCGCGCTGGCGTGTATCTCATGGTTGAGTGCGATTTCGGCGAACTTGACCTGCTCGATCGCGATACCTTCACTGATCAGCTGGGTCTGCAGGGGAAAACCGGTTTCAGTATCGAGCCAGATTTGGTGCGCATAACGAAAAGCATCATGGGGCCGAATGGCGATCCTGATCGCCTCCCGCCCGGCAACCCGCTCTGCACCCATGAATACCAGGTCGTACTCGTTGCCGAAGCGGATATCGCTATTCGGCAGAGTCGAAAATAAACTTGATTGATTGTTCCACTCTTCAACCAGCACCGATTTTCGATCCGGCAAAATGCAATGCACTTCATTGCCGATGCGAATAATCTCGAGACCATCGCCTTCCTGGGCCACGACTTTTTCGCGGATAACGCCATCTTTGACGGTATGCACAATTTTGAGTGCTTCTGCAGAACCGTCTTTGATACGAATTACCGTGCCTTCATAGCTGGTCGACTGCACTGCCACGGCCATTCGATCCAACCAATGCTGCGGTTGCACTTCGGCAAGAGCCGGATTCGCACCAGCAAAAAGACACAAAACTGCCAGCAGGCGTATTGCGACGCCGGAGGGAGATACGCTCATTATGGCCGGGGTGTCGTCGTGTCGTTGCTCTCGACCGCGACGTCGGGATCGACGGGCTCAAGAGCTAAATCCGGGTCCGGGAGCTCCACCAGGTCCTCGCTGAAACGCAGTGTTACGACCTGTGAGCTCAATCCGTTTGCGCCGTGTTCGGAAGACGTTTCCACGTGGTTGAGGAAGTACTGCCGCTGGCGCTCCTGTTGTGCGTCGAGTTGCGGGACGCTCTCATTCGCGAACGGTACGGGAGGAACTTCCGGCGACTCGTCGAGCCCGGTGTTCTGCAGGGCCACGATAGCGATCAGTGCAACTGTCGCCGCAATTGCGGCTCCGACCAACGGGCGCATCGCCCACGATGCGCGTACGACGCCTTTCAGGATATTGGTATCGACCGGGCGTTGATCGATCTCGGCAGCGACACGTTCGTGCAAGCGATCCGCACCTGCGAGTCCGGCCTCGTTTCGAATCAATCGACCGATAGCCATGTACTCGGCAACGTCACGTCGCAGCTCCGCATCCTGGCTCATTCGGCGTAACAACAGCTCCGCCTCATTCTCCGGCAATTCGCCATCAACAAACGCAGACAGTTGCATTCTTATTGCATCATTCATACTTCACCCTGCACGAGGCCCGCGGCCCCCTCAACGTATCAGTGACCCGACCTTTTTGCCGATCGCGTCACGCGCCCTGAAAATTCTTGATCGCACAGTGCCAACCGGGCACTCCATGGTTTGTGCGATCTCCTCATAACTCATACCTTCCAGCTCCCGCAACACTATTGCCGTTCTCAAATCCTCCGGCAGTGCCGCAATCGCCCGCTCAACCGTCTCCTTGAGTTCGTTGCTTAAGGTCACCCCTTCGGGCGTATCCGTTTCCCTGAGATTGGTGTGCAGGTCGAAATGCTCCGGGTCCTGCGAATCAATCTCTACATCCATCGGTCGCCTTCGTTGCGCTGCGAGGTAATTCTTCGCCGTATTCACGGCGATTCGATACATCCATGTGTAAAAAGCACTATCACCACGAAACCGGGGCAACGCCCGATAAGCCTTGATAAATGCCTCCTGAGAGATATCCAGTGCCAGCTCAGGATCCCGCACATACCGCATCACCAGGTTGACGATCTTGTGCTGGTACTTCAGCACCAGCAAATCGAACGCGCCCTTGTCGCCTTTCTGGACCCGCTCGACCAGTTTCTGGTCGGATGCCTGATTGGACATGTCAGGGGCGCCCCAGGGGGTATCGATCCAACTGAATTCCGTACAAGCAAGCGACACCGGAATAGACCGGCGGACGAGCGAATAGTTCTCGAATTTGGGCCTTATTCATCTTAATTCTGTGACACCGTTCCCTGTGCTCGAACCAGCGCGTCAATGGGCAACCGACCCACAACGGCCCTACCCTGCCTGAATTGTCGTTTTTCTAACCACACCAGCATGTTAGCAGCTCCATGGCTAGCCACCAATGTGTCGCCAGATCACCCTGAGGCGGCGCCAGTCGGGGCTGGCCCGGGCGTCTCCGCGCAGGAATTCGGCGCATTGCCTGCCGCCGCCCGTCCGCACCCGTAACCAGGCATAGTGCCCAATCAGGACACTGCCGCTTTGCAGGGTTGCCGGCTCCCATTCCAGGTCGGGGTTTTGCAGCTCGATGTCGCCGTCCGGCCGGACGCGCAGCGCCTTGCAGTACTGGAATCCCCGGTCCGCCTGGCGGAGCTCGAAGCAACCCAGTCCCAGCCATGCAAGACAACCTGCACCGCGCAGGGCGGCGCTTGCATCCAGGGTCAGAATCATCACGATACCGGCGGCAACCAGCAGGCGACCCGAACTCAGGACGACAATCCGTAGCCAGGGATCAGGCGTGAGGCTGGCGAAGTATGTGCTTGATGACATTGGCGAATGGCTCCGAATCGGGCTTTTGCCGCTGCAAGAGATAGGCATTCAGCTCCGGATCTGACAGCGTCAAAACTCCCCGAAATGCGGCCTTTTCATCGACATCGGCCTCTGGATAGCGCTTTTCGAGATAGCGGAGCAGTAATTCGTCGAGTTCTCGCATGCCGCGTCGACACTGCCAACGAAGTCTCGATTCC
>Ga0224500_10000484_pt1 | contig 27119 bp, 30 predicted proteins | sample SF_Oct11_sed_USG_FD_168126 | JGI IMG/M metagenome (GOLD analysis project Ga0224500, IMG submission 168126) | Sediment microbial communities from San Francisco Bay, California, United States - SF_Oct11_sed_USGS_4_1 | ecosystem: Environmental > Aquatic > Marine > Sediment | place: USA: California... | reverse complement strand
AGGAGGAACGGTGCGCGCACGTCTGGCTATGAATTTCTTCCTGGTGTGGGGCAAGCACCAAATTATGCCGCTGCACTGAATTCCATGGTATAAAAGTACTTTCAGCGGTTAAGCACGTTAGTTCTCCAAAAGTAACGAATCTGCAAACCCAATTCGATTCTATAGCAGACGATTAATTTGTGGTACATGGTGACGGAAATGCTCACGCATAAATATGAGGCACTGCACTGCATCAAAGCGACCCGCCACGGGATGCTTAAAAATCAATTTGTGAACGTTATTGGCGTGAATGCTTTCCAAAAATTGCTTCAGCTCGATTCTGGACAAACTCCAACGCTCGGCAAGATCTCTCAGTGGCACAGGATTCGGTGTATGCTGTGCCACTAGTGTTGGTGCCTTGAATTTGAAGGGCATACGCTGAAAAATAGTAAGCAACGTAATTTTTACCGACTCAATTGGCCCTGAATTCCTGAGTTGATTTATGCCTAGCGATTTCTTCTTCAGGTATGCGAGGGTAAGCTGCTCAGAAGTCAGCAGGTGAATAAGTATCTGGTTAATCGACCAACGTGTTGGTTCTGATTTATAGTCAAATCTTGTTTCCGGGTACTTCGACAATGCGTCCAATAGCCTTATTCGGTCTTCTTCCAATTGATCAAATCGATATTGGAGTTTTGTGTTCAAGGGAATCATTTAAGGAAGTTCGGAATAGGTAAAACGCTTGACTATGTTTCCGTTGCAGGGTTAATTTTAATAGATTAGATTTAAGAAACCTAACCCTAATCATTATGAATGCAAACTATGCTGGATTCTGGCTTCGCTTTGTCGCTGTTATCATCGATGGAATCATTCTTGGTGCTGTACAATTCGTAGCAATCATGCCAATTTTGGGCATTATGGGCATTGAAATGGCCAATGGTTTTCAAGATTTAGATTCGATGGACCAAACCCAGGCAATATCCATGCTGGGCCAGATTATGGCTGTGGCAGGTGTTTCCCAAATTGTTTTCCTGATTATTCAAACGCTCTACTACACACTCATGGAATCTTCCAATTATCAGGCCTCGATTGGCAAGATGGTGTTGGGATTGAAAGTAACCGATATCGACGGCAATAAATTGGATTTCACCAAAGCTTTAGTTCGCAGTCTTTCCAAAATAATATCTTCAATGATATTGCTTATCGGTTACCTGATGGCGGCTTTTACGGAAAAGAAGCAAGCACTGCACGATATGATTGCAGGCACCCTGGTAGTGAGAAAATAGACACTATACCTTGCCCATGGACCAGGCTCGCACTGCCTGGTCTATGCTTTTAGTTACCGCCAATACTGGTTGGTATTTATCATTTGCAATTTTTCTTAATGGCACCCCTGGCATCCGGTGATCCGAGTTCTTCTGCCCGACGAAGGTCAAGGCAAGCATCATATTCATTATTCATACTTAGCTTCACCAGCGCCCGCTGGTAGTACGTTTCGGGATCGCTCGGATACAATTCTATGGAGGTAGAATAATCCTCAACAGCTCCGGCGAAGTCCTCCCGTTCCGTTTTACTTAAAGCCCTATTATCAAAGTACACCGGGTTCGTATCATCCAGTTCAATCGCCTTGGTGTAATCTGCAATAGCACCTTCATGATCTCCCAGATTATATTTTGTCACGCCCCTGAGATTGTATGTTTCCGGCTCATCCGGATTAAGCTCGATGGCTTTGGTATAATCCACAAGTGCATCTTTATAATTTTCCTTTGCGCCTTTTGCCAAAGCCCGATTTTCATATGTTTGCGCATCTTTAGGGTCGAGTCTGATGGCCTCATCATAATCCGCTATGGCCTGATCCAGGTTACCTACATTATAATGCGCAACACCACGGTAGTTGTAGAGGCCAGGATCAGTCTTATCCAGCTCAATAGACTTGGTGTAATCATCAATAGCGCTTACAAACTCGCCCAGCTCTGACTTGGTCACACCTCTGTTAAAATACTTGTCCGCATCTGCCGGCCCTAATTCAAGGGCTTTTGAAAAATCAAAGTATGCTCCCTGCAAATCCTCAATGTTATATTTCGCCAGACCCCTATTGCTGTACGCATCTGTAAATTTTGTATCAAATTTTATGGCCTTATCAAAATCCAGGATTGCGCCTTCATCATCGCCCAGCGCCATCTTTGCCTCGCCTCGATAATTCAATGCTTCTGCATAAGTTGAATCTACTTCAAGGGCATAGTTGAAATCACCAATTGCGCCGTAAAAATCATTCAGGCCTATGCGGGCACGTCCGCGTAAGTTGAGCGCGGTTTTGTTTTTTGGACTATTGTCGATAATCTTTGTAAGATCTGCTTTAGCGCCTGCAAAATTCTTGGAATCGATCTTCTTTTTCGCTGCATCGAGCTGCTGATCCTGCGCCGGCACCATGAAAACGGTGAATAATAATAGGAAAAGAACTGACACTAGTTTCATATTCGTGGTTTAATCATCAGCCAAGATAAAAAAAATTAGCCTTCCGCTTACTACGCAGATTCCTAATAACGACCCGCATCTATCCTTGGGTTCTTTAATTCAGAACCTATCCTCCCAAGATTGACGTTTAAACAAAGTATCTTCCGTCCGAAAATTATATTCAGAGGATTCTCACTTTCCATGTATCTTAAAAGCATGATTTATAAAAGGATGAAAAGAACACTTTTCCTGGCAACGGCTGTTTTGAGCACGGTTTATGCCTGCGCACAGGAGAAACCACTCGATATGAGAATGGATTTTGAAGACTATGACCCCCCGTCTTCTTTGGTTGTACCTGAGCATGTATTGACGCGCGCGAAATTTCCTTTTATTGATGTGCATAATCACCAATTCAACATGCCATCTCAGGATCTCACTAAATTGGCGGAGGAGATGGACAAGTTAAACATGGCTGTGATGGTAAACCTCAGTGGCCGCGGGCGGGGTAGCACGGACCATCTGGAAAAGGCTTTGGAGAATGTGAAGAAAACCAGTCCTAAACGATTTATTGTATTTACGAACGTGGATTTTTCAGGCATTGATGAACCCGATTGGCAGCAGCGCACAGTAAGCCAATTGGAAGAAGATATAAGAAAAGGCGCCAATGGATTAAAGATTTACAAAAGCCTGGGTATGTTTAACAAGGATAGCAAAGGCAACAGAATTCACATTGACGATCCCAGAATTGATCCGGTCTGGGACAAATGTGCTCAGTTGGGCATACCTGTATTGATCCACGCCGCCGACCCGAGACAATTCTGGCAGCCTATTGATCAGAACAATGAACGTTGGTTAGAACTCAAAACGCATCCAGGCAGACGCCACGATACCGATCCGGTATCGTGGGAGACTATCATCGCAGAGCAACACAATATTTTCAGGAAACATCCGAAAACCAAGTTCATTAACGCCCACCTCGGCTGGTATGGAAATGACCTTAAAAAACTTGGCGAGTTGATGGATCAATTACCCAATATGTATACCGAGATCGGTGCGGTAATCGCTGAATTAGGCAGGCAGCCCAGGGCAGCGCGTGATTTTTTGACAAAATATCAGGACCGCGTGATGTTTGGAAAGGATTCCTGGGTACCCGAAGAGTATACTACCTACTTCCGGGTGCTTGAAAGCGCCGATGACTATTTCCCTTACCACAAACGCTACCACGCCTTTTGGAGAATGTATGGACTGGATTTGCCGGATGATATCCTAAAGAAAATTTACTACAAAAACGCGCTGAAAGTAATACCGAATATTGATGCAAGTGCCTTCCCTAAATAGGTAATTAGTTACGTATATCCACGGCGTTGTGAAACGCCTTTCTATTGATCCGGCAGGGGTTCTTTTTTCAATCCACCAAACCGGAATCCCATTCCTGTGGAAAATTGAAATGGCCGGTATTCATAATACAAATTGGACGTAGCCGGGAAGGATACGCCAGCCTGGAAAACAAAGAAAAGATGGTTCTCCATCAAGTTCACCCGACCAATAACTGCCGGCTCAATAAAAACACGTGGATTATCATCAATGGGGTAAGTAACCAGGTCATTAGAGAACTCCGTGAAGTTAACGATTGAGATTCGTGGGACGAATGAAACGTGCATAATATTCTTATTCAATCCAAATGCAGGTTGTATAAAATAACGTTCATATTTCCCTGTCGCCCGTTCACTTTGAGAACCCCACCACGCATATGTGTCATAACTTGCTCCTTCGCCTTTTCCATACCCTGCAAAAATTTCATAACACCAGTTCCCCTGATTTTCATAGTAGCCTACACCACCTTCAAAAAAATTATGGTAATGGTATTCATCCAGATTATCCGTATCATATGGATTGCTCTTGCGATCAGCGTATGAATAATTTGCCATCAACCCGATGTGCTTGGTAACTGATACCGCACCTTGTAAATCCAACCCATTCCCGAATTGCACCGATCCCTGAAGTTCCCCCGCTTTGGTGAACAGCGGAGAGTTACGCGCATTTGGTACGTATACCGGCGCACACGACGATGCCACGAGTAGGAATAGCATTAAGTTCTTCATGGTATAAATGCGTTGATCATGTAAATTTAGGAAAAAGAAACACAATGAATCTTAATCCTGAATTAGTCAACGAGGTAATCCAAAAACGTAGATCTGTTTTTCAGGCGCAGTACAGTGGTGAGCGTGTTGATGACGCGATTATTACCCAAATGCTCCAAAACGCCAATTGCGCGCCCACCCACAAACTCACTGAGCCATGGAGGTTTGTAGTATTTACCGGCGCCGGACTGAAGCGATTGGGTGACTTTCAGGCCCGTCTGTATAAAGAAGTAACGATGGCAGATGGGTCTTACCGTGAAAATCGTTATCAGAATCTGCTTACCAAACCCATGTTATCATCGCACATTGTTGCGGTATGCATGAAACGCGATGAAAAAGAATCCCTCCCTATCATCGAAGAAATAGGCGCAGTTTTTTGCGCAATTGAGAATATGTATCTAACGGCTACGGCATACGGAATTGGAGCTTACCTCAGTACAGGCGGAATCACCTATTTTGAAGAAGCCAAAGCATTCTTCGGATTATCCGGAGCAGACCAATTGCTTGGATTCCTACACGTCGGAATACCCAAAGGCGCATTGCCTGACATGAAGCGAACCCCCGTAGAAGACAAGGTAAGGTGGGAGCGATAACTTTTCTCCGGTTCATTTACTGGCTCACTATTGGGTTGTAGGGAACGCTGCTTATGATGTGTGCGCCTGTGAATTTCTACAAATAAGGCAGTCATAGCACCTGCGAACAACCGAAATGAACCTGAAGTCTAATCAATCTGGTATGGTTTTAGTAACTTCCGCTTTCAAAAGATAACGTTATGAAAAAATTCAGTTTGTTCTTTATTGGATTTGCGCTAACCTTTACGCTTCAAGCTCAGGTAATTGGCAAAATGTTTCCGGATCTGGAAGCCGAAACGGTAGAAGACACCAAAGTAAGACTTCCCCAGGAAGCAAATGGCAAATATACCTTGCTGGGCCTTGCGTACTCAAAAAAATCCGAAGACGAGTTAAACTCATGGTTTCAGCCGGTCTTTGAAACATTCATTCAAAAAACGACCGGACTAATGGCCGGGTTTGGCTATGACGTTAATGTGTATTTCGTTCCAATGTTTACAGGAATCAACGCTGCTGCCACTGGTACAGCCAAGCGCAAAGCGCTTAAGAATATTAATCCCCAGCTCCTACCCCATGTGTTGTTTTACAAGGGGGAGATAAAAACCTATCAAGATGCACTTGACTTCGAGCGGAAAGACATCCCTTATTTTTTTGTGCTCGATACTACTGGGAAAATCATCTATGCAACTTCAGGAAAATACTCAGAGGCCAAAATGGAGCAGGTTGAAAGTGTAATAGAATAATGTACGACTTGCAGTGTAGTGCGGGGAACTTCAAGATTAAAGTTTATCTTAGATTTCCATACCATTTCGATGAATGCCCTTAGTTTATTCTCTTTAGCCCTTGCGCCGGGTGCGGCCATTATCCTTTTCATCTATCTGAAAGACAAGCATGAACGGGAGCCTTTCGGCCTCCTGTTTCTAAGTTTCCTGTATGGGGGTCTAAGTACACTAGTTACCATGATGATTAGTTGGCCTGTAAATCTATTAATTCTAACACCAGAAGAAGATGTTATGCAACAATTCTTCAATGCTTTCTTCAAGGTTGCGCTCATCGAAGAATTCAGTAAGTTTATTTTTGTCCGTTTTATTCTTTACTACAACAAAAATTTCAACGAACCCTTTGATGGTATTGTTTATGCTGTAATGGTAGGGATGGGCTTTGCCACTGTTGAAAATGTGATTTATGTTTTCCAATATGGGTTTGCCACGGGATTTCTAAGAATGTTTACCGCAGTACCCGCGCATGCAGCCTTTGCTATAATAATGGGATACTTTCTGGGCAAGGCAAAATTCACCCACCGCAGGGAAATCTATTTTAGCGTCATTGCTTTGCTGGCACCCACTTTGTTTCACGGGACCTACGACTATTTTTGGTTTATATCCTTTGTGCCTGGCATATGGACAGGGGCATTACTTTCTCTTGCCGCAGGTTTCATTTTGGCACGAAAGGCTATACGACTGCATCAACAGGCATCCCCATTCATTAAACAGGAGAATAAGCTAATCCCGGAAGAAAAAAAGCCGGATGTTTCTGCACAAATGAATAATGACAACTTATAGTTTCTGTATTTTCAATCAATATGATTCGCGAAGCATTACAAAAGCATTATCTGGGGATGGATCCCGAATTTCGCTTCAGAGGAGTTGAACCCGACGATTAGAGAATTTCAGTGATGCCGTATTTGCCCTGGCAATTACCCTGTTGCTTATTTCGACGAGCGCACCAACCAACTTTGAACAAATAAAAAGGTTTGCGTGGGATATGATACCTTTCTGTTTTTGTATTGCGCTAATTATTCTGATCTGGCATCAACATTTTGTATTCTATTTCCGGTACGGACTGCGCAACGGTACGGTATTGTTGCTGAATACATTATTTCTAATAATTGTTTTATTTTATGTATACCCGTTAAAATTCCTCACAAAGCTGATCCTGTGGCCTGTGGCCTATATTTTTAATCAGGATGAGATTATGGTTGAGTTGAATAAAACTTATGCAGGAACAGACATGGCATACCTAATGGTAATATATGGTATCGGGGCAACAAGTTTTTTCGCTGTTCTGATGCTGATGTATAGATATGCCCTGAAAAATGCGGCACTACTTCAACTTAATGAAATAGAGGAATTTGACACAAAGGCAAGTATGCATGCCAATTTTCTGATGGGAAAATGTTTGGGGGAATGTTTTCTGGCTTCACCTATTTCCTATACTTCCATGTCATGCAGATTTTCGGCAGGTACGTCAAAAAGCGGAGAAATATATTGCTTGCGCAAATAGCTGAATAAAAGAATCAAACCACTACTCAAGTCTTTGCATCAGAATGGTTTTTTTGAAATACCCCTTTTTTATCAGATTGATGAGTTGTCTGGGAGAAGGGTCGATCTGATAAAGCATTTTGTCATCAATTTTTACTGAATCAATGCCTACCTCTCGGGCAAGGTCATTGACAAGATCTTTAAATGCACGATCTTCTTCATCCATTGACATATACGTAAGATCCCCATTTTTTTCCCGCTTAATAATCCTGAGGATCCACTCCGGATTTTCATTAATACTCAGGAAGTAATACCCCTTGTATCGTTTCAAGACCAGACTATCGCCAAGAAGGCTTTGCTTTCGATCGCTGACAATTAGATAACCTTGCCTGGTAACCACCAAAGTATCCTTTGCGGTGTCTTTCTCCTCTTGCAGCAAATATTTTCCAAGCAATTTTTCAGGTACCTCACGCAGCGATTTTTTACCTTTAGGCTGAGGCTCCTTAAATGAAATTTCCCTGCAACCGCAAAAAGCAAAGAAAACAAGTAAGGGGACAAGGTTCTTCATCAGCATCGCAAATTAGACAAGAAAGGCATTCGAATATCGTCTAATAGCGGTATTTTACCAAAAGCCAATATTGATCAATGCGGCACCCGTGTCTGCTATAACGAGGTGGATTGTTTAACGTTTCGTATTCTTAGCGATGCTTTTGTACTTTAATCCATTAAGTCAGCTTCCAACCTTTAATGGTAACCTTGTGTCTATTGATAAGCAAAAGCGTAGATTATGAAAACGTGCGGGAAGTATTTGATTACAATAGTACTGCTCATATTGTTCGGTTGTAGTCTTTCCGGAAATGAAGATGGTTTTTTAGTCTTTTCTCATAGTTTTGATTTTGCCCAGGGACAATATGACTGGCAGGTTGATTTCACTGATTTTCCTGCCGGGGCGGACGATTCAGCCTATTACGAGCTAAAATTCGCCTATACGGACAGGCCAGCTAATTTGGGAACTGAGAAAAAATCCATGATGCTGTCCGGCAATAATCACGGCCACCTCTTCATGTTCATGAAGAAAAAAATAGCAAACCTGACGCCAAACACAGATTATACGATAGTCTTCGAAGTTGAGTTGGCATCAAACGCAACGCAAGGTGGTGGCAGTTTTGGTGCAGTTCCGGGGGAATTTGTCTTCTTAAAGGCTGGCGCTTCTGGCACTGAACCTAGAAAAGTAATAGATGGCAACTATTTTGCTTTGAATGTTGACAAGGGTATTCAAAGCGCTCCCGGAGAAACGACCGTTGTCCTGGGTGATATAGCAGTTTCCACTGATACCCAGGAATACACACTCATTACCCGGGATAATGCCTCAATGAACGATTCCCCCTTTATTGTGAAAAGCAATAGCAAAGGCGAACTGTGGTTGATGGTCGGTACTGATTCCGGCTTTGAAGGTGTTACGACTGTTTATTACACAAAAGTAAACGTGGTCTTTAGCACCGATAGTTGATTTATTTACGACGCTTTGGTTCTTTTTTCAGTTTAGCCTCTTTCCCAATGCGCTTGTCCCCTTGGATGATCAGGCTGCAAGCGTGCAGCACTGCTTCCTCGAAATCCAATGCATCAAAAGGTAAATTTTGCCATGCAGTTTCCCTGGCTCCAAATAATTTGATTGACCGCATTGAAGAAAACTCATGACGCAGGGTTTGGTGATGGACATGTTCTGTCGCGAGCCATACACCATTATCATCAAGATGATCTTCCCTCTTTCTAAGAATTAAGACAATTTTGTTTTCTACGTAGACTGCGTGACATCCAAACATTGGCTTAACTACTGGGCTAACAGAATAAAGCTGATCCAGAACAAAATCAAATGGCATCGGTTTGGTCCCTTTCAAATGCAAATTATCTTTGCCTTACTTCAGCAAAGTATTAATCAACGTTTACATTACCGAAGACGTTAAGACTAATTAAAGCCGTAGTTCAGCTTTCATTCCTCTAAGCTGGTTCAGCAAAGCCTGATCCCAAGTAAGATCGGCATCCCACTTTGTGCCAAAAAAAACATTACCTGAATCAATGTGCTTGAAATAGAATTTATAGACCGGAGTATCAGAAGGTATGTTCTTCAACTGCTGCTGGTCAGCAGGATAGGTTACTGAAACCAAAGCACTTTCTGATTTGCTCAGATCATATCCCAGCAACTCCTTTGCCGCTACACCTCGTGTGTGCACATAACACAAGACATACAGCAGGCCTTGTTTTCGCAAGTCCCTTTCAGTAGTACCCGGTTCAGTTAGTTTGTATTTCAGCGGATAATTCGCTTCGAAAATTTCTTGCAGTCGTCTGTCAATAGCTTCATCACCTGTTTTGGGTACGGCCAATGGATCAACTTTGAGATCCAACGCAAAGAATTCATTTCGCTTTCCTAAAATCGGATTGATCGTCATATCTAACTCTGGTACGTCATTGATAAGTAGATTTTGCTTCCTTTGCTGACTTGAACTTGTTCGGTACAATTCTTTGAGCGATTCAGCAAGCAAACGATTTACATAAGACCATGCGGCTTGTGCTGGCTCAATCAGGTTTTCCTTTCCATTGAATGCAGTGATAGAAATCCGATACCCTCCTTCATCATTTTCAACGAATACAAGATTCGCTATTTCACGCTTGAGTAGGTAATTTCCAAACGCTTTCGTTATGTCTTTACCTGCGGTAAGTTTGTCCAGTTCAAAATAAGAAACTGCATCAATACCAGTCCGCTGAAAGGATTGTTGAATGGTTTCAAGCTCCTTGTCTGTCAAATTACAGGTGTAAAAAACAGCGCTTCGCGTGCTTAGCAAATTTTCTGGCAGTCCTGCATTCAAGTTTAACTGTTCAATCCATGCTTTCCCATCCGGCAGTAGTTGAGCTATTGCAGTATGGCTAAGAAAGGCGGCTAAGAAAACAAGAAATTTCACGGGGCGAACTTATGGTTTTATATTTTTTTATCAATGGTCAGGGGTTCATATTTGTCACAATCTACGCACGGAATGGCCTCCCTCAAATACGAATAAAAACCCCCGAGGTATCCCATTTTAATGCATATGTTGTTAAATCCCGACAAGTAGAATCCTGTGCCTCACCGCTGCTCAGCGCGAACCGATAGTTATGCCATGGGCAAACAATCTCCCCAAGGTAATTCACTTTGCCCTTGCTAAGTGACTCTCCATTGTGCGTACACGTATCTTGAACGGCAAAAAACCCTCCTTGGTGTAAGGCCAGGCAAATTCTTTTGTTATTCACGATAAGTAATCGCGGCTTATCCTCCTTCATTGTTGCCCTGGCAACTTCCTCGCTTGGAAATATTTTCAACCACTCCATGAAATAGCATTTGTCTGATTGGCTTAAATCTCTAACTTGTTTCAATTCAAATTAACCAATAAAGAAATTCTTTCACTATTTACTTGCGATTTAATGAACGACGGTGCTCCTTATGGACTAGCCAGAATATTTCATGGAATGGCGCGGGCGCACTTTCGTGTTCAACGAATACGCAATACGTCTTTGCTTTATTATTGGATCAGAAATTCAAGGACAAATCATACGTTAATAACTTCGATTTATGAGTAAAACTATTCTTTTGATTATTTCTTGCTTTGTAGTAGGAAGCAGTTACGCACAGATGCCCCAAAAACTGCAGGAAAAAATTGATATACAGGCAAATGAAATTGAACCTAAAGTGATCGCCTGGCGCCGCCATTTTCATCAGCAACCTGAACTCTCAAACAGAGAAACCAAAACCGCCGCTTTTGTAGGTGATCATTTAAGAAAACTCGGCATTGAAGTCCAAACCGGCGTGGCCAAAACCGGTGTAGTAGGACTTCTGAAAACGGGTAAACCCGGTCCTGTTATCGCCTTACGCGCTGATATGGATGCCTTACCGGTTACAGAAAGAAATTCACTGCCTTTTGCCTCCACGGAAAAGACCGTCTTCAACGGGCAGGAGACAGGAATTATGCATGCCTGCGGGCATGATACGCATGTTGCCATCCTCATGGCTGTTGCCGAAATATTAGTTAAAAACAAAGGCGATCTAAAGGGCACAATAAAATTCATTTTTCAACCAGCTGAAGAGGGCCCTCCAGCAGGGGAAACAGGTGGAGCAGAACTCATGGTTAAGGAAGGTGTTTTAGAAAACCCTCATGTAGATGTCATTTTTGGGATGCACATCCAATCCATATCTCCACTCGGCAGGATTACTTATAGGCCGGCCGGCATGATGGCAGCTTCCGATTGGTTTACCATCAAAGTCAAAGGCAAACAATCGCACGGGGCGGCGCCGTGGATGGGCATCGACCCGATTGTGATTAGCGCACAAATCATCAATGGGCTCCAGACTATTGTAAGTCGCCAAACAGATTTGACAAAGGAGGCGGCAGTGATTACCATTGGGCGATTTCAGGCAGGCGTTCGCGAAAATATTATTCCAGAGGAAGCGTTGATGGCGGGCACAATACGAACGTTTGATGAAGACATGCAGAAGGAAATTCACGCCAGGATTCAGCTTACTGCAACCAAAATTGCAGAGAGCTCAGGGGCTGTTGCTGAAGTTGATTTCGTAAACAAAACGCCAGTGACTTACAATGATATTGCGCTCACCGAAAAGATGGTGCCAAGTTTGCAAAAAGCAGCCGGAACCGAAAATGTCCTAAGAATCAACGCCGTAACCGGAGCTGAAGATTTTGCCTTTTTTCAGAAAAAAGTGCCAGGTCTTTTCTTTTTTGTCGGCGCCATGCCCCCAGATCAAGATCCCAACAAAGTGCCGGCACACCACACGCCTGATTTCATGATAGACGAGCGAGGTATGCTTACGGGCCTCAAAGCCATGCTGAATGTTACCCTCGATTACATGAGCATGCCCAGTATGCCTTTGCAAAAAAAATAGCGCTTCTGGATACTCATTGTTTATCGGCAACCAACAATGCCTTCAGTTCAAGCTGATAAAATATATCGCACGCAAAATGCCCGGTATTTCCCAGCGGACCGGGTATTTTTATAAACCCGTTTTTCTCATACAGCTTCATTGCTTCTTTCATCGTGTTGAACGTTTCAAGGTAGCAGTATCGAAATCCGTATTCCATGGCAACCCCTAAACATTCCCGTAAAACGCGCTGCCCTAATCCCTTGCGTCTACCCGATGGCATAAAGTACATTTTTTTTAATTCGCACGTGTTTTCATCGCCTCCGGCAAGTGGGGCTATACCCCCGCCTCCAACTAACTCATGGCCCATGGCACATACAAAAAAAGCAGATCGCGGACGCGAATAGGCTGCATACATATCGTTAACTTCATCATCATGAATTGCGAACCCACGCCCTCCCGCACCATATTCAGTCATCACTTTTCGAATGATGCCCGACATTGCCAGGTTATCCTCAGGCCTTATTCGTCTTACAAGAATATGATTCATTCTTAAAAGTAGCCAATCCGGAATTTGAATTCATAGTAAAGAACTCCAAAATCTTTTGACGTAGATGTGCTATGCACTCAGAGAATTCACTGCCTTGCGGAATGCAGGTATAAATTGGTCTGCCTTCAGATGAACGTGATTTTTAACAATCCACTTTCCATTCACTATGGTTCCAGAAATGCAGGATGAATCTGCCGTATATATAATTGTTGATAGAATGTTTTCCAATCCCGGTCTAAGCAAAAGCGGAGATTCAGCATTAAAGACCACGGCATCAAAGGGATTGCCCAACTCAAAAAAACTGGTTGAAGCGTTATTAACCATTGCCTTCCGGCCAGAAAAAAGAGTTTTGCGAACCAATGTGTGCGCCCCGTCGTCAAAAGTGTTTCGCCTGTGCGTTGTAAGACGTTGCGCATAATCCAGCCATCGCAAGTCCTCTAACGGGCTTAAGCTGATATGACTATCTGTACCGATGGACCAGTTTCCGCCATGCTTAGCTAAATCCGTAAGACCAAAAATACCATCGCCAAGATTACCCTCAGTTCCCGGGCATAACACTACGTTGGCATTTGTCTGGGCCAACCCCATAACTTCTGTATCGGTCATGTGCGTACAGTGGACGATATTAAAACGGTCGTCAAGGGGAAGATTTTCGAGCAACCATTCAACCGGTCGCTTTTTCAAGTATGCAATACAATCTTCAACCTCCTTTTCCTGTTCGGCCGCATGCAGATGAAACGGAATGTCTTTTGGTCCTTGATTAAAAGTTGTGATAATATCTGGATGATCGACTGCCCGCAAAGAATGAACTCCGAATCCAAGATGCGCATCAGCATATTGCAAAACAACATCTGCCGAGTCATCCAATAAACGAAAATAATCATCCACTGTGCCGGATATGAATCTGAACTGCCTGGAACGGGGGGCTTTGCCAAAATTTCCTTTCTGGTAGAAAACAGGAACAAGCGTGATCTTAATACCTGCCGCTTTTGCCGCCGCGATCAGGCGCTCCCCCATTTCAGCCAAATTACCATAGGCCTTTCCCGTCTGGTCATGATGCAAATAATGAAACTCCGCAACATGCGTATAGCCATTCCGAAGCATTTCAGCATACAAAACCGTTGCAACAGCTTCTAGTTGCTCAGGGTTAATGTTGAGTGCACAGCGATACATGGCTTCACGCCAGCTCCAAAAATCATCATTGGTGCCAGATGGATGTTTCTCCGCCAAACCTGCCATAGCGAACTGAAATGCATGGGAATGTGCATTCTGAAACCCGGGCAGTACAAACCCATTGACAGCTTCGATAGCCGTGGCCGTTTCTGGGGGACTTTCTGATAGATACTGGAGGGACCCTTTGGAATCAACCCCCGCATAGGCAGGGGCTAACCAGCGATTGTGCTGCAATAGCGCCTCAAATCTATAGTACTTCATTTATGGTTCATCCATTTTTATCAGCGACGATGCCACAGCAAGCAGCGTGTTGTTTAGCAATACGCTCATTTGCCCTGCCCGCGCATCCGCATAATACGTTTCCGTGTCATCCATGTAATTCACTTTGCTCATCTCCAGTTGCAGCGCGTGCTGTTTTTCCAGGGGTTTTCCATAATGACGGGTAATGTATCCACCCTTAAATGGAAAATTATAATTCACCGAATAGGTGGACGATTTCATCGTATCCAGGGCCACCCGTGTTAACCCGGGGGATGCGGAAATACCATCTGCATCGCCCAGTATTAGATCCGGAAATTTCGTGTCGTAAACTGTCTTGACGTATTGGCGAATTGAGTGGCAATCCCAAAGCAGGACCTTACCAAATTCCGCCTTCAATGAATGAAGCAGATCGACGATCTTTTGGTGGTAGGGCCAATAATAACTATCTAACCTCCGCTCAACCTCATGGGCCGCTACTTCTTTGCGATTATCAATGTACAAATGCTCACCCAAGAAATTCGTAACTGGACAAAGGCCGGTGATAATTCTTCCGTCAGAATATAAAGGCTTGTTTTCCGGATCGCGATTCAAATCGATCACCCATCGGCTATAAACTGCAGCAATCATGGTAATGCCTATGGAAGGGGCAAAATCATACAACTGGTCCACAAACCAATCTGTATCATCCGGTTGGCGGATGAGGTCCGATTTATAATCATTTCTTACCTCTGCCGGAAATGCTGTACCACAATGTGGCACGCTCAATAAAATTGGAATGCGGGAAACTTGTGGAAGATGAACGCTAAACGGGTTCATGACTTAGTTTTCTTCTTTTTTGATTTCTTTTTGGTTGTCGTGCGATCAATTTCTTCTTCCAGTGTTTTAATTTTTTTCACGTCTAGCTGGATTTGCATCCGGGCATTTTCCAATGCCAGATTAGATTTCTCCAGTTCCTGCTGATAATGGGATGCGAGATCATTCAGGGCTAACCGTGCCTTAAGTCTCATGATACGTTTGAAGCTTTCGTCTATTCGCGCTTTCTTGATTTCTCCGGTCAGAACCATTTTATGAATGATGGAATGAACCTTTTCAACGGTGCGTTCTTCACTTCCTTGTATGTTGTTCGAAAAGGTCATTATGTCGACGCCACCGTTGATTGCAAGTTTGATAGCTTCTTCTAGTCCGTAGTGCCTGGTAATTGCATGCATTTGCATATCGTCTGTAAAGATTACTCCTTCGAAACCAAGCCGATTACGAAGTATCCCCGTCAGCATATCTGCCGATAGTGTGCCAGGATTTCCCTTTGTATCCAGTTTTCTATTCACAATATGCGATGTCATCACCGCGTCTGCAAAGCCAGAATCGATTAATGACTCATACGGCTTTAATTCTTTTTCTTCCCATGTGTTCGTGACGTCAGCGATACCCAGATGGGTGTCATCATTGGAGCTTCCATGACCAGGAAAATGTTTCAACGCAGTAAGTACACCGTATTTTCGGTGCGTTATAATGAATTCTTTTGCCATCAGTATTACAGAATCTTCTTCTGCCGAGAAGGCCCTGCCATGTTTCACAATGACAGGGTTGTTCGGATTAGAGGCAAGATCTACAACAGGGGCAAAGTTGATGTTGATCCCCAACCCGGATAAAGTAGAAGCTGTTGCTTCACCATAAAATCTCACAGAATCAAGGGTGGGTGACTTGCCCATCGCAGCCGCTGTAATAGATTTTGGAAAACCATACTTATCCTTTAAGCGATTGACTTTTCCGCCTTCCTGATCGATGCCTATGAGGAGCGGAATTGAAGCAGCTTGTTGATAGGTCCATGTTATCTTTTTCAGTGCAATGAAAGAATTCTGTGGTGGTATGTTCTTCTCGAAGAGAATGATAGAACCAACTTTCCCAAGGCGCACTTCTTCCAGCACCTTTTCATCCACTGTTGTTCCCGGGAAGCCCACCAAAATCATCTGCCCAATCTTAATATCAAGGCTATCCAATTGCTGGGCCCTGCTGACCAAGGCGCTGAATAAGATTAATATTAAGATTCGGGTAAAGTTCAATAGTTTAACTTCAGTATTTCTCATAAAGTAAATTCAATATGCCCTGCATATTTCTACGCACGTTATTTGTTGATGTTGTAAAGTTACTGTTCATGAATGAGAAAATTAATGTTTTCCCTTTTCGTGTTACAAGATAACCACTCATACAATGGTTATTGCTCAATGTTCCCGTCTTTCCAAAAATATATGGTGCCTCCCCGTTGTACCAATTTCGGATCGTTCCGGATTTCCCGCCTTGCGCCAGTAGGGCAAAAAGTCTCTCGCGTGGAACCATTTGATATATTTTTTCCCAGAGCTGAACGATAGACCTTGGTGTGAAAAGATTGTAGCGTGATAAACCCGAACCATCAACCCAAACCGGCTCATCAACCATGTCGTTCAACAGGCGATGCTTGACATACTTGATGGCTATCTCGGGTTGTAAGGTGTCACTAATTATCCCGGAACACAATAAGAGCAATTGCTCTGCAATAAAGTTATCGCTGTCCTGCATCATTACCTTATATAGGCTGTCTGCAGGGACACTGTATAGCACGGAAGTTTCTGCCGGGATGGGTATGGACAGCACTTGAACTTCTCTCTTCAGTGTGTCCGCCAATAGCTGACCAATGAGCAATGGTTTGACCTTTAGTGGAATGTCTTTTTCAAATCCCCATGCTAGCGCAGGATAAAACTTGAAGTAATTATTTTCACGGTTGCGAATCACTTTGGGTTCTTCTGAGTCTTCGCCCATCTTCATGTACCTGGTAAGATAAGACGGCCTGACATTCACACCGGACTGGCTTGCGCTAACTGAAAAAATATTACCGTATATCGGAAACGCTGATCTTTCTGCTGAATATGCTTCCCCATAGTCATCCCATGCCCAACCGGGTCCGAAATGCGCAGTATTAAAGTTAGCGTTTGAAAAGTAGAGCCTCTTATCAGTGGTTTGTAAAAAGGAAAACGTTCTATTATTGCCATAGACATTCCTATACAAGAAAGACGGATCTCCTGCTCCCCAAAAAATCAATGAGTCGCCGCGGATTGCATAGTGGATGGATGGAACTGAGTCGCCAATAATATTAAGTCCAGCGAAAAAGGTAAAAATCTTTGTGTTGGAAGCGGGTGTAAAATAGGCTGAAGCGTTGAATTCATAAATGGTTTTCCCTTCGACAGGGTCGAACAAGACAAATCCTGTATGATCTTGGAATCTATTTTCTGTCTGCCTAAATGTTTTGTCGAGTGCGTGCCTTGAGACAGGAGAGCAGGAAATTATCAAGGTCAGTACAATCGCCGGAAGGAAAGTCTTAAGCATAATTATTTTGCTAAGTATCGATCTTTCAGCACTACTCCATGATGTATCTCGTGACCTGGAATAACAAAGCCAAGGTTGAGGACTGATATTTCTGTATTGTTTGCGCTACCGGTTCTTGCTAACATTTCAGGCGTAAAGCTTCGAAATAAATCAATGGTGGATTTCCGTAGATGCTCCATCTCGCTTGCAAGCTGTAAGATCGTTCGACCACTCGCGTTGGATTGAGGCGCATAGTCCTTTTCCTCAAAGCCTGGAAGCGGAGTTTTATCGTTGCGCGCAAATCTCAATGCACGATAGCTAAAGATTCGTTCCGTGTCCATCATGTGGCAGAGCACTTCTTTAACACTCCATTTATCTTCTGCGTATCTATGTTGACCGATCTCTTCTGATATTGATCTTACCAACGCCAGTGTTTGTTTGTTTGCGCGCGCAAAGATATCGAACAGATCATATTCCTTCACATGGTCAACATAACTGCTGTAAAAACGCGGAACGGATGTTAAGTCGGGCAGTATCATTCCTCAAAAATAGACAATGAAATACAGATTTTTCGGTTTTGGTTGCGCTGGATATCAAAGGGGCATAGGTGCGCCTGCTCCCTAGTGGCTTTGTACCATTGATTCGGGCGACTATCGGCTAGAATTCTGTGAAAATGTTATCAGGAAGTGTTTCATCTACTCTTGCACTCCTGGGGCCACTGCCGTCAGACCGGTCCGCTGATAGCAAAATATTTCCACATTTTTTGTAGTTATCCCAGGGACGAATGAAGCTGGCGGAGTCCTGGTTGGCATCCTTGAAGTACGCCCACTGTTTTACCAGGTTATCTGATAGATCTACAAACACCTTATATTTATTTTGTGGTGTATCCCCGACATTGCTAAATGTCAACGATAATACGTTGCACTTTGCGCCGGTTGCCAATGTATCTTCACCAAGATATTTTATGGTAAGCCCAGAGTCTTTTAGCTTATATGGCATTACCAGCCAATATGAATCGTTGATCCAAATGCTTCTTCCCTTTTCAAGCATTTTTCTCAGAGAATCTCCATCCATCAGCTCTTGCCCTTTTACACTAACCCTGCCTTCTAGTGTGCGCAGATTCACCAGGTATGTAATACTATCTTTTTTCGACTCAATCCGTACCCTATCCATCTTCTTATCCCAAACAAGGTCCCTATTCCCAAAGAAATTCCATGAAATAAAACGTGTATTATCCCAATTTTCTCGTCCACCCATTGCCACCATGACGCTGTCAGCAAGTTCCACTGCCGCAGGATCCGAATTGGCCATATCAAAACCTTCTGCTGCCGGATTGGATTCTGAGACTGTCTTCTCTGATGACGCAGTGCTACAGGCATAAAGCAAAGCGACCAGGAAGAAGAATGTGACAATTTTTTGAGATTTCATGATGAAGCAGGTTGAGGTCCTGAAGTTAACAAAATTTATTCTTTCTTGGTTTTTCCTGCTCTACGAATTCGTGGTCAGGGTGACTCTTGTCAAAATTAGAAATTGGTTAAATGCAAACCTAATTCCAGATTTGATGGCTTAGCTGATTCTGCTCCAGTTAACCGCTGTTTTTCTCATGGCGGCAATCTGAATTCGAACTACTGCATTCTCTTCCTTCTGCAGTTCGGGGTCATCCTCCAAAATTCGAACAGCTGATGCCCTTGCCTTTTGGAGGATATCTCCATCTTTTCCAAGGTCAGCAATAAGCAGGTCAAGGACTCCGCTTTGCTGCGTGCCCATTAAATCACCAGGTCCGCGAATTGACAGGTCTGTCTCCGCTATTTCAAATCCATTGTTAGTCTTTACCATCGTGCCGATGCGAATTTTGGAATCCGCGCTGAGTTTATAGTCCGTCATGAGAATGCAATACGACTGGTCGGCACCTCTACCCACCCGCCCACGCAGTTGATGAAGTTGTGACAACCCAAAGCGCTCGGCATTCTCAATCACCATTACCGATGCATTTGGAACATCCACGCCCACCTCTATAACTGTCGTTGCGACCATTATCTTTGTCTCTCCTGTGGCAAAACGATTCATTTCATACTTCTTTGCGGCCGGTTTCATTTTCCCATGCAAGATACTTATAGGGTAATTCGGAAAGGCTCGCTGAATACTCTCATAGCCATCCATCAAATGTTTTAGATCAAGCTTTTCTGACTCCTCAATAAGAGGATATACAATATACACCTGTCGCCCCGAAACGATTTGATCTTTTAGAAACTGGTTTATCTGGAGACGATGGGCATCAAACTTGTGTATGGTCTTGATGGCTTTCCTTCCGGCTGGTAGCTGATCAATTACAGAAATATCGAGATCGCCGTATAAGGTCATGGCCAGTGTTCGCGGGATTGGTGTGGCCGTCATGACCAGCACGTGAGGAAAATAATTGGCGTTCTTTTGCCAGAGCTTCGCGCGTTGTGCTACGCCAAAGCGATGCTGTTCATCCACAATGGAAAGTCCAAGATTCAGAAACTTAACTTCTTCCTCTAACAATGCATGCGTACCCGTGAGAATTTTAATTTCACCACTCTGCAAGCGTTCATGAATTAGCTTCCGTTGTGATTTTTTTGTTGAACCCGTCAATAGGGCAATTGGGATTTGCATTTTATCCGCATAACGTTTTAGGTTAGCGTAATGCTGCTGGGCAAGAATTTCCGTAGGTGCCATGAGTGTACATTGGGCATTGCCGCTGATGGCAATTAGCATACATATGTAGGCAACAATTGTCTTACCGCTTCCCACATCGCCTTGAAGCAGGCGATTCATTTGCCTACCTGACTTTAGATCAGCATAGATTTCCTTAATAACTTTTTTTTGCGCATTCGTTAGTTCAAATGGAAGGTGCTCATGGTAGAATTGTGTAAGCAAAGAAACATCATGAAAAATCTGACCTCGGGCTTTTTCCTGGCGGATGAGCTTCATTTTAAACAAGCGCAACTGAATATAGAAAAGCTCCTCAAATTTAAGTCGTTGTTGGGCCCGCAATAAAATGTCGTGGCTAACTGGAAAATGAACGTTGAAAACTGCCTCCTGCTTTGAAATAAACTTTTCCTGCGACAATATGCTTTGCGGCAAAGTTTCACGAATCCTTCCCTTGGCTTGTACGAGTAAGTCTTGAATTACCTTCGTCAACGCCTTACTATCCAAATGTCTTGAGCGCAGTTTTTCAGTGAGCGAGTAGACGGGCTGAAGAAAAGCCGTTTTGTTCTGGCTTTCGTTGAAAATTTCAATTTCCGGGTGGGCAATGGTGTACCTACTGCCAAAACGACTAAGCCTCCCGAAAATGATATACTCTACGCCCGGCTTTATCTTAGCATTAACCCAACTTATTCCCTGAAACCAAACAAGTTCCAGTTCTCCACTATCATCCTTGAATACTGCTACCAGCCTTTTCTTAAAGCCGGATCCGACCAACTCCATCCTTTTTATAAAACCCTTTGTCTGGACATACTGAAGTTCATCATTGAATTCGCTGATTTTATAAAACTTCGTTCGATCCTCATACCGAAACGGGTAATGCTGAATCAAATCCGCAAAAGAGAAGATCTTCAGCTCCTTGTTCAGCAAGGTGGCACGCTGGGGGCCTATACCTTTTAGGTACGCTACAGATGTATCAAAAAAACCGGCCATTGCAAGATTTTTACAAAAAAAATTCAAAAATTTAATAAGTAGATTGAGGTAAGTTGAATTTCTTTCTGCGCTACCTTTACATTTGGATTAAGCCTGAGGTTACAAAACATGTTTATCTGATATTAAATGATGGGCTGCTTATGAAGGTTAATTCAACAATTTACAAAGGAATAGAGTATATACAGGTAAGGGAACTACCCCCCGATCAGCAGGAATTACTTCTTAAAACCATTAATCGCGACCTGCTAATTAAGATTATGATAGATGGTAAATTGGTTGGCAATTGCCTGCAATTTAAGGACTATGAAATCTGGTTCGACAGCGTATACCAGGTTAAACGCAACCCTTCAAAATCTTCGAGCGCTTCCCGGGAGAAAACGGAGGCACCAATCGTCAAGGTCGGAGCCTTGAAAAAGAAGTGAAATAGCGTTTCATTCCAAATTCCTAAACAGACATTCTTTCTTGGCTTAAATGATCTTCATGTACATATGGCCTTCTTCATGGCGCAATATTCCTCCCAGATTTCATTGAGGATTTCCCTTGCCGGCTGAATTTTGTTGATTGCCCCTGATATCTGCCCAATTTCAAGTTCACCTTCTTCCAGATCTCCCTCAAAAATTCCAAGTTTTGACCGTTTTGTACCTAATAATTCATTAAGCTTTTCAAGCGATGCCCCGCCCAATTCCGCATCATGAATCCTCTGATAAAATTTATTCTTTACTACACGCACAGGCGTTAGCTGTTTCAAGGTTACAATTGTTTCACCTTCCTTGATTTGCACAATCATCTCCTTGAAGTTTTGATGCGCAGACGATTCGAGGCTTGCTGCAAACCGGGTACCGATCTGAGAGCCCTCTGCTCCCAGGATTTCTGCCGCAAGCATTGCCCTGCCCGAACCAATTCCTCCGGCGGCGATTAGCGGAATTGAAACGGCATCCTTTACCATTGGAATTAGCACAAGTGTAGTCGTCTCCTCTCTCCCGTTGTGACCTCCTGCTTCAAATCCTTCTGCAACAACTGCGTCTACTCCGCATTGCTGCGCTTTCTTAGCAAACTTGACACTGGATACCACATGGACAACCTTGATACCTCTTTCCTTCAAAAAACTTGTCCAAAGCGCAGGGTTACCTGCAGAAGTAAATACAATTCTGACATTTTCCTCTGCAATGATCTTCATAATCTTGTCTATCTCCGGGTATAGCAATGGAACATTTACGCCAAAAGGTTTTGAGGTTGCTTCCTTACATTTCCTAATATGATCTTGCAGGGTCATTGGATGCATTGACCCCGCACCAATCAGGCCCAGACCACCGGCATTGCTAACAGCGGAAGCTAACCTCCATCCGCTGCACCAAACCATGCCAGCCTGGATTATTGGAAAGGATATGTTGAAAAGCTTTGTTATTTCATTGGAAAACTTCGTCATGTGCGTTAAAATAGTTAATCAATACTGCTTTTTTTGCTAGCACGCTGAATATCTGAAAATTACAATGAAGTCAGCGTCCAACAGAGACGGTTTAAGTTGTCCACAAAGAATTGATTGAAAAAATGAAGGATAACTATTTGATTAAGTGTGCGTTATGGTATAATAATTCGGTAATGTGGATAACTGACTTGATTTGTGGAAATCTTTTCTTGATTTTTTCTTGCTTCATAAGTACCTGAATTCTAATGTTTTTCTATTATTATTCATTGATTTCCCACCATTATCCATTCAACTAATAATTGCGGGAAAGCCGAACCGGATGAAGATAAATTTAGTTTTAAATTATGCTGAAACCATTTTTTGTCGTTTATATACTCGCCGCGCAATGGGCTATCGCACAGGAGGCTGCTGTTGTAAAATTTGATAGAGTTCACGCGCTGATCGAATCCCAATCCGACGGAATCAATGTTATCAACTTTTGGGCAACATGGTGTGCTCCTTGTGTCAAAGAAATCCCATTGTTTGAAGCCCTAAATGCGAAAAATGATCCAACAATAAAAGTAACGCTTATCAACCTTGACTTCGTCGAGAAACTGGACAAAGTAAACCTGTTTATAAGCCGAAAGAATATGAAGTCTGAGGTGCTGCTGTTGGATGAAATTGATTATAATTCCTGGATTGACAAAGTTGACAAACGATGGGGAGGAGCTATTCCTGCAACGTTGGTAATAAACCAAAAAACGGGACAGAGAAGGTTCATCGATAGACCGCTAGGCGAGGGAGACCTTGAAAAGATGATATTTGAGTTAAGGAACCAATGAACAAATGGTCACGCTGATGAAGTACACGAAACGAACTTTCTTGTTGCTATGGTTGGTCTTTCTCTTCGCATGGAAAACCTCTTCGTATGATATTGGCGACATCGTGGCTGACTTTACGCTGAAAAACGTTGATGGCAAAATGATTTCCCTCTATGATTATAAATCGGCGCAGGGCGTCATCGTGATATTTGACTGCAATACCTGCCCATACTCAAGAATATACAACGACAGGATAATTAATCTTCACCAGAAATTTGTTTTGAAAGGTTTTCCTGTAATTACTATCAACCCAAATAGTCCAACGCTTTCACCAGGCGACTCCTTTGATGAAATGGTTGCACGGGCCAATAGCAAGGGTTATACCTTTCCATACCTGGTGGACGAGCATCAGGAGGTGGCTCGTTCCTTTGGTGCATCGAATACACCGCATGTTTTTGTGTTGAAAAAAGAATCACAGGGCTTTAAGGTAGCATACATTGGAACAATTGATAACAATTCAAGAGATGCTTCGGCCGTGACTAAGAATTACGTAGAAGACGCGGTTAACGCTTTGTTAGAAAACAGAACTATTGCCATGACTAGAACGAAAGCTATCGGATGCGGCATCAAATGGAGTAATTAAACACCGCTTTTCTCCTTTTCCATTCTTTCGAGGATCTTCCGAAACAATTCTTGAATATTTATCCCCGTTGGAGTCATTGTTGCCAAAACGATGGCACGGTGGTTGCGTATATAATATAAATGCACTGCCATGAAAAAGTTAGTCATTTTCCTTTTGCTGGCCTCAAGTTATTCCTTGCTTGCTTATGATTCCGGAATAGCCATTCAAAGCGAAAAAGGAACTACCATGCAGGTTTATGTAAATGGTAAACTTTACAATAAGCAGCCTAACAAGTTTGTTCGGTTGAGAAGCACCCCGGGGCTATTTCACCTTGAAATTAAGGTACTAAATCCCTGGAACAAGCTATGGTACATTGTTCGAAAAGACATCAACATAGACAAGGGATACGAATTTCAATATAAGATAGTATTTATTAACAAGACACGGCCAGAACTCAGGGAAATCAACAGGTACCCGGTTTTTTCTCGCTATTTTCTCAACCCTGGTTTGTACAACAGCCATCCCGTCTCATAAGGTAGTCATCCCTTTTTTGATCTGCTGATGAAGACAATTATTCCCACTATGAGAATAATGGTGAGAAAATTCCAGTGAAAAAACCCGCCAAATGGCCAATGCCAATGGAACATACTGCCGATCACTCCGAATGCTGCACCAAAAATGCCTGCAAAGATTCCAAAGATAGCGGCCATTAATCCAGCCATTAACCCAAGCACTCCGCCTGAAATTCCAAGCCATATCGGGAACGTAAGGAAAATTAGCAGAATGACCAGTAAAGTCGACGCAGAGCTCTTAGATTGCATTGCATTGAGTTTTCCAAACCACACCAATAATTGTGCAATTCTCTAAAAACCACCCCAGCTGAATTGAAACATGCTTCCCGATTTTGCATGGTGCTTCAACTGTTGAAAAGTGAACAGATGAATCTACGATTCTGGACAGCGCAAGAGCGCACCTCCTGCATGTTCGTGTCCAGGCTAAAAAGGATAGGCTCCTTGCTCAATAACATAGTCTGCAACCCTTCTTCTTGCTTCTTTGAGGTTGTATGGATCAATCTTGGTGAATCGTTTTAGCCCCATAAGCATCAGCCGTTGTTCATCCCCCTCTGAAAATGCGGTAATCGCTTGCCTTCCACATGATGCGGCTTTTTCTACTGCATGGTGAAGGTAAATCATGGCGATTTCTCTTTGAATTTTGCATGCCTCCTCACCTCGTTGGCCTATCAGTTTTTCAACGCGCAGCAAGGTCGACTCGGCAACATATCCTTCAATAAGCATATCGGCCAGGCTCATCAGTACCTCTTGTTCTTCAGAGAGTTTCGTCATGAACTTTTGCACTGCGGCGCCTGCAACCATCAAACCGGCTTTCTTAATATTCGACAAAGCTTTCTTCTCCTTTATAAAAACCCCCTCCTCATCCCCGGAGCCAAAATCCGGAATGGCCATGAGCTCTTTTTGGACCGCCATGGCGGGCGTCATGAGATCAATGCTGCCTTTCATTGCGCGCTTCATGAGCATGTCAATTGTAAGCATTCTATTGATCTCGTTTGTCCCTTCAAAAATTCTGTTGATACGTGCATCACGGTATGCACGATCCATTGGACCGTCGGCAGAGAAACCCATGCCTCCATAAATCTGAACCCCTTCGTCCACCACAAAGTCAAGCACTTCCGAACCGTGAACTTTTAGAATAGCACACTCAATGGCAAATTCTTCCAGCGATTTCAGTTTGGCTTTGGCTGGGTCGACACCCGTTGCCACAAGGGCATTGTATGCATCGTCTATATTTTGACCAGCCCGGTAACATGCCGACTCGGAGGCAAATACCTTTGTCGTCATTTCAGCAATCTTGTGTTTGATAGCCCCAAAGTTTGAAATAGAGGTACCAAATTGCTTTCGTTCCTTTGCGTAATTGGTTGCAATTGAGATTGTCTTTTTTGATCCCCCAATGGCAGCAACCCCAAGCTTTATCCGGCCAACATTCAAAATGTTTACCGCTATCTTGAAGCCGTTCTCTCTCGTTGAAAGGAGATTTTCAACGGGGACTTTACAATCGTTAAAAAAAATCTGTCGCGTGGATGATCCCTTGATTCCCATTTTATGTTCTTCTTCATTCATGGTAATTCCGCCGAACGATTTCTCAACAATGAAAGCACTCAGGTTTTTGTCACTGTCAATCTTTGCAAAGACGATGTACACATCGGCGAAACCACCATTTGTGATCCACATTTTTTGACCATTAATGATGTAGTGTTTTCCATCACCGCTCAGGACTGCTTTGGTCTTACCCGAGTTTGCATCTGAGCCTGAGTCTGGCTCAGTCAGGCAATAGGCCGCCTTGAATTCGCCTGTTGCAAGTTTTGGCAAGTATTTTTCCTTTTGTTCTTTGTTGCCATAGTATACGATAGGTAATGTACCAATGCCCGTGTGGGCCGATAGTGCGACAGCAACAGAATGACCTGCCCCAATTACTTCCGCCACTAACATGGTGGTATTGAAATCCATTCCGAAACCACCATATTCCGTGGGCACAGAAGTTCCAAGCAGTCCCAGTTCACCGGCCTTGTCAAGGAGGGCAGGCATAAGTTTTGGATCCTTCATGGAATCTATTTCATCCAACCGGTTATTGACTTCCTTTTCCAGAAAATCGGTACACTGCTGTCGAATCATTTTCTGCTCCTCTGTAAATTCTTCTGGAATAAAAATTTCGTTAGCCTGAGTTTCACGAATAAGGAACTCGCCGCCTTTGATTGTTGCCTTTTTTTCAGTTGTAGCCATAATAACTTGTTAATGGTCTTGAAATATTAATGTTAGGAAATCATTTCATAGATGCCGGCTACTCCTTGCCCGCCTCCAACGCAAGCCGTAACGAGCCCGTATTTTTTATTTCTTCTCTTCAGTTCATTAAACAACGTTAATGATAGCCGGGCTCCACTACTTCCAAGTGGATGCCCCAGGGCAATGGCCCCGCCG
>Ga0224500_10000481_pt1 | contig 27196 bp, 22 predicted proteins | sample SF_Oct11_sed_USG_FD_168126 | JGI IMG/M metagenome (GOLD analysis project Ga0224500, IMG submission 168126) | Sediment microbial communities from San Francisco Bay, California, United States - SF_Oct11_sed_USGS_4_1 | ecosystem: Environmental > Aquatic > Marine > Sediment | place: USA: California... | reverse complement strand
TTCCGGCGTCAGCACGCTATCGTAAATCTGCCGAACGGTGCCGATCGGTTCTGACGCATGCGGATAGGCATCGCGTCCCGCGCCCTGCATCGATGCCGTTTGCGCTGACAGCTGCCCCGGTGCCGTCGCAATGAACACGACAAGCGCGAAGCATGCGACCGCCCTTGCGCAGGATTTCACGCTGACCGTCCGCCGCTCACGCGCGCTATGCCTGCCAGATCAGGGGATACCATGAGATCTTTTAATCCCGCCGCCGCAAGCAGCTGCGCGCATGCCGCAGCCTGATCGTGCCCATGTTCGAGCAGCAGCCACCCTCCAGGGCCAAGGTGCCCGGGGGCATGCGCAATGATTTGGCGCAGATCGCGCAGGCCGTCGGCGCCGGCCGCAAGAGCCGTGCGCGGCTCAAAGCGCAAGTCGCCCTGCTGCAAATGCACGTCGCTGGCGGCAACGTACGGAGGATTGGAGACGATCACATCGAACCGCGTATCGCCCAGCGCTGCGTACCAATCACTGTGCAGCAATGTTGCGTTTGCCGGCGCCCACTGTGCTGCATTGGCGCGCGCGACATCCAGCGCGCTGTTGGAGACATCCACCAGCACCACCTGCGCCTGCGGCCGTTCCGCGGCAATCGTCACACCGACGCATCCGCTGCCCGCGCCGAGGTCGAGTACCCGACTCGCTTTGCCTGCTGGCAGACGCGCCAGCGCCAGCTCTACCAGCAGTTCGCTTTCGGGGCGCGGGATCAGCACCGCCGGCGTCACGGCGAAGCTGCGGCCGTAGAATTCGCGAACGCCGGTAATATATGCCACCGGCGCACCCGCGGCACGGCGCGCGATCAGCGCGCGAAATTCTTCAGCGTCCCCGGCAGCTACCGCGTCATCGGCATGCGCGATCAGCCACGCCGCGTCGCGTTGTAACGCGTGGCGCAGCAGGACGCGCGCATCTGCGCGTGCGACCGTTGCCTGTGCGGCTTCGAGCAGCGCTGCCACGGTGGGTAATGGCGCCACGGTTCGCCTAAAATATCAGTAAAAACAATGGCTTACGCCCTTGCAGTGTCTTCAGCAAGCTCGGCCAGCAGCTGCGCCTGGTGTTCCGCCGCCAGCGCATCAACCAGTTCGTCCAAATCACCATCGACGATCTGCGCAATCTTGTACAGCGTCAGGTTGATGCGGTGGTCGGTCACTCGGCCCTGAGGAAAGTTGTAGGTACGGATGCGCTCGGAACGATCGCCACTGCCGATCAGTGACTTGCGTGTTGCGGCAGTTTTGGATTGCTGCTCGCGCAACTGCCGGTCCTTGAGGCGCGCTGCCAGCACTGCCAGCGCGCGCGCCTTGTTCTTGTGCTGCGAGCGGTCATCCTGGCACTCGACCACCAGTCCGGTCGGCAGATGCGTAATGCGGATCGCCGAGTCGGTCTTGTTGACATGCTGGCCGCCGGCGCCGGAGGCGCGAAAGGTATCAATGCGCATCTCCGCCGGATTCAACACGATCTCGCTGACTTCGTCGGCCTCGGGCATCACCGCCACGGTGCAGGCGGATGTATGCACGCGTCCCTGCGTTTCGGTGACCGGCACTCGCTGCACGCGATGGCCGCCGGATTCGAACTTCAGTTTGGAATAAGCGCCCTGCCCGATGATCCTGGCAATGATTTCACGGTAGCCGCCAAGGTCGGATGGACTTTCCGAAACGATCTCGACCTGCCAGCGCTTGCGTTCCGCATAACGCGCATACATGCGGAACAGTTCGGCCGCGAACAGCGCCGATTCATCGCCGCCGGTACCGGCACGCACCTCGAGAAAAATATTGCGCTCGTCATTAGGGTCGCGCGGCAACAGCAGTTTCTGCAAATCGACTTCCAGGGCCTCAAGCCGCGCGCGTGTCTCGGCCACTTCGGCCTCGGCGAACTCGCGCATCGACGGATCCCTGGCCATCTCCTGCGCGGTTTTCAGATCAGCCTCGCTACCCTGGTAGCGCTGGTAGAGCGCGACCACCGGGCCGAGCTCGGCGTGCTCGCGCGTGAGCTTGCGGTAATTGTCCATGCTCGCCGTGACATTCTCGGCGGTCAGCAGACGGTTGATTTCTTCCAGTCGCATCGACAACTGGTTGAGTTTTGCGGCAATGCTGGGCTTCATGAATACGGGCTCTGGCCGCGGCGGGCGCGACAGTTAGGCGACCACTCGCTTACTCGGGTCGCTGAATCTGGTACAGACGTGCGATCAGCGCCGCCAGCTCGTCGCGCTCATCCTGCGCCGCGTGGTTCAGCGCGTGCGACGGCGGGTGCATGAATTTGTTGGTGAGCGCCCGCGACAGTTCATCCATGACCTGCTGCGGGTCGGCGCCGTGGGCGAGACGCCGTTGTGCGCGCTCGAGCTCGTGACGGCGCGAACGTTCGGCGGTGTCGCGCAGCGCGCGTATCGTCGGCACCAGTTCGCGGTTGTCCAGCCAGTGCATGAAATCGGAACACTGGTTTTCGATGATGACTTCGGCCTGCGCCACCGCGTTGGTGCGCTGGTCCATGCCTTCACGCGCAATCTGGCCCAGGTCGTCCACCGTATACAGGAATGCATCATCGAGCTCGCTGACTTCGCCCTCGATATCGCGCGGCACCGCCAGGTCGAACATCAGCATCGGCCGGTGCTTGCGCGCCTTCAGCGCGCTCTCGGTCAGGCCCTTGCCGATGACCGGCAGCGGGCTCGCCGTACAGCAGACGACGATGTCGTACAACGCAAGCTGCGCGGCGAGATCGTTCAACGGAATCACATGTCCGAAAAACCGGTCGGCCAGCTGCTGCGCCCGCGCCATCGTGCGGTTCGCAAACGTCATGCGCCGCGGATGATGCGCAGCAAAATGCGTGGCAGTCAGGTCGATCATCTCGCCGGCGCCGATGAACAGTACGCTCTGCTCGGCGATGCTCGGATAAATGCTCTCGGCCAGGCGCACTGCGGCGGAAGCCATCGACACGGTACTGGCGCCGATTTCGGTCTCGCTGCGCACCGTTTTCGCCACCGAAAATGTGCGCTGAAACAATTTGTTCAGCAGCCATCCCAATGTGCCGGCTGCCTCTGCCGAGCGCACTGCATTCTTGAACTGACCCAGAATCTGCGGCTCGCCCAAGACCATCGAATCGAGGCCGCTGGCGACGCGGAAAGCGTGCTTCACCGCGCGGTCCTGCGGCAATTCATACAGGTACGGCGCAATCTGTCCCGGTTTCAGGCGGTGATATCCCGCCAGCCAGTCCACCGCGAGCTGCGGCTCGGATGTCGAACAATAAACTTCGGTTCGATTGCACGTGGATATGATCGCCGCCTCGCTGACCGGGCGACGGTCGACCAGGTCGCGCAAAGCCTGCGTCACCTGTTCGGCATGGAAAACCACCCGCTCGCGCACGTCCAGCGGCGCAGTCTGGTGATTCAATCCAAAAGCGAATAGCGGCATGGGCAGGGCGGCGCACATCGAAAAAGACCTTGTATTTTAGCCGCTTACACCTACACCCGCCACCCGGAAACAAGGCCGCTCCGGCCTTATTTCAGACAGTCAGGACGAGATCGCGATCATGTCGAAATCGCCCTTGGTGGCCGAGCAGTGCGGGCAGGTCCAGTCCGCCGGCACGTCTTCCCAGGGCGTGCCGGGCGCGATGCCTTCGTCGGGTAATCCGGCGGCCTCGTCATAGATGAACCCGCACAGTATGCATTGCCATTTTTTCATGTTGCCTCAGCCCTGCTCGTTCACCATGGGCTTGCCTCCCACGTAGAGCTTGAGGTTTTCAGTGAACACCCTGGCCGCACGACCGTCATTGCCGCCGGAGGCGGACGCATTGTGCGGCGACACGATGACATTGGGAATGTCCCACAGCGGCGAATCGGCGGGCAGCGGTTCCTTTTCGAACACATCGAGGTACGCGCCGGCGATCTGCTTGCTTTGCAGTGCGGCAATCAGGGCTTTCTCGTCCGCGACAGCACCGCGGGCGACATTCACCAGATGCGCATGCTTCGGCATCAGCGCCAGCGTTGCGGCGTTGACCAGTTGATGGGTCTCCTTGGTGTACGGACAGGCCAGCACCAGCCAGTCACAGCGCGGCAGCAGCGCCGGCAGTTGGTCCAGCGTATGCATCTCGTCCACCGGGTCACCGTCCCGCTTCGGGCTTCGTCGCAGGCCGATCACCTTCATGCCGAGCGCCTGGCAGAAACGCGCAACGGTCGCGCCGATCGTGCCCAGTCCGACGACGATCACGGTCTGGCCGCCCAGGTCGCGCGGCGTATCCTTGCCCCGCGCCGGATCCCAGCGCCGCTCGCGTTGCGCCGCGAGCCAGCGCGGAAACCCGCGAGCCAGCATCAGCAACCCGCAGATCGCGGTCTGGCCCACCGGTTCGCCATTGGTCCCGGCCGACGTGGTCAGCCGCACTTTGCGCTGATGCAGCGCCGGCAAGAACGGATGCTGGTCGATGCCGGTGCTGGTGAAGTGCACCCATTTCAGATTGGGCGCGACCTTAACCGTGTCACCAAAGCCATGATAGTGGTCGGAAAAACGGATGTCGCGCGTCAGGTACGCCGCTTCAATTTTCGCGATTTCCGTCTCCGGCAAGCGCTGCGTGGCGTCATCCGGCAGATGGATGATATCCAGCGTGATCCCCGCTGATTTCGCCGCAACCTTCAATTCAGCGCCAAATTGCGCAACAAACCCCTTCGACAACAAAATGCCCGTCATTGCCCCACCCTAATATTGAAATTCGCTGTCGATCAGCTCTTGTCACGCTTGAACAGCGCGTCAAGCTTCTGTTCGTAGGCGTGATAATCCAGGTAATCATAAAGATCATCACGCGATTGCATCAGATCGACGACATTTTTCTGGTGACCTTCCTTACGGATGCTCTGGTACACCTTTAATGCCGCGGCATTGGCCGCACGCCACGCAGACAGCGGGTACAACGCCATCGCGACGTTCGCGCTCGCCAGTTCCTTGACCGAAAACAACGGTGTCTGCCCGAACTCGGTGATGTTGGCGAGTATCGGCACCTTTACAGCATCAGCAAACTTTTTGTACATGGCCAGTTCGGTGATGGCTTCCGGAAATATCATGTCGGCACCGGCCTCGACGCAGGCTACCGCTCGTTCAACTGCGGCATCCAGACCCTCTACCGCCAGCGAGTCGGTACGCGCAATAATGACAAAATTGGCGTCGGTCTTGGCGTCAGCCGAGGCTTTGATCCGATCGACCATTTCATCCTTGCTGACGATTTCCTTGTTCGGACGGTGGCCGCAGCGCTTCTGCATCACCTGATCCTCGATATGCATGGCAGCAGCGCCGAATTTGATCAGCGACTTCACCGTGCGCGCAATGTTGAACGCGCCGCCGAAACCCGTATCCACGTCCACCAGCAACGGCAGATCGCAGGTATCGGTGATCCGCCGGACATCGGTCAGCACATCGTCCAGCGTGCTGATCGCCAGATCGGGCACGCCCAGAGATCCGGCTGCGACGCCGCCGCCGGAGAGGTAGATGGCCTTGAATCCGCTGCGCTCCGCGAGCCGTGCGTGATAGGCATTGATGGCGCCGACGATCTGCAGCGGTTTTTCGGCGGCCAGTGCGGCCCGGAAACGGGCACCGGCGGTTTGCTGGGCGGCAAGGTCATTCATGCAATGGCTCCTGTATCGGAATCTGTGGCTGCGATCATGCGGAATCGGGTCGGGTCAGGACCGGAACAGCGTCCGATGCCCGCAACTCTGTCCGGCATCTGGACGAAATGGATTATCGTTGAAAAATCAGGCCCTAAAAAGATAGCACAGGACCCGCTATTCCGCTAGGACGGGCACGGTGGCATAATCCCCGTTCCCCAATCTCACGATTCGGACTAAGTTATGGCCATGGTAAAAAACTCCGACGACGACTCCTCCGGCCGGCTGACCGGCACTCAAAGCATCGAACGCGCACTGCTGTTGCTGCGTGAGATCGCCGCACACAACCGCTCCGGTTCGCGCCTGCTCGACCTCGCCACCCGCACCAGCCTGCAACGTCCAACGGTTCACCGCATGCTGAAGTGTCTCGCTTACGAAGGTATGGTGCAGCAGGACTCCGAAACCCACCGCTATTTCCTGGGCCCGATGGCCTATGAGCTCGGGCTGACTGCCGCGCCGCGCTTCAATTTGCGTGAAATCTGCCATCCGGCGATGACCCGCATCGCCGAGGCGACGGGGGACACCGTATTTCTGACCCAAAGAAGTGGCTTGGACGCCGTATGCATTGATCGCCACGAAGGCACGTTCCCGATCAAGACGTTCACGCTCGAAGTCGGCATGCGCCGGCCGCTGGGCGTGGGCACCGGCAGCCTTGCCATCCTGGCTGCACTGCCCGAAGAAGAGTTTCGCGGGATCATCGCCAGCAACGAACCGCGATTGCAGGAGCACGGCCTTACCGGACCGACGCTGCTGTCGCAGGCACGCAAGGCACAGAAGCTGGGATTCGCCGTACGCGAAACCCCGTCGCTGGCCGGCGTCCGCTCCATCGGTCAGGTTTTGCGCAATCAAAGCGGCATGCCTTTCGCCGCGCTGTCAATTTCGGCAATTTCCAGCCGCATGGCCGATCGACGCGTACAGGAACTGTCGACCATGCTGCGCAACGAATCACGCCTGATCGAGCGCCAGATCGCCAACGGCATGGAAATCCGATAAGAGCGTCTGATCGGGCGCCCGGAAAACAACTTTGCCCACTGAGCACTCAAGGAGAACCTCGATGCGTCAGTTATTGAGCGTGCTCAGTGCGTTGTTGCTCGCAATTGAATGTGCCGGCGGCGCAAAGTCGCCCTGGAAACCGGCATAAAGCCGGACTGATATATCCATGGGTCTGGCGCAGCGCACTTACGACGCCTCGGCCGGCGGCCCGCTCGATGGTGTGCGCGTTGTCGATCTGTCGCGTCTGGTCGCCGGCAACATGCTGACACAGGTGCTCGGTGACTTCGGTGCCGAGGTCATCAAGATCGAACCGCCCGCAGGTGACACACTGCGCGCATGGAAAGTCGAGCAGGTCGATACAAACTGGAAACTGTACGCACGCAACAAGAAAAGCCTAGGCCTTGAATTGCGCAAACCCGAGGCACGGGAACTGCTGCTGCAACTGCTGGCGAAAGCCGCCATATTCGTCGAGAGTTTCCGGCCGGGCACACTGGAATCCATGGGGCTGGGCCCGGATGTGCTGCTCGCGCGCAACCCTAAACTGGTCATCGTGCGCATTTCGGGCTGGGGACAGGACGGCCCTTACAAACGGCGCCCCGGCTTTGGCACGCTGGTCGAAGGCATGTCGGGTTTTGCCGCACTGAACGGCTTCGAAGACCGCGAACCCGTGCTGCCGCCGATGTATCTCGCAGACACCATAGCCGGACTGTACGGCGTGAGCGGCGTACTGATCGCGTTGCGCGAAATCGAACATAACGGCGGCAAGGGACAGGTCATTGATCTGCCGCTCCTCGATCCGCTGTTTGCCGTGCTGGGGCCGCAGGCCGCCAATTACCGGCTGACTGGAAAAATCAAACCGCGCACCGGCAGCCGTTCCACCAATGCCGCGCCACGCAACGCCTACAAGTGCAAGGACGGCAACTATGTCGGGCTCTCGGCGTCGATTCAGAAAATGGCTGAACGCGTGTTTGAGTCCATCGGACGCCCCGACCTGATCACCAATCCACGCTACCGGACTAACGCCGACCGCGTGAAACACGCCGCGGAACTCGACGCCATCATCGGTGAGTTCATTGCACAACGCACACAGGCGGAAAATGTTGCGTTTTTTGAAAAAGCCGATGTCACCATCGGGCCGATCTATGACATTTCCCAGATCGTTGAAGACCCGCATGTGCTGGCGCGCGAACTGATTGCGGACTACCCCGACCCGGACATGGGCGCCTATCCGATGCATCATGTGGTGCCGCGGCTGTCGGTTACGCCCGCGTCCATCCGCACGCCGGCACCAAAAATCGGCGAGCACAACGAAATGCTGCTGGCCGAACTCGGCATTGACGCCGCCACCTATCAGAAACTGCTGGCCGCAGGCATAGTCTGTTCCGGCAAACCAACCGCCGCCGAAGAATAACCGGCGCTGATTGCATCGCTCCATAGACTCCGAGGATCATAAAATGTATCGAGAATTTCCTGTTTGGCGCTCACTGATGTATGTGCCGGTCAACGTGGAGAAATACGTCGACAAGGCACACACCCGCGGCGCCGACGTAATCCAGCTTGACATCGAGGACAGTGTGCCCCTGTCGGAAAAAGCCAATGCCCGAAAGCTGGTCGAGAAGAACGCCGCGCGCGTACGCCGCAGCGGTGCAGATGTCGTGGTCCGCATCAACCAGCCTCTGTCGATGGCGGTACGCGATATCGAACATTCGATATGCCCCGACGTCGACGGCATTGCCGTCACCAAGGTCACCGGTGCATCGCATATTCAGCTGCTCGATGAACTGGTATCGGAACTGGAACAGATCCGCGGCATGACGGTCGGTCATACCAAATTCATCGCCATGATCGAAACGCCGGAGGCTTTTTTCCAGATCCGTGAAATCACCACCGCCAGCAGCCGCATTGTCGCCTGCAACATCGGTGGCGAGGATTTTGCGCTCAACAACAACATGCAGCCGACCGGAGATGCGCTGTTCTATCCGAAGCAGCACATGATCTTCGCTGCCAACGCCGCCGGCATCATGCCGCTCGGTTTTGTCGACAGCGTTGCCACGTTCGGCGACTGGGATAACTTCCGCAAAATGGTCCGGCGCTCACGCGACTTCGGCTTTGTCGGCGCCGGCTGCATCCATCCGGGCCAGGTCACCATCGTCAATGAGGAATACAAACCCAGCGCCGCGGAAGTCGAGTATGCGCGCAAGGTGATCGCCCTTGACAAGGAAGCGGCCGCCGCCGGCCGTGCATCTTTCGCACTCGACGGCAAGATGATCGACATTCCGATCATCGTGCGCGCAGAACGCCTGCTGAAACGTTACGAGGCAATCAGTGCCCGCGAAGCCAGGACGCTGAGCGCGATAAAAGGCTAGGCGGCCGGTTTCCCCGGGAAAACGGCGGCAGAAATTTGCAATCGCTGATACGTCGGCTACGATGAAGCCTCATGGTTCCTTGCCCACAGGAGAGGTTATAAAAGTATGAATAAAATCAACCGCTTACAACTAATCGTCGCCCCGGCATCCGGCGGCAGCGGCAATTAGGCGCACATGCGCAACGTCACCGACAGCACCATCACCCAGGCCGTCGTCCGCTCGTTCGATGGCGCCACCGATCCGCGTTTCAAACATTTGATCGAGCGGCTCACACACCATCTGCACGCATTTGCGCGCGAAGTGAAGCTGACGCCCGATGAATGGATGGCCGGGATCGATTTTCTCTACCGCGCGGGCAAGATTTCGGATGAGGCGCGCAACGAATTCATCCTGACCTCCGACGTGCTCGGCCTGTCCTCGCTGGTCGATATGCTGCACAGTGCCGCCGGCGGTACGGAGCGCAGCGCACTGGGACCTTTCCATGCCGAGAATTCGCCGATGCTCGCCGTTGGCGGGGACATCAAGCGCGATAACGACGGTGAGCCGATGCTGGTGCACGGCCTGGTGCTGGATGCGAAAGGCAAACCGATTCCCGCCGCCCGCCTCGATTTCTGGCAGGCGGCGATCAACGGCAAATACTGGCAGCAGGATTCCGAGCAATCACCGGACAATCTTCGCTTCCGAATGGTTACGGGCAAGGATGGCGCCTACGCGTTCACCACTGTGCGACCCGCGCCGTACAACGTGCCCTATGACGGCCCCGTGGGCGATCTGCTGCGCGCCGGCGGCCGCCATGCCTGGCGTCCCGCACATTTTCATTTCATCGTCAGCGCCGAGGGCTATCGTCCGCTGACGACGGAAGTGTTTTTTGAAGATGATCAGTACATCGACCAGGACGCGGTCTTTGGTGTGCGCGAATCGTTACTGGTCAATCCGCGCCGCAATACGGATAAAGCGCTGGCACAACGTCATGGCCTGCCGCTGCCGTTTCACAGTGTGGAGTTCGACTTTCACCTGAGCCGCTAGGCCGCGAAGGCTGATCCATGCCGTAAAATCGAGAGACTTCCGCCGCAACAACCGGAGTCAATCAAGCATGTCCGCAGACCTCGAATCTCTGAAGCAGTGGATCGGCCGCACCGAAACGGCCGTCGACTATGTCACAGTACCGGCTGTCGACCGGTTATCGGCCACACTGGATCGCGACGACGCCTTTCCCAAGATAGGCGACCCGCTGCCGGTGGGCTGGCACGCGATCCTGTTCCCGCGGGTGGTGCGCCATTCGCAGATCGGGCCCGACGGTCACCCGCAACGCGGGGACTTTCTGCCGCCGGTGCCGCTGCCGCGACGCATGTTTGCCGGCAAGCGCACGACGTTCATCGCGCCATTGCTGGTGGGCGACGAAGTGCACCGTCAATCCGAAATCCAGAACGTCACCATCAAGGAGGGCCGCAGCGGTCGCATGGTATTTGTCACCGTCAAGACCGACATCATCAGTCCGCGCGGCGTGGCCATCAGCGAGGAACAGGACATCGTCTATCGCGGTGAGCCCGACAAAAATGCGCCGCCGCCGGCGCCGCAACCCGCGCCCGGCAAAGCCGTGTGGACCCATCAGGTCACGCCGGATCCGGTGATGCTGTTTCGCTATTCTGCACTGACGTTCAACGGTCATCGCATCCATTACGACAAACCTTATGTCACCGGCACTGAGGGTTATCCCGACCTGATCATGAACGGCGGCCTGACCACGCTGCTGACCTACGAACTCGCGCGGGCCCACGGCACCACACCGATCCGGTTCATGTCGTCGCGCAACGTGCGCGCCCTGTTCGTCAACCGCACCATCACCTTCTGCGGCGAACCCAGCGCCGACAACAAGACCGCGAAGCTGTGGGCGCAAGATGATACCGGCGCGGTAGCGCTGTCTGCAGAAGCGGAGTTTGTCTGATGGCCGGCGGCCCGCTTGAAGGGGTGCGCGTCGTCGACATGACCTCGGTCGTCGTCGGCCCGCTCGCGACACAGATCCTCGCCGATCACGGGGCTGAAGTCATCAAGGTCGAAAGCGGATCCGGCGATCTGGTGCGCAACATGAACGGCAAATCAGTAACGCCGGGCATGGGTGCGAAGTTCCTGCATCTGAACCGCAACAAGCGCTCCATCGTGCTGGATCTGAAAAATCCAGACGGCCACGCGGCACTGCTGAAACTCATCGCGCGTACAGACGTGCTGGTGTGGAATGTGCGGCCGCCGTCGATGGCGCGGCTGAAGCTGTCGTATGAAGACGTGCGCAAGGTTAATCCCGGCATCATCTACTGCGGCATGTTCGGTTTCGGTCAGGACGGACGCTACCGCGACAAGCCGGCCTACGACAGCATCATCCAGGGCTCCGGCGGCATGGCGGCCCTGCATCACCGCGCATTGGGTGAGCCGCGGTACGTGCCGATGGTGGTCGCGGATAAAACGGTCGGACTGATCGCGGTGCAGATGATCTGCATGGCACTGTACCGGAAAGCGAAAACCGGCGAAGGCTGCGCCATCGAGATCCCGATGTTCGAGAACCTGGCAAAGTTCGTGCTCGAGGAACACATGTATCTGAAGACCTTCGACCCGCCGCTGGGTGAGACCGGGGATCCGCGCCTGCTCGATCCGCTGAACAAACCCATTCCGACCCAGGATGGCTGGATCTGCATTTCCGCCAACACCAACAAGCAGGCCTTCGCTTTTTTCGACGCTATTGGCCGTCCGGGACTCAAGACCGATCCGCGCTTCAACACCGTGCAGGCACGCTTCGCCAATGTGGCCGCGTATTTTGACGTGCGCATGAACGGTTTACAAACCCGGCCCACGGCGGAATGGCTGAAAATCTTTGACGAAAACGACGTGCCCGCAATGCCGTATCACACGCTCGACAGCCTGATCGAGGATCCGCACCTCACGGACGTCGGCTTTTTCGAAATGAAGGATCATCCGACGGAGGGCCGCACGCGCAGCATGCGCCTGCCCAACAAATGGTCCTGCGGTACGCGGCAGGGCTGGAGCCCCGCGCCGAAGCTCGGCGAGCAAAGCGTGGAAATCCTGCGCGAGGCCGGGCTGTCGGAGACCGATATACAGAAGTTGATTGCCGACGGCGCGACGCTCGACGGTCGCCCCGGAAAATCCTGAAAGAAATTTTGCTTCAGGCATAATCTGTCGCCTTCACACTTTGGAGATCATCATGCGTTCGAACTTCCGTCACAACCTCGTGACGATGTTGCTGGCTTTAGTCGCGTTCGTTGCAGCCGATCCCGCGTTCGCCCAAGCGGCAACCGCCGAGTTCAAGCCGCAGGTGGGTCAGGCCGGCAAGGATGTGATCTGGGTGCCGACGCCCAAAAGCCTGGTCGAGAAGATGCTGAAAATGGCGGACATTGGTCCGAATGACTATGTGATTGATCTGGGTTCCGGTGACGGTATCACCGTAATCACTGCGGCCAAGCAATTCGGCGTTCGCGCCCTGGGCATCGAATACAACCCGGATATGGTCGAACTGGCCAAACGCAACGCGCAAAAAGAGGGTGTCGGAGAGCGCGCCGAATTCGTCCGCGGCGACATTTTCACGACCGACTTCAGCAAAGCCACGATCCTGACCATGTACCTCCTGCCGTACCTGAACATGAAGCTGCGACCGACGATCCTCAACATGAAACCGGGCACGCGCGTGGTCGCCCATGCATTCACGATGGAAGACTGGTCACCCGATCAGACCGACTCGGCCGAAGGCCGCACCGCATACCTGTGGATCGTCCCGGCAAAAGTCGAAGGCCGGTGGAAAATCGGGTCGGGCGAAATCGAACTCAAGCAGAAGTTCCAGACCTTCGAAGGCACCTACCGCAATGGCGACACCACTTACCGCCTGACGCACACCAATCTGCGCGGAGACCAGATCACTTTCACTGCCGGTGCCGCCACCTACACCGGGCGTGTTACCGGCTCAACCATGCAGGGGACCATGCGGTCAAAACCCGACGCCCAGGCTGTGGCGTGGACCGGAACGCTGTTTAAACCGCAATAATCAATGCTGCGGCTTCACCGGGTGCGTATCCAGACTAACGGGCTGTAGCACCCGGTACACCGGCACTTCACTGGCCGCCGCTGCGGTCGGCGGCGAACCTTTTTTATCCACCGGAATAACGCCGAAGGACACAAAGCTGCTGGGTGATTCCGGTTCCAGCGCAACCACCACCACACTGGCATTGGGTTGCGCCATCGGAACCACATAACTGCCTGCCGCAAAGCGGACTTTTTTCGGCACCACCTCCGTGGTCACCCGGCTGGTGATACGCCCCTCGATATAAGTGCTGCTCGCCCGGCGGTCGGTGACCTGATAACTCTCAACCTCCAGTTCCACCGGCTTGTTCAACCGCTGCACGTCGATCCCCGATCGCATCAGGCGATAGGCCACGTCGTGAAACACCGGCGGCAATACATAGGCGTAAGGCCGGGCACGCTTGATTTCCGGCGCCGCATGCAACGAGTCCGACCAGTCGACTTCGATTTCCTTCAGCGCGCCGCTTAGCGGATCCAGCATCACCAGCTTCTGCTTGATGACCGGATTTTTCACAGTGACGGCGACCAGGTCCTGAGCCTGCGGATCACGGCCACGGCGGACGATGTCGGCGCGAGCCGCATCCACGGTATCGATTAGTTGCCGTGCATTGGCCGCCGCCGTGTTGAGCAGGCTGGTAATAGCCACAATATGCGTGTGCACGCGCCGGGCAAAACCCTCCCGGCCGATGCCCACGCCACGGCTTTCCACAAGGAATGAGACTGCATTCTGCAGGCCGGCAAAATTTCGCCCGATGTCCGGTGTAGTGCCTCCCATGGACACCAGCAAATTCTTCAAATTGTAGCTGGTGGTGTAATACCAGAAATGCGTATATCCGGCCCGCTCCACATCGCTGCGCATGGCGCTGAGAAATTTCTGATCCGCGAGTGCCGTCAGCGTGGGATGCACATTGGGGTTGGTCGCGTACTGAACCATCAGGTCATACGACTGCAGCGTGCCGAACTTTTCGATCCAGCGATTGGCTACGCTGAACTCATGTGCGTCGATGAACATGTGCGGGCCGTATTCCTCGACCACACGATGCAACGCGAGCGTTTCCGGCAGATCCACCTTGACGTGATCGCGGTTGATGTCGACGGTGCTGTAGGGCGAGCGCCGGAAATAATACGCGCCGTCCGGATTCGAATGCGGCACGATGACAACGGTCAACTGGTCCAGCAGCGGCCGCAGGCTTCCGGTCGCCAGTTCTTTGGCCAGCACCAGCATGGCCTCGCCGCCGGCCGGCTCGTTGCCATGCTGCAAACCGGCCATCACCACGACGGGACGTCCGAGGCGACGCAGATCAGCCGGACCCTTGCTGTCGGATGCTGACAACACCAGCGCGGGAATGGCGCGACCCTCCTGTGACGCGCCGATCATTCGCACCTGCACCACATTGCTACGGCGCTGCAAATCCTCGACAAACGCCATCATTTCCTCGTGCGAGGTGAAATCCTGCCGCCCCGGTTTAAATCCCGGCGTGTCGTAGACCACCAGCGGATCGGGATAGCGCTGACGCACGTCGGCGCTTTGCTTGTAGGCCCGCTCAGCAGAAAACTGCGCACTTGCCGGTGGTGCCAGCAACGCGGCAAGCACCGACAGGGATATAAGTGCCGCAAGGAATCGATGAGCTGTTTTCAGCATGTCCGCTCCATTATTTATTCTGGAAATCATCCCGCTACATTAACGCATTCCTCTAAACGACGGATATCAGGCATCGCACCTGCCGGAGATATAATTACCAAATAACTTCAGAGTCGCACAGAATTACTCAAGGAAATCAGAATGCCCGAACTAAACCAACACGCGGTCATCATCGGTGGCGGCATCATGGGCGGTGACATCGCCACCCTGTTCGCCGCCCGCGGCTGGACGGTACACGTCATGAGCCCTTCTGCTAAAACCCGCGATGCACTGCCGGCCCGCATTGCAACAGGCCTGGCCAAACTGGGCGCGCCCGCCAGCCATGCCGCTGCAGTGCATGGTTATGCGGAACTCAAGGCCGTGCCGTGGGCCGATGTCGACATTGTCGTCGAAGCAGCGCTTGAAGACCTGGCCCTGAAGCAAAAACTGTTTGCACAAGTCGAGTCATTCGCCCGGCCGGAGATTCCGCTGGTCAGCAATACCTCCAATTTTCCCATCGGCGATATCGCCAAAGGCCTCAAGCATCCGGCGCGCGTGGCCGGCCTGCATTTTTTCATGCCCGCGCATCTGGTGCCGCTGGTCGAGGTCGTCAGCTCGCCGGTGACAGCACCGAAGATCGCCGAAGATCTGGTGCAATTACTGAAGGATCTGCAAAAAGCGCCGATCTGGGTCAAGAAAGATGTGCCCGGCTTTGTCGGCAACCGCCTGCAGCACGCGATGATGCGCGAGGCACTTTACCTGATTGCGGATGGCGTAACCGATGCTGAAGGGATAGATACTGCCGTGCGTTACGGGTTCGGCTTCCGCTTCATCGCCTGCGGGCCGATGATGCAAAAAGAAATGTCGGGCTGGGATACCCACGACCTGGTCGCCAGCGCGCTGTATCCACACCTGCACGCCGAGAAGAAACCTCCGCAATGGCTCAAAGACCTGGTCGCCAAGGGCCGCACCGGCATGAAAGCCAAAGCCGGAATGTGGGACTGGGATGAAGGCAAAGTCAAAAAAGAAAAAGCCCGTATTGAACGTGCGCTGCAGGCGGCATTCAAGATTCTACAAGCGGACGATGAATGAGGCCCGTCCCACAATGAATGCAGCCTCCAGCGGGATCACGCGCCTGCGCAGGATATTGCTTTCGAAACCCGCGCTGATAGCGGGAGCCCTGCTGATCATTTATACGATCAGCGGATTCCTGCTTGCACCCTGGCTGGTGCAGCAGCAATTCCCCAAAATCGTGGAGCAACAGCTCGGCGGACAGGGATCGATCGCCGCCGTACGCATCAACCCTTTCCTGCTGACATTTGAGGCTACCGGTCTTTCCATCGCAGAAAAAGAGACAATGCCCGCGTTGCAGGTGGCCCGGATATTCGTCGATTTAGAGACCAGCAGCCTGCTGCGCTGGGCATGGACGTTCCGGGAAATCCGCATTGAGCAACCGGTGGTCTATGCGGATCTTGATGCCAGCGAAAGCCTGAACTTTTTGAGGTTGCTCGCACCGTTGCTGCAAACTACACCCGAGCGATCGAAAAGCGATGCGCCACCACGCCTGTTGCTGCAGCACCTTGCCATTGCCGGGGGCGTATTCGGATTCACAGATCACACGCTGACGCCCGCCGCAAAAACGCAAATCAACCCGATCGACTTCGAAATTCACGATGTATCGACATTGCCTGATCATCGTGGCGAACACCAACTCAACGCCCGCCTGCCGGGCGGCGGTAACCTGCAGTGGCAGGGCAGCTTGTCGCTGTCACCAATCGAATCCACCGGCATGATTGCGCTGAAAGATGCGCGGCTTTCGACGCCCTGGAAATTCGTCCGTGACCACCTGACCATTTCAGAACCGCAAGGCACCTACAACTTCCGTGTGCGTTATCGTCTAGGCTACTCTGACGGCGCCCTTAAACTGGAAACAGACGACCTCGCCTTCGGCTTGAAAGATGTTGTCATCGCCCAGCAGCAAGGGGGCGCCTTACTGGGCAAGCTGGCCGCGGTCGATTTGAAAGGCGGCAGCTTCAATTTGGCGCGGCGCAGCCTGGTCTTCAAGGACGTACACGTGGCCGACGGCGCGCTCAATGTAGTCCTCGACGAGGACAGCGTACCGGACTGGGCGAAGCTGGTCCTTAGCAGTCCATCCAGCGCCAAGCCAGCCGCCGTCAATGAGGCACTCACTACGGATGCAGACAAGGCGGTTGCCCCGTGGGAAATATCGCTGCCCCAAATCAACGTCGAATCGCTGGCTCTTTCCATCACAGATTACAGCCGTGCCAAGCCGCTGCGCATATTGTCCGCCAAGTCGGTAGCTACCCTCGGTATAGCTGTTGCGGTTGGAAAGCAGATGCAGGTTGTCGTTGACAAGGGTGCTCTCAGCTTGGAGAACATCCGCATCACGACAGTCGAAGAAAAGCAACCACCGGTTACTCTGGATTCAGCCGAGATCAACGGTATTTCAGTGAATTTGCAGGAGAGGACACTCCGCGCCGAGCTGGCGCGGCTCACGGGAGGACGCACGTGGGTCAGGCGCGACGCTGCCGGAGATCTGCAGCTGGTCAGCATGCTTGCTCCGCGCAAGGTTGAGTTGGTTAAGGAACTGCAAAAGAAAGGGTTCAGCATTGCCCTGGACCGGGCCGAGATCGCCGGATATGCCGTGGCGTTGACAGATGAGTCTTTCCAGCCGGCTATACGCTACGACCTTGAGCAGCTCAACGCCACGGCTTCGAAAATTGCGTTTCCTCCAACAAACCCCAGTTCCTTCGAGATGTCGCTGCGCGTCAAGCAAGGCGGTTCGATCAAGGCCAAGGGCACGCTGGATTTGCGGCAACCGGGTGCAGACGTACGTTTCGAGGTGGCCGATGTCGAACTCACGCCGCTCGACGCCATAATCAAGCGGGAAACCACACTGACCCTTTCCTCAGGAAAGGCCGGCGCCAGCGGGCGCGTAATTCTCGATGCCAAGAGCGCGCCGGCGTCAATCCGCTATACCGGTACCGCTACCGTCACCAATCTCGATATCCTAAGTTCCGGCAGCGACAAACGGCTGGTTGGCTGGAAACGCCTGATTGCGACCGAAATCAATTTCTCTTCGGCGGATAACCGGCTTGCCATAGCGAACGTGGGCATTACTGAACCGTACGCCAGGCTCATCGTCAACAAGGATCGCTCGACCAATCTTGCCGACATCAAGCGTGCCGCTCCGGGAAAAGCCAGTGCTGTCGCGCCAGCGGTGGCACCCGCCGCACCAGCGTCTTCTAATACTCCTACCGCTGGCAAATCTGCCGTTAGTGTAGCGCGCGTCAGCATCGAGAATGGCTCTATGGACTTTGCCGATTTCAGTCTGGTGCTGCCGTTCGAGGCCTACATCCAGGCCTTGGGTGGTTCGGTCAATGGCCTTTCATCAGCAGCTGATTCCCGGGCCACCTTGAAACTCGAGGGCCGTATCGCTGAATACGGCCTGGCACGCGCGGAAGGCGGCATTCAACCGTTTGCACCCAAAAAGTTCACGGATATCGGGGTGGTCTTTCGTAATGTTGAGATGTCGCGCTTGAGCCCCTATACCGCCACCTTCGCCGGCCGCAAGATCGACTCCGGCAGAATGTCGCTCGACCTGCAATATAAGATCGAAAACAGCAGCCTGGCGGGGGAAAACAAGGTACTACTGGACAAGCTCACGTTGGGCGAGCGCGTCGAAAGTCCGACAGCCGCCAACCTGCCGCTGGACCTGGCAATCGCACTGCTGACTGACAGCAACGGCAAAATCGACCTTGAGTTGCCGGTATCGGGCAATGTCGATGCGCCGGAGTTCAGCTACGGTAGTGTCGTCTGGCAGGCTATAACCACCGTCATCTCGAACATCGTCACTGCACCTTTCCGCGCGCTGGGTGCCGTGTTCGGCGCAAACGCTGAAACCCTGGGTGAGATCGTATTTGACCCGGGCAGTGCACGCATCCTGCCTACCGAATACGAAAAGCTGCAGCGCGTCGCCGAAGGACTGCAAAAACGTCCACAACTCAAGCTGACAGTGCAGGGCGTGTACCACACGGAAAGCGATGGTCACGCACTGCGCACTACCGCTGTGCGCGCCGATCTCGCGGCGCGAGAAGGTCTGAAGCTTGCCGCGGGGGAAGAGCCGGGAGCCGTGGCTTTCGACAGCGCAAAAACCCAGCGCGCAATCGAAAACATGCTGAGCGCGCGCGCCGGCGGCGACGCACTTGTGCAGTTTGTCGAGACATTCCGCAAAACCGCGGGACACGAAGCTAACCGAGTAAGTCCGGTACTGGCTGCCATGAATCGCGGTGCAGGCGACCGCGAACTCTACGTGGCCATGTACCAGCGGTTGATCGAACTGCAGCCGCTGCCGGCCCCGGCGCTGTCCGACCTTGCTACGGCACGCACAGAAGCAATCACCGGGGCATTTACCAATCTCCTGAAAGTGGATCCCGCGCGGGTGGACCGGAAAGCAATTGAAGCAGTGGATGAGAGGGCCAAGAATGGCGTGCCGGCGAAACTGTCGTTTGCGCCCATGAAGTAAACGCGCGTTCAGTCTGATTTGCAGTCCACCTGCTGCGGCAAGGTACGCAACGGCGTCCGCAATGCCAGTAGCAGGGCCTTGGTCATCCGTACGCGGTCAAAGCGCAACATCGCCGGCATGACCGGCGCGATATGATCGATTCCAGACACCTGCACGAAATCCATACCTGGCAGCACCGCTGCACCCAGCGGAACCAGTCCATCGTTGCGTATCCCGTCGCGCCACATCAGCTCGTGCGGGATTTCAAGAGTGGTCTTCGCGTGTATTCCTGACGGACTGTCGAGCGCACTGGCAAACGCGATGGACGGCACTGCCCCCACAACCGCGTCAATCGCAGCCTTGTTAGCGCGGTAATAGGTATGCGCTGCAGTGGTGGTCAGGCCCTGCGCGGATTCCCTGGTGCCGCCGAGCAGACGGAGGACGGCGTTCGCAAACAGCGGATCAAGGCGAGCGTCATCAAGCAACAGGTCAGCCACCGGGGAACCAAAAAAAGCACCCTGCAACGAAATCCACCCGATGACTTTCCTGCGCAGTGCGGGCTCGGTCCGCAGCGCGTCGAGTACGTCAACCGAGCCCTTGCTGTGTGAAATCACAATCACCGGCCGGGTCGATGTGCGGATTGCAGCGGCAATGATCGGCGCGTTGACTGCCGTGCTTTGCCTGGATCTGACCGCAACCTTCTGGTGATCAACCCCGGTCGCGGTCAGCCAACGCATCTGATCAGCGAAGTACGCCGGGTCAAGATCACTGAAATAACCCGGCACAAGCAGCACCCGGTACCGGCGCAGTGCAGCCACGTGCGCCGCACTGAATGCGCAGTTACTGCGAAAAGCGGCGAGATAGTCGTGCGTCAGATCAACACCGCCTGTGGGGCGCGCCATACCTGATGTGAGCATCGCCAACGCCGCAACTAAAACCATCAGCAAAGTTCGCATGAGTCTCATCGCCAGGTAGGTTAAACACAAATGCGGCGGACGACAGCAAAACCCGAGGATTAACGGGGCTTAAGCGCTTGTCTGGAAAGTGCGTTGGTGGCCGGGGACGGAATTGAACCGCCGACACAAGGATTTTCAGTCCTCTGCTCTACCAACTGAGCTACCCGGCCCCGTGTTACGCGGTGCTGCGGAAACTTCGGGGAGTATTGAATTCGCCCGCCGGCAGGGCCGGACGAAAGGGCGCTATTTAAACCTTAAAACCATTTTGCGTCAAGGTAATACGGGTGATCCGCAGGTGAATCCCCGAGCGAAAACCGAAGTAATCATCACACCAAAAAGAAACCCCGCCTGAGCGGGGTTTCTGGTGCATCCAATCTCTGAAGGAGGGAGGGTTCGGGAGGGAACGTGAGTTCCCTCCTGCTCGTCCAGCCTTCGGATATGCAATTCGCGTTCGCGAATTACATATCCATACCACCCATGCCACCCATGCCGCCCATGCCACCACCGTGGCCATGACCAGCGTGGCTGTCTTCCTTGGCCGATTCGGCCACCATTGCATCGGTGGTCAGGATCAGGCCGGCGATCGAAGCCGCGTTCTGCAGTGCAGTGCGCGTGACTTTGGTCGGATCCAGACGCCCATTTCCACCAGGTCGCCATACTCGCCGGTCGCCGCGTTGTAGCCGACGTTACCTTTGCTTTCGACAACCTTGTTCACCACCACCGAGGGCTCATCACCCGCGTTGGCAGCGATCTGGCGCAGCGGCTCTTCCACGGCACGCATGACGATCTTGATACCGGCGTCCTGGTCGTGGTTGTCGCCCTTCAGCTTGCCGAGGCCGCTGCGCGCACGAATCAGTGCTACGCCGCCGCCGGCGACGATGCCTTCTTCGACCGCAGCGCGGGTCGCGTGCAGCGCGTCTTCAACACGGGCCTTCTTCTCTTTCATTTCGAGCTCGGTTGCGGCGCCGACTTTGACCAGCGCAACACCGCCCGCCAGTTTGGCGACGCGTTCCTGCAGCTTCTCTTTGTCGTAGTCGCTGGTGGCTTCTTCGATCTGGGCACGGATCTGCTTGACGCGCGCTTCGATTGATTTCTGGTCACCATTGCCGTCGATGATCGTGGTTTCTTCCTTGCCGATTTCGATACGTTTGGCCTGGCCCAGATCATTCAGCGTGACTTTCTCCAGTGACAGGCCGACTTCCTCGGCAATCACCGTGCCGCCCGTGAGGATGGCGATGTCTTCCAGCATGGCTTTGCGACGGTCGCCGAAGCCCGGGGCCTTGACGGCGCAGGTCTTCAGGATGCCACGGATGTTGTTGACGACCAGAGTCGCCAGCGCTTCGCCTTCGACTTCTTCGGCGATGATCAGCAGCGGCTTGCCTGCCTTGGCCACTTGCTCCAGCACCGGCAGCAGATCACGAATGTTCGAGATCTTCTTGTCGTGCAGCAGCACGTAAGGGCTTTCCAGCGCAGCCATCTGCTTGTCGGCGTTGTTGATAAAGTACGGCGACAGATAGCCGCGGTCAAACTGCATGCCTTCAACAACTTCCAGTTCGCTTTCGAGACCCGAACCGTCTTCAACGGTGATCACGCCTTCCTTGCCAACCTTGTCCATCGCATCAGCAATGATCTTGCCGATGGTGTCGTCGGCATTCGCCGAAATCGAGCCGACCTGGGCGATTTCCTTGGTGGTGGTGCACGGCTTGGACAGTTTTTTCAGTTCGGCGACGATCGACGTGACGGCTTTGTCGATACCGCGCTTCAGGTCCATCGGGTTCATCCCGGCGGCAACGTACTTCATGCCTTCCTGAACAATCGACTGCGCCAGCACGGTGGCGGTGGTGGTGCCGTCACCGGCGGTGTCCGAAGTCTTGGAAGCGACTTCCTTCACCATCTGCGCGCCCATGTTTTCAAACTTGTCCTTGAGCTCGATTTCCTTCGCGACCGACACGCCGTCTTTGGTGACGGTGGGGGCGCCGAAGCTGCGCTCAAGCACTACATTGCGGCCCTTGGGGCCGAGGGTTACTTTGACCGCGTCGGCCAGTACATTGACGCCGGCGACAATCTTGTGCCGGGCATGCTCGTGAAACTTGACGTCTTTTGCTGCCATGTTGGAATCTCCTGAATATGCTTTGTGGGTTACTCGATGACGCCCATGATGTCTTCTTCGCGCATCACCAGCAGCTCATCACCTTCGACTTTGACGGTCTGGCCGGAATATTTTCCGAAGAGCACGCGGTCTCCGACTTTGACGTCGAGCGGTGTCACTTTGCCATCGTCGTTTTTCTTGCCTTTACCTACGGCCTTTACTTCACCCTGATCCGGCTTTTCGGCGGCGGTGTCAGGAATCACGATTCCGGAAGCAGTCTTGCGCTCTTCTTCCAGCCGCTTCACGATAATGCGGTCGTGCAACGGGCGAATTTTCATGGGTGAATCTCCTCAAAAGATCAGTTAAAAATCGGGTAAACCGCGAGCGAGTTTGTTAGCACTCAACTCCAGCGAGTGCTAATTATGGGGGCGTACGGGGAAGAATTCAAGAGGGGCCCTGCTTGGGCCCGCCATTGACGTGAGTACTCGCTTACAGAAAAATACTAATTAAAACAATTAGTTATAAATTTTCCTGCGGGCGAACCACCGGCAGCGCACGGTGCGTCGGTATGCCAAAGCGATACACGGTTTTGCGTTTTCCGGCACAAACGGGAACCACCGGCGCGTGTGGGCAGGGAGGCGCGCGCCGCCCCTCCGCGGACAACGTGGCGTCGTCCGCGAACTCCTTCCAGATACCGCCGCGCACCGGCCGGAAGGCCCACATCAGATAGCCGCGCGCGGCCGCCAGCTCCACCAGATCGTCAGCGTCGGGCGCATCGGAAACAGCCACCTGACTGCCGTTCACGCTGTATGGATAAGCGCCAAACGCCTGCAGGCATTCCAGCGCCTCCTTTGAATCTGCGCCGGGCCGCAGGCAGCCCGGGTGTTCTGCCCGCGCGACATCCCACGCTCCCAATTCCCAAGCGGCATCCATCGCCGCACAATCCACCGCAATCAAATCGCTCCAGCGTTCGTTCAGTTGCAGCGACGAACTGGGCACCGATGCGTAAGACACGGCCTCCGCCTCTTCGAGGTCGGCCAGCTTTTGCTTGATGAACCCGTGCCAGTGCAATGTCAGGATCACCGGTGTATCAGGACAGGGAACGGCGGCGAGGGTAATGCCCACCAGCGGCAGGCCCGTGGCCGATATCTGATCTTCGATGCGCTCGAGAATCTGCATTTAAAACATCTCCTGTAGTGTGCTGTTAAACTGCAACAACAACTGCCGAAAACATTCACAGCAAATTCGGTGCCACCGTGCGGCGCCGACTCCAAACATCGCCCATCCATGCCGCTCTTATTGCGTAACGTCCTGAATAAGCGCAGGTTGAATGTCGGGAAGTATTCATTAGAGCTGCCGCGAAATGCAAACTAGCACTCGCAACACTGTGCTGCTAGAACGCAGCCGCACTGCGGTATGGCATCCGTGCACACAAATGAAGCAGCATGAAACGCTGCCCATCGTCCCCATCGCGCGCGCGCAGGGCTGCTGGCTGTACGATTTCGATGGCAGTCGGTATCTCGACGCGGTGAGCTCATGGTGGGTCAACCTGTTCGGCCACGCCGAGCCGCGTATCAATGCCGCGCTGACCGATCAGCTGCAACAGCTTGAGCATGTGATGCTCGCGGGCTTCACCCATGAGCCGGTGGTGCAACTGTCGGAACGGCTGTCGGCATTGACCGGCGGCGCTCTGGGACATTGCTTCTACGGCAGTGACGGCGCCTCAGCCACCGAGATCGCGCTGAAAATGAGTTTTCATTACTGGCGCAACAGCGGGCAGCCGGACAAAACGGAATTCATCAGTCTGGCCGGCAGCTATCACGGCGAAACGCTGGGCGCACTGTCCGTTACTGACGTTGCGCTGTTCAAAGACACTTATGCGCCGCTGTTACGCCGCAGCACGCCAATGCCCAGCCCCGACTGGCGGCAGGCCGACGCCGGCGCGTCACCGCGAGACCACGCATTGCACTGCGCCCGCGCGCTGGAGCGGCATCTCGAACAGCACCATACGCAAACCGCGGCGTTGATCATTGAACCGCTGGTTCAGGGCGCGGCCGGTATGGCGATGTACGATCCCGAATACCTGCGCCAGGCACGCGCACTGTGCGATCGTTATAGCGTGCACCTGATTGCCGATGAAATCATGACCGGTTTCGGCCGCACCGGCACCTTCTTTGCGCATGAGCAGGCCGGGATTACACCGGACTTCCTGTGTCTGTCCAAGGGCATTACCGGCGGCTACCTGCCGTTGTCGGCTGTTCTGACACGCGACCGGGTGTATGAAGCCTTTTACGACGATGCGGTCACGCGCGGCTTTCTTCACTCCCACTCCTATACCGGCAACGCGCTGGCCTGCCGCGCAGCCCTGGCCACGCTGGACATCTTCGAGCAGGATGATGTCATCGTCGCCAATCGCGCGACGGCGCAACGCATCACCGCGGCAACACAGGCGCTGGCCGCGCATCGACGGGTGCGCGATTTCCGTTGCACCGGCATGATCTGGGCGTTTGAGGTCACCGACGCAGATGCGACGTTCGGCCGGCGTTTCTTCGAAGCCGCGCTGGCGCGCGAGCTGCTGCTGCGGCCGATTGGCAACACCATTTACTTCATGCCGCCGTATGTAATCAGCAACGCTGAGGTCGCGTTGCTGGCCACGCGCACACTCGAAGCATTGGAGGCAACAAAATGAAACTGACCTTCCTCGGCGCCGCCGGCGAAGTCACCGGATCCAGCTTCCTGCTTGAAGCAGACGGCATGCGCCTGCTCGTCGACTGCGGCATGTTCCAGGGCGGTCGCGAAGCCGACGGCAAGAACCGCGCGCGCTTCGCCTTCGATCCGGCAACGCTCGATTGCGTACTGCTGACCCACGCGCATATCGACCACTCCGGCCTGTTGCCGCGGCTGGTTGCGCAGGGATTTACAGGTCCCGTGTACACCACCTCCGCCACCTGCGATCTGCTCGAAGTGATGCTGACGGATTCTGCGCATATCCAGGAACGTGAACTCGAGTGGAAACGCAAGGCAAAGGCGCGCGGCGGTGACAAGCCGCCGCTTTACACGATGGCGCAGGTACAGCGTACGCTGCGCCAGTTGAAGCCGGTCGAGTATGGTGCTGAGGTTCACCCCCACTCCCGCGCGCGGTGTGTGTTCCGCGATGCCGGTCATATCATCGGCGCGGCCATCATCGAGTTGTGGGTGACCGAAGGCAAACACACGCGCAAACTGGTGTTCTCCGGCGATATCGGTCAGCCAAGCCGGCCGCTGGTTCGGGACCCGGCGGCCATCATCGAAGCCGATGTGCTGGTGGTCGAGTCCACTTATGGCAACCGCCTGCACAAATCTCTGGAGGACACACTGGCGGAACTGGAACACGCGGTCACCCACACGCTGGTACGCAAAAAGGGCAACATCATCGTGCCGGCTTTCGCCGTCGGCCGCACCCAGGAAATCCTGTACCTGCTGGTGGACCTGTACCGGCAGGGGCGGTTGCCCAAGATGGACATTTACGTCGATTCACCGATGGCGACGAAGGTCACCCAGCTGACCGCCAAGCACTGGGGGCTGCTCGACAAGGAGGCGGCGGCGTTACTGCAGTCGCTGAAAAGCGGCCGAGGCCAGCCGCGCATTCATTTTGTCGAGGATGTGCTCGAGTCCACGAGTCTGCAGCGCATCAAGAGCGGCGCCGTGATCGTGTCCGCCAGCGGCATGTGCAACGCGGGCCGGATCAAACATCACCTGCGCCACAACCTGGGGCGCAGGGACTGCAGCATACTGATAGTCGGGTTTCAGGCCGCAGGCACACTGGGGCGACGCATCGTCGACGGCGCGCGCAACGTGCGCATTTTCGGCATCCCGATACCGGTCAAAGCCGATGTCTATACCATCGGCGGGCTGTCGGCCCATGCTGACCAGGCCGCACTGCTCGACTGGCTGAAGCATTTCAAAAAGCCGCCGCAGCGCCCCTTCGTCGTGCACGGCGAACAGGACACCGCGGAAATCTTTGCTGCCACCATCCACCGGAAACTCGGCTGGAGCGGTGTCGACACACCTGCGCGGCACAGCGCCGTCATCCTCTGAAGTCAACCGTATTGATTGCCGAACGTCTGATGATCATGCCCCTGATCCGCACGATGACGCTGGTTCTGCTGATGCTGTTGCCGCCAGTCGCCACAGCACAGATCACATCTCTGCCGGAACCGGTGGCGCGCGCGCTGATCCAGGCGGGCATCCCCGAGTCTGCGGTGGGAATCTACGTGCATGAAATCGGCGCGGAACAGCCTGTCGTCGCGGTCGGCGCCGACCGCCCGCTGAATCCGGCATCAAGCATGAAGCTGGTGACCACCTATGCCGCCCTTGATCTGCTGGGGCCGGCCTATTTCTGGAACACGGAAATGTCCGCCGACGGTACGATCGCGCAGGACGTACTCAACGGCAATCTGTATCTGAAGGGCGGCGGCGATCCGAAGCTGACGCTGGAAAATTTCTGGCTGATGCTGCGCAACCTGCGTGCACGCGGTGTGCGTGAAATCCGCGGTGACCTGATCCTCGACCGGCGTTTGTTTGCTGAGGAAAACCATAACCCCGCCGGCTTTGACGAACAGCCGACGCGCCCCTACAACACCGTGCCCGACGCGCTGCTGGTGAACTTCAAGGCGGTGACGCTGCAGTTCGTGCCGGACGCGGCCGCGCGCACGGTGCGCATCATCGCCGAGCCGCCGCTGCCGCAGGCGCAGGTCATCAACAACCTGAAGTTCAGCGAAGGCGCCTGCGGCGACTGGCTGGGCCGCGCCAAAGCCGATACCCAAAGCAACACCGACAGCGCACGGCTCGCTTTCAGCGGCACGTACGCCCTCGACTGCGGCGAGCAGCAGCGCAGCTACAGCGTGCTCGGCCAC
>Ga0224500_10000480_pt1 | contig 27212 bp, 25 predicted proteins | sample SF_Oct11_sed_USG_FD_168126 | JGI IMG/M metagenome (GOLD analysis project Ga0224500, IMG submission 168126) | Sediment microbial communities from San Francisco Bay, California, United States - SF_Oct11_sed_USGS_4_1 | ecosystem: Environmental > Aquatic > Marine > Sediment | place: USA: California... | reverse complement strand
ATTTTGTGACCGCGATCAAGGCGCTCAAACCGACGGCGATCATCGGTGTGGCCGCAGTCGGCGGCACGTTCACACGCGAGGTGCTCGAGGAGATGGCGCGCATCAACAAGCAACCCATCGTGTTTGCCTTGTCGAATCCGACCTCACAGGCGGAGTGCACCGCGGAGGAGGCCTATCGCTGGACCAAGGGCCGCGCATTGTTTGCGTGCGGCAGCCCGTTCGATCCGGTGCAGCTTGGCGGTCAGACGTTTGTGCCGCGCCAGGGCAACAATTCCTATATTTTTCCCGGCGTCGGCCTCGGCGCGATCGTGTGCAAGGCCGCGCGCATCACCGACGACATGTTCATGACCGCTGCGCACACGCTGGCGCATCTGGTGACCGAGTCCGATCTGGCGCAGGGCAGCCTGTATCCTTCGCTGCCGCGGATCCGCGAGGTTTCGGCGCATATTGCGGCGGCGGTGGCCAACGTCGCCCACAAGGGCGGCTACGCCACACTGCCTAAACCGGGCGACGTGCTAAAGGACGTCGAGAGCCGGATGTACGATCCGCATCAGTAGTAGCGTGCCGGCGTTTTACGAGGCCGCGGCGACCTTGCGTGCGGACGTGTCGATGGCGGCGTTGACCTGCGGCATGACTTTTTCCGCCATCAGTTCCATCGAACGTTTTGCGAGGGTCGGATCGACCCAGTCCATGCCGGCATAGACGATTTCGCCGAAGTCGCCAACTTCTTCGCGCAGCGCGAGGATCTGGTCTGCAACCTTGTTCGGGCTGCCACAGAGTACGAGTTTGTTGACCATGTAGTCGCTGGTCAGCTCGCTGTCGTTCTGTTCTGCATGGGTCTTGAAAATCGCCTGCCGCTTCGAGATAAACATCTTGCGCAGCATCAGCTCCCAGTAATAGCGGTAGGGACTGTTGCTGTCTTCCAGGCCGTAGCGCCGCGCGGTGTGGTCGTCGTCGGCGACAAAAATCGTGCGCGCGATACGCCAGTCTGCCGGATTCGCAGTCTGGCCCACGCTGTTCTTGCCCTCGGCGTAGTTGGTCCAGTGCGAGGGCAGGTATTTGGACAGCAGAAAATTCGCGGACAGTGGATGGAAGTCGCGGGCGCCCATTGCAATGACGCCTTTTGAACCCGGCGCGACCACGGTGCCGACAATTTCGGGGCGCGGCTGCTGGAAGGTTTTGTACATCTGGCCGCGACCGACGCTGTCGTTCTGCGTGGTGGCGGTGGTGACCTTGAAGCGGTTGCCCGGCAGGTCGATGTCGTAAGGGACGCTGCGCTCCCAGATGGCGAGGATGACATCGATCGCTTCGGCAAAGAGCTTGTTGCGATCCTCCCCGAGCATGCCCAGCGCTTCGGCATCCGATGGCAGTGCGCCGGGACTGACGCCGAAAATGAAGCGGCCCTGTGCGAGGTGGTCGAACATTGCCGCGTGTGCGGCGATCAGTGTCGGGTGCGTGTGCGACAGGTTGGAGGTGCCGGTCGCGAGCATGATGTTTTTGGTCTGGTGGATCAGCGTCGCCAGGAAAATGAAACTGTTGGTGACGTTTTCCGATTTTTCGGTCAGGTGTTCGCCGACAAAGGCGTCGTAAAAGCCGAGTTTGTCGGCGAGGATGATGGCTTCGCGGTCTTCCTGCAGCGTGACCGCAGGCGCACGCTCGGACGGATGCAGCGGCATCGTGAAAAAACCCAGACGCATGATGAATGATTCCCCCTGGTAGGTGTGCGCAAACGGTGATTGCGCCGCAACGATTCAATGTAACATCGTGCCATCGACATTCGCAATGAAAGCCGCATATGAACCTGGACGCGATGAAACCGGGCCTCACAGCCAGCACTGAGATCATGGTCGGCACGCGCGACACCGCGCCGCATGTCGGCAGCGGCAAGATCAAAGTGCTGGCGACGCCGGTGCTGGTGATGCTGCTGGAGGAAGCGGCACTGAACGCGGTGGAGGGCCTGCTGCCGCCGGGACACCAGACCGTGGGTACGCGGCTTGACATCAGCCATACGGCAGCGACACCCGTCGGCATGCGTGTTACCGCGCACGCCGAGGTGACCAAAGTCGACGGGCGCAAGCTGATTTTCCGCATATGGGCCGATGACGAGATCGAGCAGATCGGCGCAGGCACGCATGAACGCATCATCGTCAACGTCGAACGGTTTGATGTCCGCACCCAGGCCAAGGCGGCAGGGGCGATAAAAAAATAGTTAATTAAAACAACCGCTTATATTTATTCTTCCGACTCGGTATGGTACGTCCGTCATTGATCCGCTATGCGTGGCTGTCGATCGCCACGGCGATTGCGACCATCCTGCTCAAGGGGACGGCGTGGTGGATGACGGGTTCCGTCGGGCTGTTGTCGGACGCCATCGAATCCTTCGTCAATCTTGCCGCGGCGATGATGGCATTGTGGATACTCGCAGTGGCCGCCGCACCCGCCGACGACGGATATGCGCACGGGCACACCAAGGCGGAATATTTTTCGAGCGCGTTCGAGGGTCTGCTGATCGTGGTTGCCGCGCTGAGCATTGCCTATGCCGCGGTGGACCGGTTGCTGCATCCGCAGCCGCTGGCGTCGGTCGGCATCGGGCTGCTGGTGTCGGTGATTGCCTCGGTCATCAATTTTGCGACCGCACGCGTACTGCTGAAAGTGGGGCACGAGCAGCATTCGATCGTGCTCGAGGCGGATGCTCATCATCTGATGACCGATGTCTGGACTTCAGCCGGCGTCATCATCGGTGTAGCCCTGGTGTGGCTGACCGGCTGGCTGTGGCTGGATCCGGTCATCGCGCTGTGCGTGGCCGTGAATATCGTGTGGACCGGGTGGCAGCTGATGCACCGCTCGGCCGAGGGGCTGATGGATGCGTCGCTGCCCGCGGACAAGGTTTCGGACATCGAGGCCGTGCTGGACCGTTATCGGGGGCAGGGATTGGATTTTCATGCCCTGCGCACGCGCCTGGCCGGCAGCCGCGCCTTTGTCACCGTGCACGTGCTGGTGCCGGGACGATGGACGGTACAACTGGGGCACGACTGGTGCGAGCGCATTGAAAAGGACATCCGCGTCGCAGTTCCGCACGCGCATGTGCTGACGCATCTGGAGCCGGTCGAGGATCCGGCGTCGATGCTGGATCAGGAACTGGACCGGCCGGATTGCTGACCGGCCGAGGTCGGGCCGGCGCTATTCCCGCGGCGTGCGCTCGTCCGTGATGACGGTTTCGACGACTTTGTACTCGCCTTCGACGAAAGAGTCCCGCTGTTCGCGCTCCAGCTTGCGCTTGAGCCACCAGAAGCGCAGCAGGATTACGCCGGCGAGGATGGCGCCGGCCACCAGTGCGATGCCGATGAAAAAGAATGCTGCGACCAGGACCACCAGCCCGAGTACGAAAAACACGATGCGCTCGAGCAGGCTGGCCTGCGGGCGGTTGAGGATGCGAATGCGGGGGTCGTGCTGTTGATTCATGGTCTTGCGGTCTCCTTGAACCGGTCAGACCGCGGCCGGGCGTCAGCGTTCAATAATCCGGGTTGTAGCTTTTGATGATGACGCCGCCGGATTTTTCATCGGGTTCCAGTTCCAGCAGTTTGCGGGCATGAGCTTCGTCGAGCAGTTTGCTGAATGAGCGGAAGCCGTAATAGGTTTCGTTGAAGCCGGGCTGGCGGCGTTTGAGCGCCTGCTTGACCATGGAGCCCCAGATTTTTTCCTCAGCGCCGCGTTCGGTGAACAGCGCCTCCACGGTTTCCATGACCAGGTCCAGCGCCTCGGCCTTCTTGCCGCCGGTGTCTTTTTCGCCGCCGTCCTTGTCGCTGCTGTCAGCGTTCGCGGTCTTTGCAGTGGCTGACCTGGAGGCACGTTTTTTCTGGCTCTGCTGCTTCTTGGCTTTCTCGCGGGCGAGGTCGTCGTAATAAATGAATTCGTCGCAGTTCGAGATCAGCAGGTCGGAAGAGGACTGCTTGACGCCGACGCCGATGACCACCTTGTTGTTCTCGCGCAGCTTGGAGACCAGCGGTGAAAAATCGGAGTCGCCGCTGATGATGACGAAGGTGTCGACATGCGACTTGGTGTAGCAGAGGTCGAGGGCGTCGACCACCATGCGGATGTCCGCGGAATTCTTCCCCGACATGCGCACATGCGGGATTTCGATCAGTTCGAACGCCGCCTCATGCATGGGTTTCTTGAATTCTCGGTAGCGTTCCCAGTCGCAGTAGGCCTTTTTGACGACGATGTCACCCTTGAGCAGCAGGCGCTCAAGCACTTTCTTGATGTCGAAGTCGGAATACTTGGCTTCGCGCACGCCGAGTGCGACGTTCTCGAAATCGCAGAACAGCGCCATGTTGTTGGTATCAGCTGCGGTGCTCACGGCACCTCCTCTCGGGGAATGATCGGCGATTGTGCCGCTTTGCAGGGCATTTGTCGACGCGCATAAAAGTCGATTGTGCCGTAAAGTATCGCTCCGGCACACCGTTAACGGTGATGTCTATTGCAAATGGGGGAGTCGCGGCGTTGGCCGGCGGCCGCAAATTACGGGTAATTATGTCTGATAACAAGAATGACCATCTCGCAGTTCTGTTTGCCGACGTCGCAGAGAGCACTGAGCTTTATCGCGAGATTGGTGATGTGGAGGCGTTGCAGGTCATCAGTGCCTGCCTGACGCAATTGATATCGGTTCTGCCGCAGCATCAGGGGCGGCTGGTCAAAACGATGGGCGACGCCATCATGTGCCTGTTCCCCGATTCCGATTCCGCGGTGGAGGCGGCGGTGGACATGCAGCGGCAGATTGACGCGTTGCAGCCGGGCGGCCGCTCCCTGCAGATCCGTATTGGTCTGCACACCGGGCCGGTCGTCGTGGGCGGTGATGATGTTTACGGGGACACGGTCAATGTCGCAGCCTATCTGGGTGACGCGGCGACGCCGGGACAGATCCTCATCGCCGAGGCGACGGCAGAAGGGCTCAGGACGGAACGCCGGACGGGCGTGCGCCCGATCTTCGACGCGGTATTGAAAGCCACGCTGGCCAAGACTCCGGTCTGCGAAATGCAGTGGCGTGATGACGTCGCCGAGCGTACCCACATCAATTTGCAGATCTCGCGGACCATCCCGGAGGATGCGGGGAGCCTGCTGCTCACGCATGGCCATCAGGAACATCGCGTCGACCACTGGCATTCAATGCTGGTCATGGGGCGCGATGCGGGATGCAATCTGGTGGTGCCCCTCAACGTGGTGTCGCGGCGGCACGCGGCCATCCGCATCGAGCGCACCCAGTTCTATCTTGTGGACCACAGCATCAACGGCACATTTGTCACCCGCGCGAACGGCGAGGAGGTGCATGTGATGCGCCGGGAAATCATGCTGGATGTGAGGGGCGAAATCCGCCTGGGCTACAGCAGGTCCGACCGGCCGGTGCCGCTCATCAGTTTCCGTCGGGACCGGCGTTCAATCTACCGGGTCTGATCCGCGCGAACCGGCAATCAGTCGGCCAGGCCCTTGATGACTGCCGTGCCGTCACGGGCCTGTTTGCGCGCATCCTCGGGTGATTCCCGGCCCAACGCGGTCTGCGCAATCATTTCGTACATGTCGGCGGCGCCCTGCAGAATACGCGGTGTCAGGTTGACGCCTTCAAAGGTCCTGGCGATTTCGAGCATTTCCGGTACCCAGCGGTGTGCCTTGGGCGGCATGACCGACAGCCGGCTGAGTATCCATTTGCGATTATCGGCGAGACTCTCCTGCAATTCCCGGTCCAGCGCGGCATCGACACCGAGCCGGCGCGCAGTCATCAGCATTTCCACGCCGAGTGCGACCGCACCTTTGGTGTACGACGCGTAACACATCTTGATCGCGGAAGCATCGCCGATGCGATCGCTCATGACGCGCACATTGATGCCGGCGCTGCCGAACTGTTCCATCAGCACGGCCTGCGGGCCGGACACATACAGGCGCATGCTCGCTTTTCCGCGCGGCGGCGGGCCGATGATGCCGGCGTCTATGCAGTCACCGCCGGCTGCACGGATGATGCCGTCAATCTCCTGGGCGGTTTGCGGTGCGACCGCGTTGCAGTCGACGAATATGCAGCGGCGACCTGTCGCTGTCATGGCGGCGGCTGCGGCGCGCGCATTGTCCACCGCGGCAGCCGGGTTGAGTATGGACAGCACGACGTCGCAGGTCTCGATGACTTTTTGCATCGTGCCGCAATCGTTCAGGCCGGCTTCGCGGGCAAGGGCCCTGGTGCGCTCGCTGCGACCATCGAGCGCGGTGTGAACCGTGAAGCCGCTGTTGCTGATGCTCTGGGCGACGGCCTGGCCCATATCGCCGGGACTGATGATGCCGATGTGCTGGGGTTTCATGCTGACCTCTAAACGGTTGCAGAGTGACGATGCGATAAAATACAGGGAGCAGCTTTCCCACCACAAGAACAATCTGACCTTTTTTGATGCGGATGTCGCAACTGGATTGCCCCATATCAGTCCGGCTCCCTGAGCGCGGAGTCTGACCTCATCGTGGCACCGATTCTCCGGATTGTCCTGCTCAGCATACTGACGCACACCGCCTACAAGGGCAGCAAGGTGCTGATGTCGCTGTCGGCGCTGGAACTGGGCGCCAACGAGTTCTTTGTTGGCATGCTGTTTTCAACGTATGCGCTTTTCCCGCTGTTGCTGTCGGTATATGCCGGCAAGATCTCCGACCGCGTCGGCTTTCGCGCACCCATGCTGTTCGGCACGGTGGGCCTGTTCATCGGCTTGGCCTTGCCGTTTCTGTTTTTCCGGCTGGAGGCGTTGTACATCGCCGCCGCACTGATCGGCTTCTGCTACATCTTCTATACCGTCGCCATACAGCATCTGATCGGCGCGATGGCCGAAGGCACGGACCGGACCCGGAATTACAGCTGGTTCAGCCTCGGCATCGGCATGACCGCGTTGCTGGGTCCGACCTCGGCGGGTTTCCTGATTGATGCAGTGGGGCATCGGGCAACGTTCGTCGTGCTCGCAGCGATGCCGGTGTTGCCGGTGCTGCTGCTGAGCCTGTGGGCGGGTTTTCTGCCGGGGACTTCGCATGCGCCGGTGAGCAAGGCGGACAAGGCCGGACATCGCGTCGGCGACCTGGTGCGCAACCGGCCGTTGCGTCGCGCGCTGATCACCGCGGGCATCATTGAGACAGGACTGGAGCTGTATAACCTGCTGCTGCCGATTTACGGTCACCGCATCGGCTTGAGTGCGTCGGAAATCGGCCTGATCCTGGGCGCGTTCGGTCTGGCGCTGCTGGTCGTCCGGGCGCTGATGCCGCACCTGATCAAACGCTCCAGCGAAGAGCGCGTACTGGCAGCGTCGCTGCTGCTGGCAACAGGTGTGTGTGTGGTTTTTCCGTTCGTCACCAGTTTTGTTGCGTTGCTGGCAATCTCGTTCGTGCTGGGCATGGGCCTCGGTTGCGGCAGCCCGCTGTCGATGATGCTCGCTTACAATCGCGCGCCGGCGGGGCGTTCGGGTGAAGCCATGGGATTGCGCCAGATGGTCAACAAGGGTACGGAAATCCTGGTGCCTTTCGTATTTGGCTCATTGAGCACGGCGTTCGGCATGGTGCCGGTGTTCTGGCTCGATGCCGTGTTGCTGGCCGTTGCCGCGGGCATGATGCGCAAGGATGCTGCCGCCATCAGGAAACCGCCGGAGTAGCAAGACCCGCGATACTTTCACGGGCGGCGTGCCGTAGCAACTTCGGTGTGACCGTTGCATTGCTGGACTTTGGCGCGGCGTCGTTTAACATGGCGCCGCCACCTTTGACGGATCGCATCTGCGCGGGCTGTGGCGGGCATCAGGACATGATTTAAATATCAATTAAATCAATATGTTATGTGTATCCAGCGCATGCGAGAACAGCCGTCGCACAAGGGGGGAACAGCGGTGCGTATGAAAAATCACTTTCTTGCATGTGCGCTGGCAGCGTTGATGGCATGCACCGGCGCGGCGGATGCGGCGGCACCCGACGCGGTGCATTTCATGAGCGCAGACGGGACGACCCGGCTGACCGGCTATGTGTTCATGCCCGACAAGCCCGGACCGCATCCCGCTGTCGTGATGTTGCACGGGCGCGCGGGACCTTATTCGTCGCTGAAGCGCGGCCAGCACAATGCGGATGCACTGACGCTGCGTCACAAAATGTGGGGCAATTTCTGGGCGTCGCGCGGCTACCTCGCGATCCATGTCGACAGTTTCGGGCCGCGCGGTTACGGGGATGGTTTCGGCAGGCACAGTTACAGCAGCCGGCCGCTGAACGTGAGTGAACAGGCGATACGGCCGCTGGATGCCTACGGTGCGCTCGCGTACTTGCGCAGCCGCGGCGATGTGCTGCCCGACCGCATCGGTGTGCAGGGCTGGTCCAACGGCGGCATGACCGTACTGGCTGCGATGGGACCGCAGCCGCCGGGACTGCAGGCACCGACCCCGGAACGCGGGTTTCGCGCTGCGATTTCGCAATATCCGGGCTGTCGCGCCCAATTGGCAGAAACAGGTTACCTGCCGTACGCGCCGTTGCTGTTGACGGTTGCCGAGGACGACGACGAAGTGTCGCCCGACGTATGCAGGAACCTGGCGGAAACGCTGCGCAGTCGCGGCGCGCCGCTGGAGTTCGTCTGGTACGATGGTGCGCACCATGCCTATGATGATCCGGGCAAGACCAAGCAGAGTCACGAGCCGAACCGGCTCGCGTTGCAGGATACGTTGAAACGTGCCGAGAATTTTTTCGCGCAGCATCTGCGGCGCTGACCGGATACGGGCTGTGAATGCCATCAGGATGATGTTGCGACGGCTGTTTCTGGTATTGGCCGTCGTATGCTGTATCCCGGCTTTGCACGCGGCCGATTCGTCACGTTCGGCGGTGGCTTCTGCGCATCCGCTGGCCACGGCGGCGGGAACGGCGACACTTGCGCGCGGCGGCAACGCGTTTGACGCTGCTGTTGCTGTGGCAGCAGCGCTGGCGGTCGTCGAACCTTATTCATCAGGACTGGGTGGCGGGGGTTTCTTCCTGCTGCATCGCGCGTCCGACCGGCATCAGGTAATGATCGATGCGCGCGAAACCGCGCCGTCCGGCATCGAGGTCAGGCACTTTTTTGATGCACAGGGCCGGCCGATCAAGGATGCGACCACGCGCGGCGGCACTGCGGCGGCAATTCCCGGTCTGCCCGCGGGCATTGCCCATCTGGCGCAACGTTACGGCACGCTGTCTTTGCGGGAGACACTCGCACCGGCCATCCGGCTGGCGCGCGAGGGCTTCAAGACCGATCAGCGTTACGCGCGCATTGCCAAACTGCGCGAGGCGATGCTGCGTGCGACGCCAGGCACTGCGGTGTTTCTTGATGATGGGCGCGCCCCGGCGCCGGGGTTCATGCTGCGGCAGCCCGGTCTCGCCGATACGCTGGAACACATTGCGCGCGATGGTGCCGGCGGTTTTTATCAGGGCGCGGTGGCGCAGGATCTGGTTGCCGCGGTCAATGCGGCCGGCGGCATCTGGCGTCCGGAGGATCTTGCGGCCTATCGTGTGATCGAACGCGAGCCTGTGCGCATTGTTTACCGCGGCGCGGCGATTACCGCGGCCGCGCTGCCTTCCGCGGGCGGCATCGCGCTGGCACAGGTGCTGGGCATGCTCGGGCATTTTCCGCAGGCGGATGTGCAGCAACCGGAGGCTGCGCACCTGGTGGCGGAGGCACTGCGGCGCGCGTTTCGTGACCGCACCCGTCTGGGAGACCCGGATCAGGTCGCCGTGCCTGTGTCCGAGCTTCTGGGGAAAAACAAATTAAATCAATATGTTAAATCGATCGATCGCAATCGCGCGACGCCGCTGCCGCCGGTATTCCCGGACGAAGGGGGGGCGGGCAGCCGCAATACCACGCATTTTTCAATCGTCGATGCGGCCGGCAACCGCGTAGCGGCGACCCTGACCATCAATCTGCTGTTCGGCGCCGGATTTGTCGGCGGCGGCACCGGCGTGCTGCTCAACAACGAGATGGATGATTTCACTTTACGCGCGGATGTTGCCAACAGCTTCCGGCTGCGGGGAGGTGAAGCGAATGCAGTCGCGCCCGGTAAACGGCCGCTGTCGAGCATGACGCCGACGTTTGTCGAGGACGACAAGGGCGTGCTGATCCTCGGCGCGCCCGGCGGTTCGCGCATCATCAGCCAGGTGCTGCTGGCCACGCTCGAATACCTGCGCAATCCGCAGGTCGATATACAGCGGCTGGTGGCGATGCCGCGGTACCATCATCAATACTGGCCGGACCAGCTCGAAATCGAACCCGAGGGATTCTCTGAGCAATGGCGCAATGCGCTGGAGGCCAAAGGGCATCAGTTGCGCGTTGTCAATCGCAAATGGGGCAACATGCAGGTCGTGTTCCAGCCGAAGGGCGAGGGTGCCGCGCAGGCCGCAAGCGATCCGCGCGGCAGCGATGTCGCGTGGTATTAGACTGACGGCCACCATGGTTGCCGCCGCCATCCTGTATCATTTCATCCCATGAAAACGACCTTTCTCGATTTCGAGCAGCCGATCGCGGATCTGGAAACCAAGATCGAAGAACTGCGGTATGTGCAGGACGACTCGGCGCTGGATATTTCGGAAGAAATCCGCCGCCTGCAGAAAAAGAGCCAGACGCTGACGAAAGACATTTACGCCAAGCTCAGCTCGTGGCAGATCGCGCAGGTGGCGCGCCATCCGCAGCGCCCGTATACGCTGGATTACATCAACAGCCTGTTTACCGATTTCGAGGAAATGCACGGCGACCGGGTGTATGCCGACGATGCCGCCATTGTCGGCGGGCTGGCGCGGTTCGGCGGCCAGACCGCGGTGGTGATAGGTCACCAGAAGGGGCGCGATACCAAGGAGAAGATTTTCCGCAATTTCGGCATGCCGCGGCCCGAAGGTTATCGCAAGGCATTGCGGCTGATGAGGCTGGCGGAAAAGTTCGGTGCGCCGGTGTTCACTTTCATTGATACGCCGGGGGCCTATCCCGGTGTCGGCGCGGAGGAACGCGGGCAATCCGAGGCCATCGGTCGTAATCTTTACGCGATGGCCGCGCTGAAGACGCCGGTAATCTGCACCGTCATCGGCGAGGGCGGTTCGGGCGGCGCACTGGCGATTGCTGTCGGTGATGCCACGCTGATGTTGCAGTATTCAACCTATTCCGTGATTTCTCCTGAAGGCTGTGCATCGATATTGTGGAAAAGCGCGGATCGTGCCGCCGATGCGGCGGAGACGCTGGGCATTACCGCCGGCCGGCTGAAGGCATTGGGTCTGATCGACAAGATTGTCAGTGAACCGCTGGGCGGCGCACATCGTGACCATGCGGCGATGATGCAGTCGTTGAAGAAGGCGCTGCAGGAGACCTGGCGGCAGTTGCGCGACGTGCCGGTCAAGGAACTGACCGGGGCCCGGTTTGAACGGCTGATGGGTTATGGCCAGTTCAAGGAAACGGCAAGCCGCTGAGCCGGATCCGCGCCATGAGTCGCGGCCCTTCTTTGCCTTTGCTGACAATTCCTGCGTGAGTGCCGAGCTGAAGACACAGGTCGGCGCCGTGCTGCGAAGGCATTTGCGTGCCGGTTCGCACCTGCGCGTCGGTCTGAGCGGCGGCATCGATTCCGTCGTATTGCTGCATGTGTTGGTGCGCGGTGGGCTATGGCCTGCGGCACAACTGTCGGCGGTGCATGTCAACCACGGCCTGAGTCCGAACGCGGCGCGCTGGGCCGGATTCTGCAAACGGTATTGTCAAAGGCTCGGTGTGCCGCTCCACGTGGAGGCGGTACGGGTAGCGCGCGGCAACAGCACCGAGGCCGCGGCGCGTGCCGCACGGTACGCGGTGTTTGCCGCTGGCGGCGAGCCCGTGGTGCTGGCGCACAATCGCGACGATCAGGCGGAGACGTTGTTGCTGCAGTTGCTGCGCGGCGCGGGTCCGCGCGGACTGGCCGCGATGCCCGAAATGAAGGCCGCGACAGGCGCAATGCCGGTGGTGGTGCGTCCGCTGCTGGATGTGCCACGCGCCGCGATTGCGGCCTATGCGCGGCGCCACCGGCTGCGCTGGGTCGAGGACGAGAGCAATCTCGATCAGAGCTACGTGCGCAATTTCCTGCGCCACGACATCATGCCGCGATTGCTGAAAAAACTGCCCGGAACGGATCTCACCCTCGCGCGCGCCGCGCGCCATCAGGCCGAGGCGTCCGCATTGCTGGACGTGCTCGCGGTGCAGGATCTGGGTGCCGGACGGACATCCGGACGGTTGCCGTTGCGGCAACTGGCGCCGCTGGCCCCGAATCGCGCGCGCAATGCGCTGCGCTATTTTCTGCGCGTCAACGGTGTGGCCATGCCGGACGCCGACCGGCTCGACGAATTGCTGCGCCAGGCGACGACCGCGCGCAATGATGCCCGGGTCTGCGTCAACGTGGGCGGCGGCATCGAGCTGCGGCGGTTCCGGGATGCGCTGTACATCGTGCACGCGCTGCCGCGCCTGGAATCGGCGTTCGAATTGAAGTGGGATGGCCGCGGCACTCTGGCCCTGCCGCAGCTGGGCGGTTCGTTGCGGCTGGCACGACGCAAAGGCGCGGGGATCGCGGCGCCGGCCTTGCGGGCGGAGGTCCTGACCGTCAGGGTGCGCCGGGGGGGCGAGTCGCTGCGTCTGCGCAGCGGCGCGCGCCGGCGGACAGTGCGCAACCTGTTGCAGGAGGCCGAACTGCCGCCATGGATACGCGAACGCCTGCCGTTCCTGTATATCGGCAACCGGCTTGCGGCAATCCCCGGGCTGGGGGTGGACGCGGGGTTTCAGGCGGGGCCGGAGCAGGCCGGTCTGCTGCCGGTCTGGACCCCCGACTGATCGTGCCCGCTGCGGGTCGGCCGCAGCATCATTCCGGGGCGGCTGATTGCCAAAGCCAGGGGCCTTTGCTAACCTGCTCCGCGCTGTTCACACCGATCAAGAAAAACGTCCCGCGCAGCAGGCGCGAGGGCGTCCTTAAACCGTAGAAACTACTGAGGATTAAGAACATGAGATTTCCGAAAGTGATGAATCTGGCGCTGGCTGCAGTGACCGGTCTGGCATTTGCCGCCGGTGCCTACGCGGCGCAGCCGAACCCGAAGTGGCCGAGCAATCTGACGCTGGGTACGGCGTCGGTGGGCGGTACTTATTTCGTTTACGGTCAGGTGTGGGCGAGCCTGGTCAACGAGAAAATCGGCACCAACATCAGCACCCAGCAGACCCAGGGCCCGAACCAGAACATCATCCTGACGGACTCCAAGCAGATTGACTTCGGCATGGCGACCATGGGTGTGGCACTGCAGGCCTGGGAAGGCAAGGGTGAATGGACCAAGGGCAAGAAGTACAGCAACATCCGCGCGATGTTCCCGATGTACGACACGCCGTTCCATTTCGTGACGCTGGAAAAATCGGGCATCAAGTCGGTTGCAGATCTGGCCGGCAAGAAATCAGGCGTGGGCCCCCGTGCCGGTACCTGCGGAACGTATTTCCCGCTGTTTTTCAAGGCGCTTAATATCGATACGACCATTCGTAACGGCCAGGCTTCGGACATGGCATCGAACCTGCAGGACGGCCTGATTGACGCGTTCCCGTTCTGCGCCGGCGTGCCGATCGCCGCGTATTCGGAACTGGAAACGACGAACAAGGTGCGTTTCTTCACCTTTACGCCGGATGAACTGAAGAAGGTCAAAGCGGCGCTGCCGGAACTTTCAGATTCGCTGATTCCGAAAGGCACCTACAAGCAGCAGACCGAAGACCACAAGACCGTCGGCCTGTATAACTTCGCCATTGCCAACAAGGATGTGGCTGAAGATCTGGTCTACGCCGTGGTCAAAGCGGTGCTGGAGAACAACCCGCAGATGGTGAAAGGTCATGCGGCATCCAAGGAAACGTTGCTTCAGAACTGGGATCGGAATGGCTTCCTGCCTTTCCATCCCGGTGCAATTCGCTATTTCAAGGAAAAAGGTATCAACGTTCCGAAGAATCTGATTCCGCCTGAATACAAGGGCTGAACGGATTTGCAATGAAAACAACCGCACTGCGCCCTGATGGCCCAGTGCGGTTTTGTTTTGCCTGGAGGAGCCTGGCGTGAGCAGTCAAAAAACAAATGAAGTCGAAATCGAAGAAGTCATCCAGCCGCCGATGGCGGATGAGGAATTCAGCGGCAACAAGCGCGTGTTGCACCGCTGGGAGGGGATTTTGCTGGCGGTGCTGTGCATCGGCTTTACCGTCTTTCATCTGTATGTGCTGAATGTTTATTCATTGGAGCCACTGCTGTTCCGTGCCATCCATGTCGGCTGGGGAGGAGCGCTGGGGTTCATTCTTTACGCGCCGTTCCGGCGTGCGGCAAAGAAAGGCGTGCCCTGGTACGACTGGGGATTCGTGCTCGCGTCGATCGCGTGTGCGGTGTACATCGCCATAGAACTCGATGGCCTGCTGTTTCGCGCAGGTGCACAGTTCACCACCGGAGACGTCGCAGTCGGCCTGATCGGAACGCTGCTGGTGCTGGAGTTTGCGCGCCGCACTTCGGGGCTGGCGCTGCCGATCATCGCCGGAATATTCATTCTCTACGCGTTCGTCGGCAAATGGATGCCGGGCGTGCTTGAGCACAAGGGGTTTGCACCCGACCGGTTCTTCACCTATATCTACAGTGAATACGGGATTTTCGGGGTCACTACACAGGTGTCGTCGTCGTACATCATCCTGTTCGTGACCTTCGCAGCGTTTTTGCAGGTTTCCAAAGTCGGTGACTACATCAATGATCTTTGCAACGCGCTGTTTGGCTGGGCGCGCGGCGGACCGGCGAAAGCAGCGGTGGCTTCGGGGATCATGTTCGGCTCGATTTCCGGATCTGCCGTCGCCAATGTGGTGGCTTCCGGCATGGTGACGATCCCGATGATGCGCAAGGTCGGGTATGACCGGCCGACAGCGGCGGCGATCGAGGCGACTTCGTCCACCGGCGGGCAGATCACGCCGCCGGTGCTGGGCGCGGGCGCGTTCCTGATGGCGGAAATCACCGGCATTCCGTACGGCCAGATTGCGCTTGCGGCGGTGATACCCGCGCTGCTGTTCTACATCGCGTGCTGGATCCACGTTGATCTGCATGCAATCCGGCTTGGCTTGAAAGGTGTTGCGCGCAGCGAATTGCCCCCTCTCAAGCTGATGCTCACACGGCTGTACCTGTTTTCGCCGCTGATCGTATTCATCTGGGCGCTGCTCGAAGGCTATTCGCCGTTCCGCGCCGGCGGCCTCGGCATTGTCGCCGCGCTGTTTGCGGGCTGGCTATCGCGAGCCTTCAATGATCTGACCAGTGCAGATGGCGTTGAGGATCCGCGGTCGGCGTCCACGGTGCTGGCGGCACTGCTGCTGCGGTTTGCGGCGCTGGCCGGCGCCGGTGCGCTGATGGCGCTGGGATTCCAGTACGGCGTCCCGGCCCTGAAGTCGCTCGGCGACTTTGTGGTCTGGGGTTTCATTGCAGTGCTGGTGGGTGTTCCGGCGGCGCTGTTCGGCTTGCGGCGGACGCTGGAGGCGCTCAATCTGGCCGCCCGGGATACCGTGCAGCTGGTTGCGGTTTGCGCGTGTGCGGGCATCATCGTCGGCGTAATCGCACTGACCGGAATCGGCGGGCGCTTTTCGGAGTTAATTCTCGGCATCGCAGGTGCGAGCCAGATTGCGGCAATGTTGTTCGCGGCACTGGTTGCGCTGGTGCTCGGCATGGGCATGCCGACAACGGCAGCATATGCCATTGCGGCGGCAGTCATTGCACCGGGATTGACCAAGATCGGCGTGCCGATACTGGTCGCGCACATGTTCGTGTTTTACTTTGCCGTGGTATCGGCGATCACGCCACCGGTCGCACTTGCGTCTTTCGCGGCCGCGGGCATGGCGCAGGCCGATCCGTGGAAAACCTCGTGGACTGCGCTCAAAATGGGCCTGGCGACATTCCTGGTGCCGTTCATGTTCTTCTATTCGCCGGTACTCCTGATGCAGGGTCCGTGGCCGGGGATCGTGCAGGCGGTGATTTCCGGCGCCATCGGCGTCTGGTTCCTGGCCGGATCCACTGAAGGCTGGTTCGGCGGACGGCTGGCGATGCCGTTGCGGGTGATCCTGTTCTTCGGCGCGCTGAATCTGCTGCATCCGGGCGGGGCCAGTGACTTCATCGGACTGGGTATCGGTGTGCCGATCTACTTGTGGCAGCGTTTGCGGAATCGTCACGCCGCAGCCTGACCTGGGGTTGCAGCGCCCGATATCGGGCGCTGCAACCGCGTTGTTTTTCCACTGGAAACGTCTTTTTTTCAAGGCGTTATCGTGCTATTCTCCCCTGTTATTTTTAACTCTGGAATTTAGGGGATTTTCATGGCTGTTGAACGCACACTTTCCATTATCAAACCGGACGCCGTGGCGAAGAATGTCATCGGCCAGATTTATGCCCGGTTCGAGCAGGCCGGTCTGCGCATAGTCGCTGCGCGCATGATGCACCTGTCGCGTCAGCAGGCAGAGGGATTTTATGCAGTGCACAAGGACCGTCCGTTTTTTGGCGATCTGGTGACATTCATGATTTCGGGGCCGGTGATGATCCAGGCCCTGGAAGGTGAGAACGCAATTTCGAAGAACCGCGACCTGATGGGTGCGACGGATCCCAAGAAGGCGGCAAAGGGCACGATTCGTGCGGATTTCGCTGACAGCATCGATGCGAATGCTGTCCATGGTTCTGATTCGCCGCAGACCGCTGCTGCTGAAATCGCCTACTTTTTTCCCGCACTCGACGTTCATTCGCGTTGAGGAACGGGCGGTAGCCGGGAAAGCCATGTCGCTCAATCTGCTGGGTTTAAATCGCAGCCAGTTCGAGGCGCTGTGCACAAACATGGGCGAAAAACCGTTTCGTGCCCGCCAGATGATGCGCTGGATGCACCAGTCCGGCGTCGCCGACTTCGACCTGATGACCGATGTCTCGCGGAATTTTCGCGAGCGGATGGCGACCAGCGCGGAGATTGCGGCCCCTCAGGTATTGCGCGACACCACGGCTCCGGATGGCACCCGAAAATGGCTGTTTGATGTCGGCACCGGCAACGCTATCGAAGCGGTTTACATACCGGAAGGCGATCCGGACGATGAAGCGCCGGCGGAACAGGCGGCGCCGCGGCGCTACCGCGGGACGCTGTGCATTTCTTCCCAGGCAGGGTGTGCGCTGGAGTGTTCCTTCTGCTCCACCGGCCGGCAGGGCTTCAACCGCAACCTGAGTGCCGCTGAAATCGTCGGACAGCTCTGGCATGCCAGCCGCAGCCTGTCCGCCACGCTTTCCGTGGAACGTCCGATCACCAACGTGGTCATGATGGGCATGGGCGAGCCGCTGGCCAATTTCGACAATGTTGTCGCCGCGATGCAGTTGATGCTCGATGAGCATGCGTACGGAATTTCGCGCCGCCGGTTGACGCTGTCAACCTCCGGAATCGTCCCCGCAATGGACCGTTTGCGCGAAGCCTGTCCGGTGGCGCTGGCGGTGTCGCTGCATGCGCCCAATGACGCGCTGCGCGATCAGCTGGTGCCGATCAATCGCAAATATCCGATCCGGCAATTGCTGGATGCGTGCGTGCGCTATATCGAAAAGGCACCGCGTGATTTTGTGACCTTTGAATATGTCATGCTGGCCGGCGTTAACGACAGCGTTGCGCAGGCGCGCGAGCTTGTCAAAACCGTGAAGCCGGTACCGTGCAAGATCAATCTGATCCCGTTTAATTCTTTTCCGGATTCCGGTTACACCCGGTCCTCCGGCCCGGCAATTGCCGCGTTTCGCGACGTGCTGGCGCAGGCGGGACTCACGACGACCGTGCGCAGGACGCGCGGCGAGACGATAGATGCCGCCTGCGGGCAACTTGCCGGACAGGTTCGCGACAAAACGAGACGCGTGCAGCGTCGTATCGGGGAGGTTCGGGCATGATCGGTGCTTTTGACGGGCGGGTCCGGCGTGGGGGTCTGGCTGTTCTGGTTGCGGTGATTGTTGCACTCGCCGGTTGCGCATCTCCCGGAGGCAGCGATCCCGGCGTTCAGCCGACGACCGACACCACAGGCAATGAAAGCGATGCACGTACCCGCGCACGCATCCATACGGAGCTCGCAGCGGGATATTTCGATCTCGGCAATCTGGGCGTTGCGCTGGAGGAGGTCACGATCGCGCAGCAGGCTGATCCCACCTATCCCGTGGTGTACAACATCGCCGGGCTTATTTATGCAACGTTGAAGGATGATCGCCGCGCCGAGGAGAATTTCAACCGGGCGCTGAAACTGAACCCCGCGGATCCCGATGCCAACCATAACTACGGCGGCTTTCTGTGTCAGCGAAAGCGCGAAGCAGAAGGCATCAAATATCTGCTGACGGCGGTGCAGAATCCCTTGTATCAGACGCCGGAACGTTCGCTGACCAATGCGGGAATTTGCGCACGCCGCCGTGGCGATGATGCCGCAGCCCTGGAGCTTTTCCAGCGCGCGCTGGCGGTGCGTCCCAATCAGCCGCAGGCGCTGCTTCAGATGGCGGAGTTGTCGTTTGCGGCCAGCAATTACGCAGCTGCCCAGGGTTATCTGCGCCGTTTTTCGCAGGTCGCGCCGGCGGGGCCGGATGTCTTGTGGCTTGCGCTGCGGGTGGAGCGAAGGCTGGGCAATCCGCTGGCAGAGGCCAGTTATGCTCAGCAGTTGCGCAAGAATTTTCCGGAATCGAAAGAGGCGGCGGCATTGCAGGCAGGCCGTTTTGAATGAGCGATACGGCAGCAACAGTCGAGGAAGCAGCGGAATCTCCGGGTCAGCGCCCGGGGCAGAGGCTTGCCGAGTCGCGCGCGCAGAAAAACCTCAGTGTTGCGGAGGTTGCGCAGCAGTTGAAGCTTTCCACCGGACAGGTCGAGGCACTTGAAGCAGATGCGTATGAGCGATTGCCCGGTCCGGTGTTCGTCCGCGGATTTGTGCGCAACTATGCGCGCTTGCTCGACCTGAACGGGGAGGAACTGGTCGCAGCACTGAATTTGCAGCATGAATCAGCGCCGCCCGGTGCCACGGCTCCGCATTCGCACAATATTCCGTTTCCTGAGCAGCGCCCGCTCAGATGGCGCAGATATGTGGCAGCCGTGCTGATCCTGCTGATCGCTGTGGCATTGTTTGAAATTCTGTTCTCCCAGCCCCAGACCGTGGTTGTCGTGCCGCCGCCGGCTTCACCTGCGTTCCCGGCGAGTGATGTCGCACCACCGGCTGCGGCCCCGGTACCGGCGTCCGAGCCGGCGATGCCGCCTCCCCCGGTTGTTTCCGAATCGCCCAAGATCGATGCGCCTCCCGTATCCGTGGCTGGGGATCCTGCGCAGGCTGCAGTTACGGGCAAAGGTCTGGCGGATTTGCACTTTGTATTTTCGGTGGAATCCTGGGCCGAAGTGCGTGATCGCAACGACCGCATTCTGTTTTCGCAACTGAATCCCGCCGGCGCGGAGCATCATGTGCAGGGGCGTCCGCCGTTGAGCGTCGTGGTGGGCAACGCGAGTGGTGTTAAATTGCTCTATAACGGCAAGCCTTTCGATCTTGTGCCGCACACACGGGTTTCAGTGGCACGGTTTACGCTTGAGTAATTTGTGATGCAGCAATGCCTTCCTTCCCACGGCCCGGCCACACGGCGGAACAGCACAGCCGTGACTGTTGGCGACGTCATCGTGGGTGGCAGTGCGCCCATCGTGGTGCAGTCGATGACCAATACCGATACCGCAGACATTGCCGCGACAGTCGCGCAGGTGTCTGACCTGGCGCGTGCCGGATCGGAATTGGTGCGGATTACCGTAAACGATGCGGACGCGGCGGCTGCAGTGCCGGTAATACGCGAGCGGCTTGAGCAGCGCGGGATTTCGGTGCCGCTGGTGGGAGATTTTCACTTCAACGGGCATCGATTGCTGTCGCAGCATCCGGCCTGCGCGGAGGCGCTGGCCAAGCTGCGCATCAATCCGGGCAATGTCGGCCGTGGCGCAAAGCGCGACGAGCAGTTCGCGACCATGATTGAATTCGCCTGCCGCTACGACAAGCCGGTGCGCATCGGTGTCAACTGGGGCAGTCTGGATCAGGAGTTGCTGGCTCGCCTGATGGACGAGAACGGCCGGCGCGCGCAGCCGCACGATGCGACGGTGGTCATGCGCAATGCGCTGGTGACGTCCGCGCTGGAGAGCGCGGCGCAGGCCGAAGCGCTGGGTCTGGCGCACAACCGGATTCTGTTGTCATGCAAGGTTAGTGGCGTACAGGATCTGATCGCCGTTTACCGCGACCTTGCCGGCCGCTGCGATTATGCGTTGCACCTGGGGCTGACTGAGGCCGGAATGGGTTCAAAGGGCATCGTTGCATCGACTGCTGCGATGGCAGTCCTGTTGCAGGAGGGTATCGGGGATACGGTGCGAGTCTCGCTGACGCCGGAACCCGGTGGTGACCGTACCCGTGAGGTCGTGGTGGCACAGGAGCTGCTGCAGACGATGGGGTTGCGTTCGTTTGCGCCATTGGTGATTGCATGTCCTGGTTGCGGGCGTACGACCAGCACCGTGTTTCAGGAGCTGGCCAACCGCATCCAGACCTATCTGCGGGCACAGATGCCGGAGTGGCGCGGACGCTATCCCGGGGTCGAGAACATGCATGTCGCCGTAATGGGTTGCGTCGTCAACGGTCCGGGTGAAAGCAAGCAGGCCAACATCGGTATCAGTCTGCCGGGTTCAGGCGAAAACCCGGTGGCGCCGGTTTTTGTGGATGGTGTCAAGACGGTGACGCTCAAGGGCAATGGCATCGCCGAAGAATTTCAAGGCATAGTCGATCAGTACGTGCGCGATCATTATGGCGCTACGGAGGCGGGCGTCTCTGCCGAACCGCCCGCCGGTATCGCCCGATAGCGATCACGTCCGGACTTACGACCATGGCCAAGACAGTACAGGGTATACGCGGCATGAACGACGTGCTTCCGGCGGATGCGCCGCGGTGGCATTTCTTTGATTCCGCGGTGCAGCGCTGGGCGCAGGCGTACGGCTACAGCGAAATCCGCATGCCCATACTGGAGCGTACCGAACTGTTCGTGCGTTCTATCGGCGAAGTCACGGACATTGTCGAGAAGGAGATGTACACCTTTACCGACGAGCTGAACGGCGAGCAGTTGACGTTGCGTCCCGAAGGTACTGCGTCGTGCGTGCGAGCGGTCATCGAGCACAACCTGCTGTATCCGGGGCCGCAGCGCCTGTGGTATCGCGGTCCCATGTTCAGGCACGAGCGGCCGCAAAAAGGGCGCTACCGGCAGTTTCATCAGATCGGGGTTGAAGCGCTGGGCTATGCCGGGCCGGATATCGATGCAGAGCACATACTGATGTGCGCACGCCTGTGGCGTGAACTGGGGCTGAGCGGTATCCGGCTGGAACTGAACTCGCTGGGTTCTGCACTGGCGCGATCGAGCTATCGGGAAAAACTGGTGGCCTATCTCGAGCGGCATGCCGGCGAACTTGATGAAGACTCACGCCGCCGGATGCACAGCAATCCGTTGCGGGTACTCGACAGCAAGAATCCGGCTATGCAGGCGCTGATCGAGTCGGCACCGCAACTGGCCGATGATCTGGACGAGGAATCCAGCCGCGCGTTTTCCGGGCTGCAGGCATCGTTGCGGGCAGCGGGTGTTGCTTTCAGCGTCAATCCGCGACTGGTGCGCGGTCTCGACTATTACAATGGCACGGTGTTCGAATGGGTCACGGACCGGCTGGGCGCGCAGGGCACGGTTTGCGCAGGCGGTCGCTATGACGGCTTGGTCGAACAGATCGGGGGCAAGCCCGCGCCGGCCTGCGGTTTCGCGATGGGCGTGGAGCGGCTGCTGGCGCTGATGGCGGATGGCGGCGTGGCGGTTCCCGACGTGGTTGTCGACGCTTATGTCCTGCGTCAGGGCGAGGCGGCGACCGCGTATGCTGAGGCAGTCGCAGAGCATTTCCGCGACGCCGGTCTGGCGGTCATTCTGCATTGCGGCGGGGGCAGCTTCAAAGCGCAGATGAAAAAAGCGGATGCCAGCGGTGCGCGGTATGCGGTGATAGTGGGTGATGATGAGGCGCAGGCGGGCGTAGTGACGGTGAAATCACTCAGGGTTGAGCGGGAACAGGTGCGCGTTTCGTTGTCCGAAGCGTGTGAGATCATAAAAATCAGGTAAATCAATGGCTTACGACTTAGAAGAGCAGGAACAGATGGCGGCAATCAAGGCCTGGTGGGCGCAATACGGCCGGCTGGTGATTGTTACGGTGGTTGCCGGGCTGCTGACGGTTACCGGTATTCGCGGCTGGCATTACTACCGCACGTCGCAGGCGACATCTGCCGCGGTATTGTTTGAGCAGCAGCAGCGTGCCGAGCGAACCAGCGACCATAAAAAGGTGCGCGATATCGCGGCCCAGATCATTGATAAATACGGTGCCACGCCGTACGCGGCAACTGCGGCACTTGCTGCGGCGAAAAGTGATTTTGACACCGGCGACCTGACAGCGGCAAAAACGCGGCTGCAATGGGTGATCGACAATGCCAAGGAGGAGGAGGCGCGCGACGTGGCGCGGCTGCGGCTGGCGCGGGTGTTGTTGGACGAGAAAAATCCAGCGGAAGCCCTGAAGCTGCTGGAGACGAAGCCCGGTGACAGTTTTGTCGGCCTTTACGCCGGTCTGAAGGGCGACGTACTGGCAACCCAGGGAAAGCGGCAGGAGGCGCGTGCCGCCTATCAGCTTGCGCTCGAGAAAAGCGATGCTGCCAGCTCGCTGCGGCAGATCATCCAGTTGAAGATCGACGCTTTGGGTGAGGCGAAGTGATATTGCGATGCGCAGTGCTGGCGGTGTTCGTGATGCTGTCGGGCTGCCAGACCGTATCGAATGTCTATGACGGCTGGTTCGGGCCGGCGCCGACGAAAAAAGCAGCCGAACTGACACAATTCCAGCAACGGGCTACGGCTCGCATCGTCTGGCAGGGCAATGTCGGGCCTGCCGAGCGCAGTGCTTTTTATCCTGCAGTGGCAGGTAACGCCGTGTATGTCGCCGGAGCCTCCGGGCAGATCGCCGGATTTGCGGCGAATACAGGGGCGGCACAAGCACGGTTTGAGGCCGGCGCGAAATTGTCAGGCGGGATTGGCATTGGCGCGGGATTGGTATTAGCCGGCACGGCCGGCGGCGAAGTGCTGGCATTTGATCCCGCGGGCAAACTCGCCTGGAAGGCGCAGTTGAGCGGGGAGGTGCTGGCGCCACCGGCCGGCGCCGACGGCGTAGTCGTGGTCCGCACCGGAGATGGCCGTATTTACGGGTTAAATGCTGCCGACGGCAAGCAGCGCTGGGTTTATCAGCGCGCGCTACCGCCACTGGCGCTGCGCAGTTTCGCCGGCGTGGTGGTTTATCGCGGTGGAGTGTTCGCCGGGTTTCCCGGGGGGCGCCTGGTCGCCATTGCACTGGCAACGGGCAATGTCGGCTGGGAAGCCGTCGTGGCGTTGCCCAAGGGAACGACCGAACTTGAACGCGTCACCGACATTACCAGCTATCCGGTCGTTGACGGCCCGCATATTTGCGCGGTGGCATACCAGGGCCGCGTCGCCTGCTTCGATGCGAGCAGTGGCGAAACCTTGTGGGCGCGCGAGGCCTCGAGCATTGCCGGCATGGGCGTCGATGCGCGTAATGTCTACGTCACCGACGATCGTAGCGCCATACTTGCGTTCGACCGCAGCCGCGGGGCCAGCGTGTGGAAACAGGACAAGCTGGACGGGCGTTGGGCGAGCGCGCCATTGGCGCTCGGCCGCTATGTGATCGTCGGCGATTTTCAGGGTTACGTCCATGTCCTGTCGCGTGATGATGGCGCTTTCGTCGCGCGTGTTGCGACGGATGGCAGCCCGATACGGGTGCCGCCGGTGGCGCTGGACCTGTCTACGCTGCTGGTCCAGACCGGTAACGGCGGCGTTTTCGCGATCAATATTCAATAACCGCTGTTGTGCCGGCGTTCGGTGCAGGTAGCAGCAGCAAGCCTGCATCAGGCGGGGATTTTTCATGATGAAACCTACAGTCGTCATCGTCGGCAGACCCAATGTCGGCAAATCGACATTGTTCAACCGGCTCACCCGCACTCGTGATGCGATCGTCGTCAACCTGCCCGGAATCACGCGCGATCGTCACTACGGCGAGGGACTTGTCGGCTCGAAACCGTACCTGCTGGTGGATACCGGCGGCTTCGAGCCGGTTGCGAAGGACGGCATTTTTCATTACATGGCGCGTCAGGCCCGCCAGGCGGTTGACGAGGCAGACGCCGTGCTGTTCGTCGTTGATGCACGCACCGGATTAACCGGCCAGGATCGCGAGATCGCCGCAGAACTGCGGCGCAGCGGCCGCAAGATCTGGTTGATCGTCAACAAGGCCGAGGGCATGAAGCACGCGTCTGCTGCCGCCGATTTTCACGCACTGGGCATGGGCGAGCCGCTGGCGATTTCGGCTGAGCACGGTGAACATGTCAGCGATCTGATGGACCTGGTACTCGCGGATTTTCCGGAAGCGGAGCGAGAGCCCGCAACTGCCGACAAGCATCCGAAGATCGCCGTTGTCGGCAGGCCCAACGTCGGCAAGTCCACGTTGGTCAATGCATTGCTTGGCGAGGAACGGGTCGTGGTGTTTGACCAGCCCGGAACGACCCGCGATTCCATCTATGTCGAGTTCGAACGTGCCGGCAAGCGATATACGCTGATCGATACCGCGGGCATGCGCAAACGCGGGCGCGTGGATGAGGCGGTGGAAAAGTTCTCGGTGATCAAGACGCTGCAATCCATTGCCGATGCCAATATCGTGATCCTGGTGCTCGATGCCCGGCAGGAGATTTCCGAGCAGGACGCGCATATCGCAGGATTCATACTCGAGGCCGGGCGAGCCCTGGTGGTGGCCGTCAACAAGTGGGAGGGACTTACCGAGACGGAGCGCGATCAGGTCAAGCGGGATGGTGCGCGCAAGCTGAATTTTCTGAATTTCGCGCGGTTTCATTTCATTTCCGCGCTCAAAGGGCAGGGCATCGATGCCGTCCTGCGCTCTGTCAATGCAGCCTATGCCGCCGCGATGTCCAAGCTGTCGACGCCGAGATTGACGCGCATGCTGATGCTCGCGGTGCAGCAGCAACAGCCGCCGCGCGCCGGAATGGTTCGACCGAAAATGCGCTATGCCCACCAGGGTGGCTCGAATCCGCCGCGGATCATCGTTCACGGCACCGCGCTGGACCGGGTGTCCGATACCTATCGTCGCTATCTGGAACGATTCTTCCGGGATGCGTTCAAATTGACTGGTACGCCCCTTATTGTGGAATTCAAGACAGGGCGGAACCCGTATGCCAGGGATGGTGCAAAACACCGCTAAGTCTATGGCCAGACGGAAAAAATTAGGCTAGAGTCATCATTCTAATAACTACAACCCAGAGGGCGCCATGAGCAATAAAGGGCAGCTGCTACAAGACCCGTTCCTGAATGCATTGCGCAAGGAACACATCCCCGTATCGATTTATCTGGTGAACGGCATCAAGTTGCAGGGCCAGGTGGATTCGTTTGACCAGTATGTGGTCTTACTCAAGAACACGGTCACGCAGATGGTTTACAAACATGCGATTTCAACCGTGGTGCCCGCGCGTGCAGTCACCCTGTCCGCGGACGAAGGGCAAGATAAGTAATTGTTTTTATTTAAATTATTTGATGTTTGAGCGGCCGGGCAGCGGTACCGACGCGGTGCTGGTCGCGCTCGATCTGGGCGACCCGGATTATGCCGAGAGCGTGGAAGAGTTGCAGCTGCTGGCGCGCAGCGGCGGCGTCAACGTTGCCGCGGTCGTACGCGGTCGCCGTGATCGTCCGGATGCCGCACTCTACGCGGGAAAAGGCAAGGTTGAGCAAATCGGACAGACCCTGCGCGATACCGGCGCTTCGGTGGTCATATTCAACCACGCGCTGAGCCCGATTCAGGAACGCAACCTCGAACGCCAGCTGTCGTGCCGGGTTGTCGACCGCACCAGCCTGATCCTGGATATTTTTGCGCAGCGCGCGCGCAGCCATGTGGGCAAGCTGCAGGTCGAACTCGCGCAGCTGGAACATCTGTCGACGCGACTGGTGCGCGGCTGGTCGCATCTGGAGCGTCAGCGTGGTGGTATCGGCATGCGCGGGCCCGGCGAAACCCAGCTGGAAACCGATCGCCGGCTGTTGGGCAAGCGCGTCAAGGCGCTCAAGGAAAAGCTCACGCGCGTGCAGGCGCAGCATGCCACGCAGCGCCGGTCCCGGGTGCGCGCCAATGTATTTTCGGTGTCCTTGGTGGGTTATACCAATACCGGCAAATCGACACTGTTTAACCGTATCACCAAGGCGGAGGCCTACGCGGCCGACCAGTTGTTTGCGACACTCGATACTACGACCCGCCGTCTTGGCGGCGTGGAAGGGGCCTCAGTGGTGATTTCGGATACCGTCGGTTTCATCCGCCATCTGCCGCACACGCTGGTCGAAGCGTTCCGGGCGACCCTGGAGGAAACCGTGCATGCTGATCTGCTGCTGCATGTCGTCGATGCGAGCAGCCCCGATCGCGATGCGCAGATCGCCGCAGTGAACACGGTCCTGGCTGAAATCGGTGCCGACAAAGTGCCACAGATCATGGTGTATAACAAGATTGATCGCACCGCCCTGGCGGCAAGGGTTGAGCGGGATGAATGTGTTAGAATTTCTCGCCTCTGGTTAAGTGCGCTGACGGGTGAAGGTGTCGAACTCCTGCGCAAATCCATAGGCGAATACGCGCAGGAGGCGGCAACTCCCAGCCAGCCTGCTGCTGCCTAACAGTCCGATAATTTAACTACCTGATCGAATGACCGAATCCTCCATGTCGTTTCGCGACCGCCTCAAAGGCGGACTTGCCAGAATGCTGGCGCCGCTGCTGTCATTGAACGACCCCCAATGGGGGCGTCGACCCGGCGGCAACAACCAGGGGCCGCCCGATCTCGACGAAATCTGGCGCAACCTTAATCAGCGTTTGAACAAGCTGCTCGGCGGCAAGGGTGGCGGCAATGGTGAGTCACCAGGCGGCGGCGGGCCCAGTGCGGGTGCTGTCGGTGGCGGTGCCGGCCTGCTGATTGCGCTGGTGGTAGTGGTTTGGATCGCCAGCGGCTTCTATATCGTCAACGAGGGTCAGCGCGGGGTCGTGTTGCGCTTCGGCAAGTTCGTGGAAACCACGAT
>Ga0224500_10000476_pt1 | contig 27391 bp, 31 predicted proteins | sample SF_Oct11_sed_USG_FD_168126 | JGI IMG/M metagenome (GOLD analysis project Ga0224500, IMG submission 168126) | Sediment microbial communities from San Francisco Bay, California, United States - SF_Oct11_sed_USGS_4_1 | ecosystem: Environmental > Aquatic > Marine > Sediment | place: USA: California... | reverse complement strand
ATCGCCGCCTCAGTGGCCGGCATCCTACTGCTCATCCTTGTGCAGTACGTGTACCGAGCGCGCCTGCCACATGGCACCTACCACCGGCTGCTCCTGGTCGGCGTGTTCCTCTTGCCGCTTGCCGCAACCTGGAGCACGACGGCGACGGTGATGGAAGGCACCAAGTCGGTGCAGGCCTGCAGATCCTGCCACGTCATGCATCCGTTCGTGAATGACATGACCAGCGCGAGCAGCCCCACGCTGGCCGCCCGGCACTACCGGAACAACTGGATCGCGAAAGACCAGTGCTACGCCTGCCACGTCACCTATGGCGCAACCGGAACTCTGGCTGGCAAACGGGATGGCTTCCGGCACTGGTGGCATTATGTGACCAACACCTACCCTGACCCCATCCAGTACGTGGGAAGCTACGCCAACGCTAATTGTCTGTCGTGTCACCAGGGGACCGGGAAATGGGAGCGCGTGAAAAGCCACCAGACACTTGTGGGGGAACTGTGGGCAGATCGCATCGCCTGCGTCACGTGTCATGGGCCGCCGCATCCGCTCCCAAGCGAGCGAACAGTCGCGGTGGCCAGCCGGGATGCGTCACGCGGAATGGCGGGAGGACCTCATGAAGAGTGACAAACCTGAAGCCTCGTACCAGACGTCCACATGGGTGACCAGGCAATTGATGATGGCTGTCAACTGCGCCATCGTCGGCCTCGCCTGCATACTGCTCTTCCTCTGGTACGAGTTCGGGGCCTGGACGATCGGCTTGGGCACCTTCGTCGGCATCCCCCTGTTGGGAGTCGCCGTGCTGCTCTACATCGGTGCCGTCGTCACCGACCTGAAGACGCGGAACGCGCTGTAAGGCGAACGTCCGCCGGAGATCATCTCCATCAGAAACGGTATTCGCTTCGCGCTCGAACTGTACCTTCATGAGCCAGGCTTATGACAACTCGCAAGCACTTGCCGTTATCTCTTCACGTGTTAAAGGGGTCGGGAGTCTTTTATCGTCGCGTAATCCGTGAACGCAAACTCGTAGTACGAGAGGGCGGCAGGCTTGACGAGGGAGAACAAGCACCTGTCCAGGACGTCTTGTCCTGCTCTTGAATCGGTATGAGTCAGCACGAACCTGGTTCCATCGTCGTCGGTGTGAATGTCGGCGGTCCCAAGAAGGGTTTTCATGCCGTCGCAATACAGGACGGACAATACCGGGAGAAGCTTTCCACGCTCCTTGCGAAGGAGGTCGCCGCGTGGTGCAGGAGTATCAAGGCTTCTGTGGTTGGCATTGATGTTCCCTGCCGATGGAGTCTCACCGGCCGGGTCAGGCCTAGTGAGCGAGCCCTTGCCGCCGAAGGCCTCCATACCTTTTCGACGCCATCTCAGGTGAATGGGGTGGCACATCCCTTCTATCCTTGGATGGTCCAGGGGGCGAATCTCTACCGCTGCCTCGACCCAGACTATCGACTGTTTGAGGGGCAACGCTCTGTATCTGATCAGGTGTGTTTCGAGACGTTTCCTCATGCCGTGGCTTGTGCACTAGCTGGAAAGATTCTCTCTGCCAAGCAGAAGTGCGCAGACCGTTCCCGGTTGCTTCACGAGGCAGGGGTTTCAGCGGAAGCACTTGCCAACATTGATTGGATCGATGCTGCTCTCTGTGCCCTTGTGGCCCATCACCTTGTCATGGGCACATTCAAGACGTACGGCGATGTTGCAGAGGGATTCATCGTGGTGCCACAGTCATAACGGGCGTCTCTCTGCCACGCCACGCTCACCAGCCACTTTCCACCCCCAGCAGGTTGCCAATGCTTTACTGCGGTGCGTCACCTTGGAGCTGTGCTGATGGTCTGCTGGCGGCCTATTGCCGTGACCAGCCCTGCCTGCGCACTCCTTCATACAATTAGAGGGGGCTTGAAGTTTGAATGAAAGACTGCCGGCCTTGGGAATTGTGGGCTTTCAGGAACCGGTCTGGTATACTCGCGACTGTCAGGAGGTCGCCAGCATGAAGGAACAATTCACTGCGGTGTTCCAGCAGGTACCCGAAGGATATATTGGGTTTGTCGAGGAGTTGCCCGGCGCGAACACGCAGGGGGATACGCTTGATGAAGCCCGAACGAATCTTCACGAAGCGGTTCAATTGGTCTTGGAATCAAACCGTGCGCTGGCAGAGGAATCGCTCAAAAACAAGACTGTGATCCGCGAGCCACTTGCTTCCATTTCATGAAGCGGATCGATTTAATCCGCCACCTGGAACGCCAGGGCATCCAGTTTCTTCGAGAAGGTGGCAGTCACAGCGTGTATGTAAACCGTGCTGCCGGCAAGACCTCAACCATTCCCCGCCATCGAGAGATTAACGACTTCCTCGCTCAGAAAATCTGTAAGGATTTAGAGATCCCAAAGCCGTAACCGCTGCTCCAACCTCCCTGTTGATCTGAAACAAATGAAACGGTGTCATGCGCAGGTGTGGGAGGGAAACAGCAAACACCGTGGAAACGCGTAGTCTGGCATGCGCAATGACTTATTGTGACAGGCACAAGGTGGTCTGCGCAGTGGGGTCGTTGTGAGGTAGCCAGGATTTCCGGCAGAGCCTGGGGATTGATCCTTCACGAGGTCTTTGGTACGTTCGTGGCCGGGCCAACCGGCCTGTTCCATTGCCTCTTCCTTCCTGAGTGGCTGATCCATTTTTCAAGCGCTACGCCGGCACGGGGTAGATCGCACCACAGACCGAGAGGAATCTGGCCCGCAGATGACCGCCCCCGCCGAACCGCCCGAGCAGGAAGTCCTCTCGATCTCCCGCCACCTTCGCTCCAATATTCCTGTACGGTGGAGAGCTTATGGGGCGAAGAGTTCGGCGAGAAGGGTCAGGACCTGTCTGCGTGTCAGTTCGTCGATCTTTCCCACGCGTTTAACCAACCGACTTTTGTCCACCGTTCTGATCTGATCCAACACGATCTGCCCCGATTTACCTTTGAACCGCACTTGCACGCGGGTGGGGTAGGGTCGACTTTTCGTCGTCATGGGGGCAATGATCACTGTATCGATGTGCTGGTTCATTTCGTCCGGGGAGATAATGAGGCATGGGCGGGTTTTGCGGATTTCACGGCCTCGGGTGGGATCGAGGCGGATGAGGTAGACGTCGAAGCGGGACACTACCATGTCCACTCACTTCGGTCCCATGAGGATGGGGCAGCTGATTCCTGATCCTTCAGGCGATCATCTCCGTGACGATGCATCTGCGCGAAGGCTTCGTCCCACCCGGCGCGCGGCTTAGCTGCCGAGCGAATAACCAGTTGCCCCTGCTGGATTTCCAGATCGACGGCTCCATGCAGGTGGCATTGCTCAATGACGGATTTCGGAATCCGGATGCCCTGTGAATTCCCGATTCGTACCACGCGTGTTTTCATCCGTTTCCAATCTCTATCCGATGGGTAGGACTCTGTAATTACATTGGAGCTACGCGCCTTGTCAAGTCGGTTGGCAGAATGCACCTTCGGGGGAGAGGGGCGTTCGCGTATGGAGGCATGGAGGGCCTGCGCATCGAATGGTGGAATAAAGAAATCGGGGGTCGTTGTGAGGTAGCCCGGATTTCCGGCAGAGCCTGGGGATTGATCCTGCACGAGGTCTTTGGTACGTTTGTGGCCAGGCCAACTGGCCTGTTCCATTTCCTCTTCCTTCCTGAGTGGCTGATCCATTTGTCACGGGCGACGCCTGCACGGAGTAAATAGCACCACAGACCGAGAGGAATCTGGCCCGCAGATGACCGCCCCCGCTGAACCGCCCGAGCAGACACTCGTCCCGAACCCCCGCCATTACCGCTACTACGACCTCGTCATGGCGGGCTTCGTGACGGTCCTGCTCTGCTCGAACCTGATCGGGCCTGGCAAGACGTGCATTCTCTTCGGCGTGACGTTCGGCGCCGGGAACCTCTTCTTCCCGATCTCCTACATCTTCGGCGACGTACTGACCGAGGTCTATGGTTACGCTCGCACGCGCAAAGTCATCTGGGCGGGCTTCACCGCGATGATCTTCGCGACCATCATGGGGCTCTTCGTGATCCACCTGCCGGCGGATCCGGAGGAACCCTTCAATGCCGTGATCCAGCCTGCTCTGGAGGTCGTCTTCGAGAGCACGTGGCGGGTCGTGGTTGCGTCGATCGTCGCCTTCTGGTGCGGTGACTTCATGAACAGCTATGTCATGGCGAAGATGAAGGTCTGGACCGAGGGGCATCATCTCTGGACCCGCACGATCGGCTCCACCGCGGCCGGCCAGCTCGTCGACAGCGCCCTCTTCTATCCGATTGCCTTTCTTGGGATCTGGCAGCCAGGGACGATGATCAAGGTCATCGCCTTCAACTGGGCATTCAAGGTCTCCGTCGAGATCCTCTTCACGCCGGTGACCTACGCGATCGTCGGCTGGTTGAAGCGCCGGGAGCAGGAGGACTGGTACGACCGGCAGACGGACTTCACGCCGTTCTCGTTGAAGGACTGAGCCATCGACGCACCGGACGACAACGCGGCACGGTCGCACTGAAGACTCACCATGATTGACGGCTACCGTTCTTGGCAACTGGTTCTGGGGAAATTCCAGAGTGATGCATGGTACAGTACCTTCAGCGAAAGCTGGAAGGCGCCATCAGGGATCCCTCACTCTGTAGCGGATTGTTCACTGATGTCGGTTCACTTCTTGTCAGAAAGGAGCATGCCAATGAGACGATATACGACGCGACTTCCTGTGATGCTGGGTACAGTGTTCATCCTCGCCACGGCCACAGTGCTGCCGTTGCAACCGGTCTTTGGTGAAGGCGGGGCCAGGCGGGATGTGGTGCGTGCGGAGGAGCAGCACCGCCAGGATGCCATCATGCTTGCCACAGAGGCGGCGGATCATGGCCAACAGGGTCATGTGGGTGCACTCCTGACCAGTGCGGAAGCGGCGCTTCAGTCTGCCATGAAGGCCGGCGAGGCTCCGCATGTGGACGCAGGGATCAAGGAACTCAAACAGGCCATTGAGCATGGGAAAGCCGGTCATGCGGAGGTGGCGAGGAAACACGCCGAACAAGCAGTCACACACCTGTCTGAGAAGTACCGGAGCAGATAGGCTAACACAATAGAGGGTAGGAGCCTTTAGTAGAAAGAATTGGGCGGTCCGAAGTAGAGATCGACATGATCTTTTGCCGAGTCCCTCGCCGGTCACCACCACCGCAGGTTCTACGAACGACATGGGTCTCTCGCGTGACTGATGATGCTCATCCTGTTTCTGCTCCCTTTGCTGGTCACTCTGTCACAGACCTGCTTGGATCGCTGGTTGGTGTCGTGCTGGCCGTAGCCGCCTCTTATCTAATGCCCCTGCTCTGGCACATGGGTGGCCGCTGACTGCCTCATGGTTGACCTTGCACCTCCCAACGCGATTCTTTTAGAATGCGCCATTTTTGCGAGGAGCCTATGACTTTCCGATTAGCTAGTACCCTTGTGTTATCGATCTTCTGTCTTGCCGTGCCGGCATGGGCCGATTTTCAGGCTGGCATGACGGCCCATGACGCTGAAGACTACGCCACTGCCATGCGTGAGTGGCAGCCGTTGGCGGAGCAGGGCGATGCCATGGCGCAGTATCACGTGGGGATGCTGTACCACAAGGGCCGGGGGGTGCCGCAGGACGATGCAGAAGCCAGAAAGTGGTATGGCAAAGCTGCGGCGCAGGGACATGCCAAGGCTCAGTTCAGCCTGGGCACCTTGTACTTTAATGGCGAAGGCGGTCCGAAGGACTATCAGCAAGCCCTACGATGGTTCCGTCTCGGGGCAAACCGAGGAGACGCGCTCGCTCAAACGAAACTCGGGATTATGTACGATGACGGGGAAGGCGTGCCGAAAGATAAAGTCCAGGGGTATATGTGGGTCAGTCTGGCCGCGACGAACGGAGATAAGTCCGCGCCCATGCTGCGTGATATCCTGGCCAAAGGGATGACGGAGGCTCAAATTGCCAAGGCCAAGAAATTGGCGAGTGAGTGGAAGCCAGAAGGCCAGTGAGAGTACGAGCATGAGGACGGGGGTACCTCAGCCTTCGTGATACAGACGCGGTACGCGTTGGCCGATGGTGCAGAGACTTCATAGGCGATCGTGCCGGTTCATTTGGCGATGTCGTCGGCGATGATCTGCTCGTCACCCTGATGTCCATCTCATCCAATTACTTTGATCGAATTGCGTGGCCGGTCACTTCAGCGGCTCTAAGCCCATTCATACAGTGGTGAATGAATGCTCTCTGGTTTCTCTGGCAGGGGGGCGATTGGTTGACCAGACAGCCCCTCTCTTGGCTCGTTTCACCGTTCACATTTCACGTCTCATCCCGCCGGTTCCGCACGTCACGCTTTTCTTATTGCTGAATCGCTGAGAGCAGCCATTTGCCATCTTGATCGCGCACGAAGGTCCAAATTTCGCGCGACTCAGTTGGCGTCTCTTCGCTGCCTGTGACGACATATCCTGGCTCTCCGCGCTGCTTGGTCAGGGACAGGTTGTAGTCACGGGCGCTCCAGCGGAGCCCTGCCGACACATAGTACGCAGTGCCTTCCATCCAGGCTTCCAGGACTTCGGCCTGGAGCAAGATCACATCTTCCACATGGTTGTGGATGTCCTGCTTGGTGTGATCGGCCAGGGCGGCGCTGAAGTAGTTCAGCATGTCCGGTGTCACGAATTGCCGCAATCCGGCTAGGTCCTGCCTGCTCCAGGCTGCATGAACGTCGCTCAGCAGTTGCTGGAAGATGGCTTTATCCGCGGAGGTGACCTGTTCAATTGACAGGTTTCTTTTGTGTGTGCGAGACGGCGTTTCTGACCGGTTATCAAGGGCGGGGTCGCGCCCGGGGAGTCCAGAAAAGTCGGGGAGGGAGGGGCGCTGTATTTTGAGGTAGTAGAAAACTGTCGCCGCTCCCAGGAATAGCAGGAGCAACAGAACGCCCACGGGTTCCAAAGTCTTACTGGTATGAGCGGCCTCTGGGGACGGCCCTTCGGTCTCGTTTGTCTGTGTGCGACCGGCTGCCGATTCGTCGGCGCTGCTGGTCGTTTGGATAGCTGCGTTCCGCGACCAGCTGGAGCCGCTATTGAGAGAGCCGTTTTCTGCCTGGGCCACAGAGGCGGGAAGAAGGCCGCTCAGTGCCAACAGAATGGAGGCGGCGAAGAGGGTCATTCGGTTCACGGTCGCTCCTTGTGGTCATGGTTGCGCGATTCTGCGGTGCGAGACATGTTAGCAGCAATGGCCCATTGAAGTCGCAAAGAATGGAGGAGGCGGATCTTGAGCCGTGCAGGCACCTCTCTGACGGTGTGCTCTTGAGCCGGTATCATGCTGTGCCCGCAGTTGACTCACCCAGCGAGCCCTCAATCCGTGTAAGATGTCTGCACGTGCCTATCACGGCTGGCCGTGAGCTCAGCCCATCTCCCTGTTCCTTCCCAGGTCTTCTGTTTTGAGCGAAAGGTTCCCATGGACAAGAAAAGGCCGGATGGGCCTACGCCCAGCCTGATGCCTCCTCATCTGCGGTATTCACCCGACGTGCGGGTGAGTCTGGCCGAGACGGCAGATGGCTTAGGAGCGATGGTGTGGATCGCGGTCGGGCAAGGATCGGATGGGTCGTCTGTGCGAGGCGATCAGATGAACGACCTGGGGTTGGTCGCTCCTGCCATACCGGGATTCGACGTTCCATCAAGCGATGATCTCACAGTCGTGTGCCAACGCGGCGGCTTCGGCAGGACTGGCGGCCAATTCTATAAGCCGGAAGAGGGGACGTAGCCATGCATCGTCGTGTGAGGCAACCGCGCGCCGATTGGCCGGCGCAACTCGACCGAGTCGGCGTCACCTATCACAGTCTGGACGGCGGCTATTGGCGCGAAGATGTCGCCTATGAGTTGAGCGAGGGGCAGGTCGACGGTCTAGCATCGGCCACGGGCTCGCTGCATCGGCTCTGTGTCGAGGCTGTCGAGCGGATCATCCGCGAGGATCGGTTTGCCGATCTCCACATTCTCAAACAGTGGCGGCCCCGGATCATCGATTCGTATGAGCGGCAGGAGCCGTCGCTCTATGGGCGGTTTGATTTCTGGTATGACGGGATCGGGTCGCCGAAATTACTCGAGTACAACGCCGATACGCCCACCTCGTTACTGGAAGCCTCGGTCGGTCAATGGGGATGGTTGCGAGAGACCTGTCCGGAGGCGGATCAATTTAACAGTCTGCATGAGCGGTTGATCGGGCAGTGGCGCACGATCCGTCGGCGGGCCTCGAACGATCTGCTCCATTTGGCCTGTTTGGATGGGAGCGACGAGGACCGGCAGACGGTGACCTATCTGGCCGATACGGCGAACCAGGCCGGGTGGCGCGTGCAGACTTTGCCGATCGAACAGATCGGGTGGGAGCCGGGGCGGCGACGGTTTGTGGGTCACCGGAACGAGCCGATCTCCGCTCTCTTCAAGCTCTATCCCTGGGAATGGATGTGTCAGGACGCATTTGCGGTGGAGCTGCCCCGGTCTTCGATGATGGTGCTGGAGCCGGCCTGGAAGCAGGTGCTCAGCCACAAAGGTTTGCTGGCGTTGCTGTGGGAGTGGTATCCCGATCACCCGAACCTATTGCCCGCCTTCTTTTCCGGACCGGGGGACTGTACGGCCTATGTCAGAAAACCATTTTGGTCACGTGAAGGCGCCAATATATCGATCGTGAACGGGGATCAGGTGCTGACGACCGACGGGCCCTACGATGCGCAGCTCTCGGTTTATCAACAATACATGCCTTTGCCGGTGTTCGAGGGATGGCATCCGGTGATCGGATCCTGGGTGGTCGGGGACGAGCCGGCAGGAATGGGGATTCGGGAAGATCGTGGTCTGATTCACGGGAATCAGAGCCGCTTCGTCCCGCATTTCGTTGTGAAAGACGTTCCCAATGCACGGGGAGGGGGCGAATCTTGAATCCTGCATTTCCTTATGACCTGTGAGCCAGGTAAGATCGTTAGGTCTCGATACCGCGACGTGAGCTGCCCTAAACAAGAAATTCCCTGTTAAGATCATACCCCTTCACCCACAATGTAGCCCAGGAACAGTACACGATGACGACTCCCTCACAATCCCGTGCCGTGCTGGTGGCGATTCAGACCCCTCGTGTGACTGGGGAGGAGCTGGAGAGCTCGCTGCACGAGCTCACACGTCTCGTGAAAACCCTCGGGTACCAAGTTGTCGGCCAGCTGACTCAAAAACGGAGTTCCGATACATTTGCGACGGTCCTCGGGCAGGGCAAACTCATCGAATTAGCACGATGGACCGGTGGGCCGGGAACCATCGCGGCGTCATTTGAAAAACCGATGCACAAAGCGGCCTTGAAGCGCGAGGCTGCCGTATCAGACGAAGCAGAGGAGTCAGAAGAAAGCGAATCGGATGAACCGAGCGAGACCTTACCCAGCCCACGCGAGCAGGCGCAGATTGTCATCGTGGACTGTGATCTGTCGCCGTCACAATTGAAGAATCTCGAACGTGCCGCCGGCGTGCCGGTGCTTGATCGCACCGGGGTCATCATCGAGATTTTCAGTCGACATGCTCGAACCAGAGCAGCCCAGCTTCAAGTACAGATCGCAAGGCTCAATTATCTGGCACCACGAGTGCGCGAATCCGGTGGTGGTAGCGAGCGGCAAGGCGGCGGGGTCGGCGGAAAAGGGGCAGGAGAGACGAGTCTTGAGCTCGACAAGCGAAGAATTCGTGATCGCCTGAAAGAGCTCAGAGCCGAATTGGCGGCCATCGGGGACGAGCATCTCATGCGTCGCGCGAGACGGGAAAATGAATTGACCGTCGCGCTTGTCGGGTACACCAATGCTGGCAAATCTTCGTTGATGCGAGCGATGACGGGCAGCGATGTGCTCGTGGCCGACAAGTTGTTCGCCACACTCGATACGACGATCCGTCCCCTCTATCCCGAAACGCGTCCTAAAGTGCTCATGAGCGATACGGTGGGATTCATCAAAAAACTCCCGCATGACCTGGTGGCCTCGTTCAAGTCGACGCTTGATGAAACAGCCTGCGCCTCATTGGTGCTGTTTGTCGTCGATGCCTCAGATCCGTCCTTCCGGTCTCAACTTGAGGTGACGCGGAAGGTGTTAGCCGAAGTCGGCGCCACGGATAGTCCCAGTCTCTTGGTGTTAAATAAGCAAGATCGGCTCGGACCGGACGAGATCGCCTCGCTGAAGTCTGAATATCCCGATGCCGTGTTTCTATCCACGAGGAACCAGGACGATCTGAACATGTTGCGTGATCGCATCATGCAGTACTTTGAGAGCGAGATGATCGACGAAGAATTGCATATTCCTTTTACGGCTCAAAAGATACTGGCAGAGATCCGCACTCGGATGCGGATCCTGTCCGAAAACTATGATGCCGAGGGAGTCACGATACGCGTGCGCTCGACGCCTGAGAACCTGACGGTGATCAAAAAGAAGCTCACATGATACGCAGCAGATTTCTCCCTCAACCAACCGCACTATTCCCGAAAAAGCGCCTGGGGCTGAACAACTATGTATGAGGTAGATCGGATTGTCGGTTGCAGTGCCCGTATGAAGGAGGTCCGCGACCTCATCCAGCGAGTGGCTGATAGCTCCTGCAACCTGCTCATTACAGGGGAGCGAGGGACAGGCAAAGAGCTGGTGGCGAAGGTCATACACCACGTCAGTGGGCGGAAGACAGCATCGTTTGTTCCAGTAGTCTGCTCCGCCATTTCAGAAGCGGACTGGGAAAGCGACATTTTCGAAGAGGCAGATAACGGGACGCTCTTTTTCGACGAGATCGGCGAGCTGCCACTACTCCAGCAAAACAAACTGGCCCGGATACTTCAACACAAAAGATGCCGTCTGGCGGAACAGGCACAATCTGTTACGGTGGATGTGCGGGTCATAGCATCAACGGCGTTGAATCTCGAACACGAGGTCAACGCGAAGCGATTCCGCGAGGACCTATACTACGGTCTCAAGGTAGTTGAAGTTGACCTGCCATCTTTGCGTGATCGGCCGGAGGATATCCCTCTGTTAGCAGAATCGTTTCTGACTCGGTATTCGCACGAGTATTCGAAGCCGGTCCGTGAGATCGGCGAACCAGCCCGCGTGTTGCTCATGCATTATTCCTGGCCTGGCAATGTGCGGGAGCTTGAGAGTGTCATCGAACGAGCGGTCACACTGAGCCACACAAGAGAAATTGTGCCTGGTGATTTACCAGCATCAATTCAGCAGGCAGGGGGCAGCGGGTTGATTCTTTCCAAAGGAATTGAGCGGGCAAGAACGCTGCAGCAAGTCGAATGGGATTATATTCGGCTGATTCTTGAGAAGAGCGGCGGTAATAGATATGAGGCAGCGGAAATACTAGGGATCGATCGCGAAACTCTCTATCGGAAAATCGCCGAGATGGAGAAAGCCGGAGCGGGTGAATGAAAACAGACCAATGGGTCGGCGTCTTGTCTCGTCGCAATGGCCACCCCATTTCCCCCTTGAGGGGATTGTTGACACCGGAAACCTTCTCCCCTGTGAAGCTATTGCGGCATCGCGTGATGAGGATGCACGGTTACGTCCGCTGCCCATGCCAAGGGTGGCAGGATTGGAGGAACCAAAAAAGAAGACAAGCTACCGGGAGTCTTTTTGTGCGCGCCACTTGCCGTGCTGTCCGGAAGGGGAGTAGGCCAGGAGTGGGCCAGAGGTGAGGTAGAAAGGTTGAGGCTGAGTAGAGAGGCTCCCCATGTGGGGTGTGTTCCTCCTCTCCACGTCCAGCCCTTCCGCTGAACCAAGCTTCTCCGAGCAGTACGAGCGCGGCTACAATACCTTCAATCCGGCAAGCCGGTATGCGCCGGACAATCCGCTGAATCCCGCGCAGGCCTTCGCGCTGGATACTCTATTCAACGGAGACTATCGCGACGTCGCTAACAACCTCTGTGATCCAGGCCATTAGCGGCATTCACCTGCCGAATCGAAAAAGACATGCCCGTTGTCTTAACAATCGATTGTGTCGATGGCGCCTGAGTGATTGATCCGCCAGATGGTTACTTGGCAGGTTTACTCGGAACCGATATTTGCCTTCCGGCCCGTCATCTGCTCCAATCCCCCACACACAGCACATCCTGTCCCTTGCCTGTTCACCCCTTGCCCTTGCCCGTTGGGCCTCCTGCCAGACAACAGTGTTTGTATTTCCTGCCGCTTCCGCAGGGGCAGGGCGCGTTGCGGCCGATCCCCTGGCGGCGCCCTGGTACCAGGGAGAGCAGGGCTCCCGTGTCCTGGTGAAACAGGTCCCGCAGCAGTCCGTACAAAGCGGGATCGCGGCGCTGCAGTCGCTCCGGCGATGTGAAGAAATATTCCGCCAGCACTGCGAAGAACTCGTGCTCGTTCGTATAGGCGTAGGTGCTGATGCCGGTACGATGGGAAGCGGGATGGGTCAGCTCCCGCGCCACGTACCGCACCCACTGGCGGACCGCCATCCAGGGGACTTCGGGAGGGAGCCCGTATTCGCCGGCTTCTTTCTCGACCAGGTGGGCAAACTCGTGCACCCCCACATTGTGGGGGCCGGGCTGTGGGGCAAACCCTGCGAGGAGGGCCGGCTTCGAGAGAATCATGACTCCGCTCAAATGATGCAGGCCGACCATTCCTAGAATCTGTTCATCCGGCCCGCCACGGGTCCGGTAGGCGTCGTCGAACGCGTCCGGATAGATCAACACTTCGCGCAGCCGGTGGTATTCCCAGTCGTGAAAGCCGAAGATTGGGATCACCGCGCTCGCTGCCACCAGCATTCGGATCGTATCGTCCACTTCCGTGCGAATGCCCGTGATGCGTACTTCGTCGAGAAACACTTGCACGAGCTGCCGGAAGCGGACTTTCCCCGCTTGGTCGAGCGCGGTGAAGAAGGCGACCCGTTCACGCAGAATCTGCTCCCATCCGTCGGGAAACGGCTGCTGCATCACTGCCATCCGCCGGACACAGCGCCGCCGCCCCCACCAGTAGGCCACGGGCGACAGTCCGAGCAAAAGCCACAGAACCGGGAAGAGCCAGCCCAACAAGGCCGCCGCCAAGGCCGTCAAAAACGACGCCACCAGCGCCTGCCGCAGATTCCGACGCTGAACCTCCTGCGTCACCAGCATTGACCAGACCTCCAGGGAAACCGCCGCACCACCGCCAGGATTCTACACCGAACAAATCGGTGACCGTCTTTCCCGTTCAAAACGTCGTGGATGGGGTTGGATCTTGAAGCATGCAAGCGCTTCTCTCATGCAACGCCAGAGTCAAGAGCTTGGCCAACAAGCGCGACGTCCCGTATCAAACCCTCTTGAAATTCTTTGTGTACGAGCGCCTGCAGCTGAACGCCGCCCGCGACCTGCCAAGGTTTCCTGGCGCTGGCCCGAAGCTCGCGCGATGATGGATGGGGGGCGTGAGGGGCGAATCTATCGCCGGAGGAAGGCGATCCAGCGCCACAGGTTGAGCAGACTGGCGAGCGAAGCCGCCACGTAGGTCAGTGCGGCGGCGGTCAGAATGCTACGGGCCCCCCGCTCATCGTCAGGCGTCAGATACTGACCCTGTCGGAGGACGGGCAGGGCACGCCGGAAGCTAGCGTCCCACTCGACGGGAAGCGTGACGAGGTGGACAAGCGTGGAAATCCCCATCGTCGCCATTCCAGCCATCAGAACGACGACACTCGCCGCCGGGGTGCGCGCGACTGCCGCCGCGATGGGAATCCCCATCATCAGGACCGCCCCCACCTTCTCCGCGCCCTGCGCAACCCGCACGAGCTTCGTGCGTTCCGCCAGCGGCTGATACCCGAGGTGGTCTTGAATAGCGTGCCCGACCTCGTGGGCGGCGATCGTAATTGCCGTGAGGGATTTTCCATCGAAGATCGCGGGCGTCAGGCGGACCGCTTTGCTGACCGGATCGTAGTGGTCGCCCGTCTCGGTCGGTTCCACTTTGATGTGCTGCAAGTCGAACCGATTGAGCAGATGCCTGGCCAATTCTGCCCCTGTTCCCGGATAGTCAGGACGGGGGGCGCTATGCTTGGCGAAGACCCGCTTGGTCCAGAATTGTGGCCCGAGAATCACTAGACCGACGATGATCACGAGCAGAATGAGACCTGCCATATATCCCAGTATCCCAATTTCCCCACCAAGCTGGCGGGTGAGGTAGTCAGCCAACGTGACTGCCCCACGCAGGTGTGGGACGGTTTTCCCTCTCCACAGGCTACCACATTTCAAGACAGAACATGACCTGACCTTTTACCGAGACACAACGCAGGGCGGATCTCAGCTGCTCAGCTGAATGAATGGCCGTCCTGGTTGTGATTAGATTACCTTTCCCATCAACGCCTGGTGCGGTATCCTACGGCAACCCAAGACCAAAGAGGTGTTTCGTGAAGCGTGCAGTCACATGTGTGTCGCATCAGGTAAAGCAGGGTGCATACCTCATCGCGACAGACACAGGCTTGAAATATGTCCATCACGTATGACGTCATTGTGGTCGGCAGTGGACCGGCCGGGGCTTGCGCGGCATGGGGTCTGGCGAAAGCAGGTGTGGCGGTCGCCGTCATCGAAAAGGCTGCCCTGCCGCGGTACAAAACATGCGGCGGCGGGATCGTGGGACGGGCCATGCAAGCGCTGCCTTTGGATGTGCGTCACGTCGTCGAGCAAGATTGCCATACGGCACAGCTCAATTTTCTTCCTGCCGGATTATCCTTCACAACTCATCGACCGACTCCCATCGTTTCCATGACGATGCGCGATCAGTTTGATTATGCCCTTCTTTCCGCTGGGCAAGCAGCCGGGGCAGTCGTGCACCATCAATGTGCCGTCGAGAGTGTGTCGTTCCACAGCGATTTCCTCACAGTCGCGACAAACAGGGGCACGATGAAGACCAAGTTCGTCATCGCAGCCGACGGGGCATTCAGCACGGTTGCCCGTACACTGGGGCTTGCAGACGGACGTGTCCTTATTCCGGCGCTTGAGTATGAAGTGACGGTGCCTCCTGACCAGTTGGACAGATTTCAGAACACAGCGAGATTTGATTTTGATCTGCTGCCCCATGGGTATGCCTGGGCCTTTCCCAAACGACAGCATCTCTCGATCGGTGTGCTGTCGATGGTGCAGCGGGGGAGGGATCTCAAATCCTCGATAGCGCGCTATCTCGATTTACTCGGTTGCGGATCTGTCACACGGGTTGAGCGACATGGCTTTGTCATTCCCATTCGACCGCGACGAGGACCATTCGTCGATAAGCGAATCCTCTTGGTCGGTGATGCCGCAGGCTTCGCCGATCCTGTGACCGGGGAAGGGATTTCATTCGCCATTCGAAGTGGTCTAATGGCCGCACAATCGTTGATTGACGAACGGTTTGAAGAGGAGTCCGTCCGAAGTGGGTACACCCGCTCACTCACTGAGACGATCCTTCCTGAACTACGAGCAGGACGATGGCTGGCCCGACTGCTGTACGACTTTCCCCGCATCCGATCGTCGGCGTTTTCTCGACAAGGTCAACGCCTCTGTGAAGTGGTGACGGACGTCATGACCGGGAAGCGAACCTATCGAGATCTGGCATTCACACCCCGCACCCTTCTCAAGCTTCTGACACCGCACTGGTTCAAACGCTCTGGGTACAGATCGACTTGGCCACGCGATGGTCAGGCCTAAGAGGGCAGATCTGGTCGTGCGAGATTTTCCGTTGTTCATACGGTGTCTGCCGGAGTTGTTCTATACTCGACCCATGCCGCATTGTCCTTGAGACGTGCGCGGGCTGACAGCTCATTGCCGTTGGAGTAGCCCATGACTATTACCGACATTGACTCGGTTGATCTGACGACTCCGACAGGGCCGATGCGGACCTATCTCGTTCGCCCTGTGGCGGGGGGACGCTATCCGGGGCTGGTTCTGTACTCGGAGATTTTCCAGGTCACCGGGCCGATCCGGCGTATGGCGGCCATGCTGGCGAGCCATGGATTTGTGGTGGCGGTGCCGGAAATTTACCACGAGCTGGAGCCGGCCGGGACGGTATTAGCCTATGACGAAGTGGGCGCGGCACGCGGCAATCAACATAAGATCACCAAGACTCTGTCGAGCTACGACGGCGATGCGCGCGCGGCACTGGACTATCTAGCATCGTCATCGCACTGCACAGGCAGGCTGGGCGTGATCGGGATTTGCATCGGAGGACATCTGGCATTTCGCGCGGCGATGCAGCCCGATGTGCTGGCCGCTGCCTGTTTCTACGCCACGGACATCCACAAACGCGGCCTGGGGCAGTGTACGCATGACGACAGCTTAGATCGAATCGGCAAGATTACAGGGGAGTCGTTGATGATCTGGGGCCGACAGGACCCGCACATTCCACGCGAAGGGCGGGCGCTTATCTACAACGCACTGAGCGATGCCGACGTGCATTTCCAGTGGCACGAGTTCAACGCCGTGCACGCATTCATGCGTGACGAAGGTCCTCGCTATGATCCGGCAGCGGCCCGGATCTGCTACGACATGGTGTTGGAGCTATTTCACCGTCGGTTGGGGAAATGCGGAACATAGCCGGATAAGGCTCGGTGCCCGGCCTGCTCAGAACCGCTGCGGTGTATTGCCTGATATCCCCACTGCAACGGGTGATAGGGTTGGCCTCTCCCGCTCACAGACACGTTGCCCAGATTGTGACTGAATGCCCTTTCCTATCAGGCCCCAGTGCGGTATCCTCCTGGGGTTCACAAACGAGAGGAGCGTTGACTGAACCGCCCAATGCTCTCCTGCCTGTCTCGCATCCTTAGTCGATCTTCGAATCATGTTGCCCTCTGTCTGCTTATCGCATGCAGTGGCCTCTGGGCTGGATGCAGCACGGCTCCTGTGGCTCCCGCTGAAAGTACCAGCGAGTCACAGGCTGTATTTCACCAGCTGGCCAGCCTAGAGGTGGCATCGGATCGTTTGTACCAGTCTATTGCGGATCAAGCCGATGTGGCGGGATTCAGCCACCAGCTAGAGATCGAGTCTGATCTGAGCAGTCCATTCACGCCATCAGAGAGGGAGCGCATCGCGCAGTCATTCGTGCGCTCACTCAAAGTCATGCTGTTCGATCTGGCCCCGGAACAGTTCTGGGAGCACCATCTCGCGCAATACTATGCCTCGACGCTGTCGGCGCGAGAAGCCCAACGGTTAGTCGAGGGGTATGACAAGGAGATCCTCAGCCCGACGTCCAGAGTGCGGGAGCTCCGCTGGAACTTCGTGACGGACCGTCTGCCGGACCTGCTGCCGGCGGTGCGAGCCCGGTCATATCGGTTCCAGATCTTCCATGAGGCGATGGTCCCGTCGCTCTTGCCGGGAGATCTTGTGATCGCGTACACAGCTGCCTATCAGGCCGTCGAACCTCAGCGCGGCGATATCGTTGTCTATCGCTATCCGGACGAGAAGGGGACACTCTTTCTTCACCGCGTGATCGGGATTCCTGGCGATCGGATCGAAGTTCACAATCAAGTGGTCTCGGTGAACGAAGAAGCCTTGCTCGAGCCCTATGTGGAACATACCGACGCATCAAGTATGTCCGGAAACGTCCGTGATAACCTTGGGCCTATCACCGTACCTCCCGACAGCTATTTCGTCTTGGGTGACAATCGGGAGGAGAGCCTGGATAGCCGATTCTTGGGACCGATCAGCAAGGAGCACATTCTGGGGCAGGCGATGTGTATCTATTGGTCAGTTGATCCCGGATCGAGGACTCCACGTTGGGACCGCCTCAATCAACCGGTGCAGTAGCGTAGCGGCAGTCATGATGCATCCTGTGAAGAAGTACCGTGGCGCCCTCTTGCTTGCGAGCTGGGACTTCTCATGGTAGGTGATACGGCCAGGTTCGGTGGATCCTCTCCGCCGCCTTGGCGCGACCGCCGACAATTCGAACGCGCGTGTCATGATGGCTGATCCGCGCATGGAACGAACGTTCTGACAGGAGTTTCACCGTTGCTCGGAATGTGCGATCCCTTGCTAGGTGTGTCCTCGTTGCTGCTGGGTGGCTCGGCTGCCTATGTCATCCTCAGCATCGCCGAACGGATGCGCGCTCCCGACCAAGGCCCCGTCAGGTTCCGATGGCTGACGATCGGTGCTGTCGCCGCGGGTCTTGAAATCTGGGCGATTCACTACATCGGCAATCTGGCATTCTGTCCCTCGGTCTCAGCAGCCCAGGATTCAGGGCTTGCCGTGCTTTCGTTTCTCTCCGCCGGTGCGACAGGAGCCGTCGCCGTATACCTGATCAGCAGCCATACCGACAGTTGGATGCGTCTCATCTCCGGGGGCATGCTGATGGGTGCCTGCATGACCCTGACTCATTTCGCTAGCATGATGGCGGTTCACCAGCCGATCGATCTCCAGAATGATTTGTTGCTCTTTGTGCTGTCGACGGTTGGGATCGTGGCACTCAGCATCATCGGCGTCGTGATCGGATCATGGAATATCACGCACAGAAACTGGCGGGTGACGGAAAAGGCGAGCGCCATGGGGATTGCTCTTTCTGGGTCCCACTTCATTGGGATGATTCCGACGTATGGTATGTCCGGCTTCACGACTAGTGCTCCGCCGCCGGGAATCGAGGTTGACCTCCTCGCGGTGGTTGCCGTCTCACTCTCGACCCTCCTGGCCATCATCGATCGGCAAGTGACGGCGGCATCAAGCCTGGCACGCGATAGCCATGCTCGACTGATCGAAGCCATCGAAAGTGTTCCACAATGGTTTGCTCTCTTCGACGTCGACGACCATCTGGTCATCTGTAATCGCAAATATCGTGAAGTCATGTCTGGGACTGGGCCTGAAGTTCAAGCAGGCGACCCGTTCGAATCGATCGTTCGCCGGACTGCCGAACGCGGCGATATTCCAGCGGCGATCGGGAATCTCGAACCCTGGATGCGATGGCGCCTGGACATGCATCGAAATCCTGTCGCACCCTACATTCAACACCGGTCCAGTGGAGAGTGGCTTCAAATCAATGAGCGGAAGACGCATGATGGCGGGATCGTCTTTATCGCGACCGACATTACGGCATTGAAAAACGCCGAACAGGCTGCCGAAGATGCCAAGGCACGGTTGGCGGATTCCCTCGCATTGGTTGAAACCGCGAAGGCCCGCATGCAAGAGGAGTTGAATGTCGGTCGAGATATTCAGCGCAGCATGCTGCCACGTGTATTTCCCGCCTTTCCCGATCGAAAAGAGATCGAGCTGTATGCGGTGCTCGAACCGGCTCTGGAGGTCGGTGGCGACCTCTATGATTTCTTCCTGGTCGATGAGCATCGGCTCTGTTTCGTGATTGGCGATGTATCGGGCAACGGTGTCCCAGCCGCGCTCTTTATGGCAATGACCAAGACCATGGTGAAGACGCTGGCGGCCTCCGATCCCTCACCCGCCAGTATCGTCACACATGTCAACGATGCGCTGAGTGCGGACAACGATTCCTGCATGTTTGTGACCTTGTATCTCGGCATCTTGAATCTCCGCGATGGCTCGCTCCTCACGACGAACGCCGGCCACAATCCTCCTCTGCTGAAACGGCAAGATGGACAGTTTGAGTGGCTGACGGGCATCGACGGCCCCATGGTCGGTCCCATGGCGGGCATCGCCTTCAAGGAGACGACCATCCAATTGGGTCCAGGAGATGAGCTCTTCTTGTACACCGATGGGGTTACCGAAGCGGATAATCGGCGGCGCGAACTGTTCGGCAACGAGCGGCTAAAAACGGTCCTCGCCAAATCCCAGGCTGTCTCAGTGGTCGATCGCCTTGGTGAGGTCATGAACGCGGTGAGGACCTTTGCAGGCGAGGTCTCACAGGCGGACGATATCACCATGTTGGGACTGCTGTATCACGGGGTCGCCCCGTCCGACGTGGCAGCTCGGGTCTTCCGCCAAACAATGCCCAATCAATTGATGGCCATTCCGGACCTACAGATGGCGTTTGAGCAGTATGTGGCACAATGGGAAGCGGCCAAGCCGCTTATTCCCACTCTCAATATGGCGTTAGACGACCTGCTCAACAATGTGGTGCAGTATGCCTTCCCCAACGACCCAACGGAACATCACATCGAGGTGGAAGGAGAAGTGCGTGACACGTGGGTCATCTTCACCATTACGGATGATGGCATTCCCTTCAACCCCTTAACGGTCGCGCCTCCTGATCTGTCGCTACTGCTTCATGAGCGCGAGATCGGCGGTCTGGGGATTCACTTGGTGCGCTCCATGTTTGATGAGGTGTCGTACCATCGCACTGTGGGACGCAACGTCTTGACAGTGAAAAAGCAGTTGGTATCTAAAGCGTCCACTACCATGAAGGCTCCTGACAAGACGGAGATCCGCGCGTTCGATGTCGAGCGGCTGCCGCTCCCCTCACACAAAGACCCAAGAAACATCGACAAGAGTGTCGAGTCACGCCGGAGTGGGGCCGTGATGATCGTCACGCCACAGGCCCGCTTCGACACGAACAGCGCACCAGAGGTCGAACAGATCTTGATGGACCACATCGGGCAGGGAGAACGGCAGATCCTGCTGGATCTCTCCCGCATTTCGTACATTTCCTCGATTGGGCTTCGGGTGATCCTGAAAGCTGTGAAGGCGATGACTCGAACAGACGGGAAAATGGTGCTCTGCGGGGGGAACGACCATGTCCGTACAGTGCTGCAATTAAGCGGGGCATTGATGATGAGCCTCTATACCTCCACGCTGGAAGAGGCCTTATCAAAGGTCCAAGAGTTACGTTGACGAGCTGCCGGTCTGCTAAGATAGAATGACGATTTTCTCCTAATCTGGAAAGGGACATAACTATGGATCAAGGGACCAGACACACATTGACGGTGACCTCCCGCGAGAATGCCGGGATCACCTTCGTCACGATGCAGGGCAGCCTTTCCGCCACCACTGCGGAACAGGGAATCCAGGAAATGAAAAAGATTGTGGATGCAGGTGCGAAAAAGGTCATCCTCAATCTGGCTGATATCGACTATATCAGCAGCGGAGGGATCCGAGTCCTGATACTGGCCTGCAAGCAGCTCAACAATGTTCAAGGGCAGATGAAGATTGCTGCTGCAAAAGGGATGGTCAAAGAAGCTCTTCAGGCCAGCGGCTTTGACCTGCTGAACCGGGTGTATGGAGAGAGCATTCAATTGTGCAACACGGAAGAAGAGGCTGCCGCCGCCTTTACGAGCTAGCCATTTCAATGTTCTCCATCATGCCCCATGCCCCGCGACGACCCAAACAAGACCGAATCTGCTCGAGCCGGGGCTCGACGACTCATCGAGCAGACGCCGAAGGCGATAGCCGGGTTGGCTGCCCTGAGTGGGGTGGCGTATCTCGCGGGATCGTTTTATACGAAAGCCTATTTTTCAGAATTCGGAGCCTCGTGGATCTTAGAGGAAGTTCCGACGGCGACCTATTTCAGTCAAAGCTGGGTGCCGCTGTTACTCCTGCTCTACCTTGGGTATCTGGCTACGACGAACCTCGCAGTGATCGGCGATCAGGACGATTTGACTGCGAGCGCTCAGTTCAAGCGCTCCCTGGCCGTGGTTCAATATGGGCCATGGTTCTTGTTCGCGCTCTTGGTGATGACCCTAGTCCTAAGCACATTCGGCTATGTCACATCGGCTATTGTTCTGTCCACGATCGGTGTTGTTGCAATTCTGCTCTTATTGAGCTCGGCACTCGAACTGCTCGTGGCGCGGTTCAAAACAATGGGCGGGCTCATTGATCTGTCGATGGCGTATATCGCATTCGCCGTGATTGCCGTCGGGCTGTATGTGCTCCCCGCACAGCTCGGACTGAATTGGGCACGGGTTGATAAACAATCAACCTCCTCGCTGCTCACGCTGTATCTGCGCAGTGATGCCGAACAGGAGTATCGGCTGCTGTTCTCAGTTAGGGAGCGCCTGTACGTGTTTCCGGCCAGATTCGAGGGAACCTATCCGCCAGTCCAAACCACGGCCCTCGCCAACGTCAGCTTTGTGCCCCCTGAGCGATAAGAAGGATCAGGTTGTGCAATCGGACAGGGGGAGGCTACACTTCCGCTCCATGGCCAGACTGCGTCATATGGCATGGCTGGTGTACCCAGCCCACCGAGTATGCGCGTTCTCCCTGGCGGTGGCCCTGACAGCATCGGGCTGTGCCTCGGTGGCCAAGGTAACGAACCTCTCGGAGGAATCCTGCCGCACGTCGTTTACTCACCAACTGTCGAGCATTCTCACTCAGGAGGGTGAAAAGTCTGAGATTGCGGATGCCCTTGCACACAAGACCGTCTCCACCCTCACAACCTACGATCTCGGACCACGCCCCTTCGCCATTGCCGCTCCATCTGGCACTGACTACCGGTTTTTTATCAACCACAAGGGAGCAGGCTGTGTGCTGACCCTCTTTGGACGCCGGAAGGGTTTTATTTCCTACACTAACAACCTGACCTACATTGCCACCGAAATCCTTCCGGACTGTACCTGCGCGGATTAGCCAATCTCATCGTCTTGCCTGTTCCCATCTCTCACACCGTGCAAGATTGTGGGGGAGGCATAAATTCTCCCCATTTATGAAGAAGTTTTCATCTTCTCCTAATGCTCTCTTCATCTTCTGGGATTATAATGTGATTTAAGGATGAGCCGAGGCTGTGGGCGCGCAAGGCGCTTAAGTCGTGATACTCAAGACGATGGTTCAGGCACATAGCACAAGGAGGACGCGCTATGAAGAATATGACAAAAGGACTCACTCTCTCCACATCTGTTATCTCCACACCAATGAGGCGGAGACCCACACGGTTGTCACCAAACCATCTTTTGGAATTGGTTACCCGGTTGTGCATCTTCAAAGCCGAGCGTTGGGGACGCCGAGCGCTCTTTTATGAACGACACCGTGGCTATTTCCCCCGGATGTCCGCCAGTCGATTCGTGAATCGATGCCGTGAATTGGAAGCGAGATACCGAGCCCTCGCACAAATGATGTTCCTGATCCCGACAGAGGATCGGTTAGTTCCTGTGCCAGCGTTGGCTCTACCGAAGCTATAAGACGGCAGGCTTCTTCCCGGATGGCTTTGCCGGACAGAGGATGTCTCATATCAGCTGGTGACCCTGTGTGGGCGGACAGGTACTGAACATCCTGTCCGCCCAGCTTGTGAGAGCCATCCCTCTCGGACAACATGATGCGAACCCGACACACTGTGAATCGATCCTGTTCCGAGGCTCGGCTTGAGCCTTTGGTGCTTCGCGACCTGCCTGGTGACGATTTTTAAAAACAGGCTGATCCTGGTCTTGCGCTATCGTCCCATTCCAACGTAACATCAGGCTTGCTGTGAGTCGTCGTTCCTTACTCTCTACAATTCCACGACCATCATCGGCAGAAAGGTAACGGTTTCCGTGACGAAACAGAGTCACCCTTCGGGGTCCACCAGCCCGACCGCAACAGGATTTTCACCAGGATTCGTTTCCTTGGGACTTGAAGCGCCACTTCTCACGACATTGGAAACGTTGGGCTACGAAGAACCCACCCCCATCCAACGCGAAGCGATTCCACCGCTCCTGGCAGGCCGAGATTTGCTCGGACAGGCGGCGACCGGCACCGGCAAGACCGCAGCATTTGCGTTGCCATTGCTGCAGCGAATCGGTCATGAAGCCAAGGCTCGCCCATCAGCGCTTGTGCTCGTCCCGACCCGCGAGTTGGCGATTCAAGTTGGAGAGGCGATGCAGCGGTACGGTAAGGAATTACGCATGACGGTGTTAGCGGTCTATGGTGGGCAAGCCATCGGTCCGCAGTTGCATGCGCTCAAGCGGGGAGTCGACGTGATCGTCGCCACACCAGGCCGAGCCTTGGATCATATCCGCCGTGGCACGCTGAAGCTGCAGGAGGTGAAGATCGTCGTATTGGACGAGGCAGATGAAATGCTCGACATGGGGTTTGCGGATGACCTGGACGCGATCCTGACCGGAACACCCAAGACCAAACAGACCGCCTTGTTCTCCGCGACGATGCCTCCACGGATTCGCTCGATCGCCCACCGGCATCTCCACAATCCCGTCGAGATTACGATTGCAAAAGAACCGGTCAAAGCCGGCACGGCCCCCCGCGTCCAGCAAGTGGCCTATATTGTCACGAGACCGCATCGAGGGGCGGCGCTTGCCCGTGTGATCGACGTGTCCGGTGCGAAGTCCGCACTGGTTTTCTGTCGAACCAGACTAGAAGTCGATGAAGTGACGGCGATGCTGACGGGTCGCGGCCATCGAGCCGAAGCGATTCATGGAGGTATGAACCAGGGGCAGCGTGACCGTGTGATGCAGGCATTCAAAGGCGGGCAAACGGAGTTGCTGGTGGCGACCGATGTGGCTGCGCGTGGCTTGGATATCCCCCAAGTATCACACGTGATCAACTATGATCTCCCGTCGTCAGCTGAAGTCTATGTGCATCGGATCGGTCGGACTGGCCGAGCTGGTCGGGAAGGCGTGGCTATCACAATCCTTGATCCTCGAGAACAGCGTCTACTGCGAACGATTGAGCAGCACACGAAAGCTCAGGTCACCGTCTTGCCAGTGCCCAGCGTCGCCGATCTTCGCGCCAAACAGTTGGAGCGGATCCACGCGACTATGGCAGAGGTCTTGCGCGATGGGAAACTGGATGGATTCACACCCCTTGTAGATCGACTGGCTGCCTCCCACTCAGCAACCGATGTGGCAGCCGCTGCAATCAAACTGCTAGTTCGGGCGCAGGGTGGGGATCGTTCAGAACAAGAGATTCCCGGGGTGTCTGCCAGGCAGCCGGAATTCGGCAGGCCGGTCCGGCAGGCTGGTCGCTATGACGACCGATCCCGCAGCACATCCTCCCGACCTGAGCGTCGGCCGACTGGGCCGCCTCGTCAAGGTGGACAGCGGGAGACCGGCATGGCACGGGTGTACATCGGCGCTGGACACGAAGCCGGTATCAGGCCAGGCGACCTTGTGGGCGCAATCGCCAACGAGGTGAAGGTCAACTCCAACGTCATCGGCGCGATCGAAATCGAAGATCGGTTTTCCATCGTCGATGTCCCGGAATCCCTCGCCGCTCGTATTGTCGACCTGCTTGGCCGCGCTCGGATCAAAGGCCGGAAAGTGCCCGTACGACTGTTTCGTTAATAGCGTAGGTGCCACACTCATGCAACTCGTTATCAGCTGCCCACTTTCAAACAGTCCTGTTTGAGTGATGGCCGAAGGTTGACTGTTATGACCAGCCACCGTTGAAGAATGCCCAATCTCTCGTTCCTGCCTCAGTCAGACTCCCTGAGATTCCTGTCAAGGAGGTCGTATTGGCAGCAGCCATTATTTACCTCGGTTTGTTCGCCGGCATGACCGTGTCTGTGGCTATTCCTGCGGCCGTCGCTTCCATGGCGATTCTGTGGTACTTCCGTGAGCGAACATCCTCGAAACCAACATCGTTCAAACCACGGCTTCGTCGGGTGAGGCGCTGGCGGCCGGCCGGGCCTCGGCGTGATGATGCTGCTGGGTGTGCTTCTGTATCGAACCGCTGGAACGGCTGAGCATAAAACGTCTACTCACCTGACGGAAAGTTCATAGACAAAATCTAACGACACCATGATCCCGCCGTATTTCGGTGAATGCATCCCCCGTCTGTCCTACGCTTAGTAAGTCTCTAGCCACGCGTACTCCATTCTTGTTGGCTGGAGAGCGAGGCACCACAATCCCAGATCGCGCTGCATCCGTTCGAGTGTCTCAACATGAAACACCAACGCATAGCCTGAGGCGGTTGTGCGGTGATAGAGCCATTCTGCCACAAGCAATACGTCTATTTCGTGGTGGTATCCGATTCTTTCCCCACAAGATACAGGCCAGATTCTTCATCGGCACTCGCGGATCAGCACGAACGCATTGATTAAGTAGACTTTTCTACGTACATTAGATCTCGATTAAATAGCTCGGCCTCAGTTTTGCTGAACCGACTCTTGAACAGCCGACAGCAGGAATGCCATTCGTACTGCGGCGGGATCAGATCAATCGCGGACGGATCATCTCGTCGATGTGTGAGAGAGGGAGGTGAACTATTCGGCCAAATCTTTTCGTGGTCAACTGGATGGGGCTCAGTGCCATCAGCGCAGAACCTGGCGCAGCGCTGTCAGGACACGAAGTTTCAGGAGTGTGAGTAAGAAGGCTGGCGATGCACGGCTGCGTATTCACATCAGGCGCAGAGAAAAGGCGACTTCAATGTGGTGGGGCATCGGCCTTCGTAACGAGAAGTTATTTGAGCGCCAGACTCTGAGTGGCAATGGTGGAGAGTGAGAGCAATCGTTGGTCATTGGTCAGGACGGTGGCCTGTAGGGTGATCGCTGTTGCAGCGATGATGGCATCCGGCAGCTTCAGGCCGTGGTGTTTCCGCAACTCAATGGCGTGGGATTTGACCGCGTTGGTCAATTCCACAATGGTGATGTCCTGTAAGAAGGCGTGGATCTGTGCGTCTTCACGAGGCGTGAGCGCCGGATAGGCGAGCAGCTCAAGCTCGGAAATGACGGACAGGAAGTACGCGCCATCTGGGAGAGCCTGAGCGGTGCGTCCGCCAAGCAGGTACAGTACCGCGTTGGTATCGAGCAGAAAGCGGGCCGGCGTTACGTCCATTCGTCTCGCAGCTGGCGTTGATAGACGACCGGATCACTGCTCAAGAGTATCGCGCCGGCATAGGGCCGGAGTGTGCTGCTGTCGGTGCCATGGGATTGACTCAACACGGCCCGTTCTAGTTCGAGCCATTCGTGATAGGGGATCACGACACTCACGGGTTGGCCCTTGTCGTCGGTCATGATCTGCTTGTGAATCGATCCCAGGGGCATCATGTCGATACTCTATCTGAATCGCGGTCCAGTGTAAACGAGAAGGCCTGTTCAAGACAAACGACGAACAAGAAAGGAGACAACAGGATGAAGACATTTATGATGACCGTGCTGGCGTTGGCGGTGGCAACGGTGGCGGTTGCCGAGGACAAGAAGGATTACAGGCAGGAGTTGGAATTTACCTGTGATGTGACCGGGAGCGATCGAGACGGGTTTGATGTGAAGGTCGAGAACAGGGGAAGCCATGAGTGGCACTGTGATGTGGAGGTCGAAACGAGTCCCTCGGGCAGAGAGTATTCGTATCGCAACCGGCCTGTGGCGGGGCGCAGTGGCAAACAGAACATCGGGGGCGAGGGGGGACTAACGAAAAATCTCCAGTGCCGCGTGAAAAGCGTGTCCTGCCGCTAGGAGCCTGTCCGACATTGAAATGAGTGAGCCCTGTTTGTGCTGACTGAGTCCGCTCTCATTCTGCTGTGTCTTGCTGAGCACGGCCCCCCCTACGCTCTCCCGCCTTCATCACTTCGTCTTTCGGTGGCCGCGCAGTGCCCGTAGTGCCTCACCAGGGCATCGGCGTCGATGTCGTCGGGCGGTCCAGAGCTTGAGCATATTGTGGGT
>Ga0224500_10000475_pt1 | contig 27413 bp, 37 predicted proteins | sample SF_Oct11_sed_USG_FD_168126 | JGI IMG/M metagenome (GOLD analysis project Ga0224500, IMG submission 168126) | Sediment microbial communities from San Francisco Bay, California, United States - SF_Oct11_sed_USGS_4_1 | ecosystem: Environmental > Aquatic > Marine > Sediment | place: USA: California... | reverse complement strand
CGGACGGGACCGTGACCTACACGCCCAACGCGAACTTCAACGGCACCGACAGCTTTACCTACACCATCACGAGCGGCGGGGTGACCGAGACGGCGACGGTGACCGTGACCGTGACGGCGGTGAACGACGTGCCGGTTTTGAGCGTCAACACCGGTAGTACGGCCTCAGAGGGAGGAACGGATAGCATTACGGCAAGCGAATTGGCTGTCACTGATGTCGATAACAGCGCGGCGCAACTGACCTATGTAATCGGGAGTAGTCCGGCGTATGGACGACTGGAACTGACAACGGCGCCAGGCGTCTCGGCAAGCACCTTCACGCAAGCCGATATTGCCGCCAATCGGCTGGTCTATATCCATGACGGGTCGGAAACCACGAGCGACAATTTTACCTTTACCGTGAGTGACGGAGCGGGTGGCTCGTTGGGTGCGACGACGATGACGTTGACGATTACGCCTGTCAATGATGCGCCGACGATCGTCAGTAACGGCGGAGGTGCCACTGCGTCGATCACTGTTGCGGAGAATGTCAGCGCCGTGACGATTGTGACCGGCGCGGATGTGGATCTGCCCGCGCAGACCCTCACCTATAGCATCAGTGGTGGCGTGGATCAGGCGCGGTTCACGATCAATGCAGCGACTGGGGCGTTGAGCTTTACGGCTCCTCCCGATTTTGAAGTGGCGACTGATGCCAATGGGGATAACGTCTACGTGGTCCAGGTGCAAGTGATCGACAGTCAAGGGGCGAGCACGACACAGACCATTCAAGTCACTGTGACGGATGTGGCAGTGGGACTTCCGCCCACCCCTCCACCGGTCCTGCTGCCGACGACTCCGCCGCCACCAACTGGTCCAGACCCTGAGCCACCGAGTCCACCGAACTCGTCAGAATCGCCAACAGACGCACTCCCCCCTGCTTCTGTTGTGCAGAGTCCACGCTCGACGCCGTCGGATTTTCAGGCGGTGCACACCGTATTAGTTTCGACTGCGCCCATTGCAGAGCGCATTATTTCTCTACGAGATGAAGTGAGAAAGCTGTTCGATATTGCTCGAGACCAGGCCGGCTTCATCCCGTACGACGATACCAGACGACCAGTGTTCACGGTCTTACCGGTCGAACCGGTTCCGGTGCTTGATCCTGATCCAGTGGCGAAGCAGCAGTCAACCAGCGATCTCTTGTTGGCAAAGCTCAGTGAAATGGCCGGTTCGCTTGAGCAGGCCATCGGGGTTTCGGAAGAGCACCATGAGCTTGTCACGCGGGTTGCGGCACTCACCGGCACGACGTTGTCCGCCGGATTTATCGTGTGGGCCCTCCGTAGTGGCGCCTTGCTGGCGAGTTTCATGGCGACGATGCCGGCGTGGCGTCACTTCGATCCGCTGCCGGTGCTAGGGGGAACCCGGAGTGAATGGGAACGCCGTCGCAAGGACAATGAACGAGATCAAAAGGCAGAAGCGGCTGAATACCGTGGTCTCAAGAAGCTATTGGGTTCCTAGGTCTCCTCGCTAGTCCAAACCTCAATCGGATCCTAATACGCGCTGGAATAGCCACCAATTGCTGTCTGGTTGATTGGTCGGTGCTGCCTCTGCTCCTCGATCGGTTCCAGAAATCGGTATGGCTGAAGCCAACATGGGCTACGACATCAATCTTCTCGGCAGCAACGACACGATTGGCGGACGAACGGCGGCAGCCCTCCACATCCTTTCTGGTAAGGGGAGTGACGGGATCTACTTGCAGGAGGCGATTGGCAACACGATCCGCCCTCAATGAGATCGGCCCGGATGCCATCGGCGTGCTCAACTAGGCAATATCAGCTGCGCTAATTAACCCTGGGATCTTTCTTGCCGGTTTGTTTAATCTTGACTCTATTCATTGGGATTTCTGGGTCAGGTTGCTGGCATTATGGAGTTGATAGCAGCAGTACAAACTCTTTCCGACTTGAGCTCTAGGTGGAGACCCATCGTATTGAAGGCTCAAGAAGAGGGTGATCTCCCCTGCTCGGTGGCTAGGCCGAGCTAGAGCCATTCGGCCCAGGGCCGAAATATTCTTGGCGGCAACTTCGAAACGTCCTGTTCGTTGCTGCATTTTCCTTCCAACTCGTCCTCGTTCGTGTGGTCCCACTCTGAAATACCTCCAATTCACCACTCGCGCATCCTTGCGTCTAGTGCAGTGATTCGGTTACTGGTCTTTCGGCTTGCGAACTATTCGCAACGAAGGAGCCGAGAGTAACTGTGCAACCCATCACCATCGCTGCTCAGCACTAGAGTCCCTTCCCTGTCCTCTGCTGACCTCTCGTGACCCCTCGCGGGACCTTTCATGAACGCCGTCAGCTTCAGTAGGGTCGGGACCATGTTGAGCCGCCGCGAGACGAGGAGACACATGCACGCACCGTGGCTGACCATTCATGAACTGGCCAAGGCCCTCAAAGTGAGCATCAAGACCGTGCGCCGAGCCTATCTCCGTGGCGAGATCCCGGTCCAACGCATCGTTCGTTTCATCCGGTTCGACCTTGAACAGGTCAAGGAGGCGATGCGGCGAAATGGCGAGACCTACATCGCGGCTGGACCAAAAAACGGGGAAGGTCCCCGCGCGACCGGCGGCGCCAGCCGACGGCGCGACGGGCCGCCCAGCCCCCGCATAGTCAAACGGGGGCGCAAATTCCAACCACGAATTCGGAGGGACGTATGAGTAGCTGGGCGATGTCGATCGGATGGCTTCGCTTCACGGTTCCAAGCTCCACCGTGGAGACTCTCAAGCGAGTCCTCGGGGAGGGGGACTGGATCCGAGATGAGAAGGGCTATGAAGGCTACCGCGAGGTCTGGATTTGTCGAGGGAATGACAGTGGCTATGGCCGGATTGCCACTGGCGCCAAACGCGCACCTCGCGAAGTCCATGTCGATCTCTCCCAAGAGCTGATCAGTCATTGGACATACGAGAAGTTTCATCAGCTCGCGGCCTGGGTCTTGGATCAGAAGGGGCACTTCGGCCGGATCGATGTCGCGCTCGATGATCGCATGGGCGTGATTGATGTCGACGGGGTCTATGAGGCCGTGGCGAAGGGCCACTGTGTCTCCCACTTCCGTCAATGCCGGATCATCGGCGGGCTGGATGTGCCGACAGGAGCCGACCGGGGAAAGACGCTCGCGCTCGGCTCTCGCCAATCAGAGAGCTATCTCCGGATCTACGACAAGGCGGCGGAACAACGGGCCAAAGAGAAGCCGGTCGAGGGCCCCTGGATGCGCTGGGAGATGGAATGGAAGCGGGAACGGGCCCAAGCCGTGGGCTTGGCCTTGTCGACGCTCGATCAAGACTCCTTCCAGAAATATATCGTCGGCGTCTTCAGGACGGCCGTCGACTTCCGCGACTGCACCAGAGCGGACGATCCCAAGGATCGCTACTACGCGCCGATCTTAGGTTGGTGGAAGACGCTTACGGAGGGCATGGCCCGGGCCAAACTCACGATCGTGCAGGCGGTGAAGACCATCGAACAGGTCAAACGCTGGGCCGAACGGAGCTTAGCCCCCACCTTGAGCTTGCTCTGTGCCCATCCACAAGCCGGAGAACGCTGGCTCGTCCGCACCATTGTCGACGGCGTGGATCGCTGGCGGAGCAAACACCTGTCACTCCTGCAAAGTGGAAAGACACTCGAAAAGGCGAAACACAGGTTGCACTGGTGGAATCCCCGGGACGGATTCTCGGCCGCCTATGGCAGCGGGATGGCCTAACCAGTACCGCGCACACAAGTCCTGAATGGGGACTCACACTGACACGACAATGGAGGACGTGATGAAACAGACTTCGAGCCAGACGGTGAAACTCCTGAATGAGGAACGAGCCTTATTGATGAGCCTCGCAGCAAAACGAGACGCCAGTTATTCCGACATCCTGCGACTGGGACTCTATCAGCTCGCCAAACTTGATGGACTCCAGGCGCCCTTGATGGAGGCCGTCCAGGCGCGTCTCGAGCATGTGTGTGAGGTCGAAGCCGTGTGGCAGGGCGTTCGCGTGGATGAGCGTGCCGCAGCCCACCACGCAACAGACGGATCACGTCAGACAGTTGTTCAGACAGGAGGCAGCTGATGGCCACGCCGCGACGAGGAACGGTCCGTACACGAGCAAGCGTTCATACCACTCAGACGAAGCCGTCCGGAGTGGATGGCGAACGCCGGGTCCTCTGTCGTCGCTGTCACAGGGGGGTGCTGACGCTGTTCATGTGTGGCCCACGATTGCGTGGCCGCTGTCAGGATTGCGGCACGGTGTGGGTCTATTTGTGGTCCTGCAGCAAGCAGGGCTGGTTTCCATGGTCCAATTAACAATCAACCAATTCACTTACTCACCAGGAGGAATCACATGTCAAAGTTTGTTGCAACGTGCGTCGTGATGGGCGTCAAGGCGAGACCGAGTCAGGATGGTACCCGGACCTTCCGGAACGCCGTGCTCTATTTCGAGGAGGACACAACCACCTTGGAAGCGAACATCTCTGAGGACCACGAGGCCCTCTATAAGCAGATGGAAGCGAACAAGATGAAACTGGCTCAGGTCACGGTGAATCTCCGCGAGTTCAAGGGTCAACGGTTCATCGACGTCACGGGCTATCAGCCGATCACGCAGGCGGCAACAGCCGGCTCACACGGGCACCCAAGTAAGTAACGATCGTGTCGTGATCCGATGGTCTTCAGCGACTTAACAGTGGAGCAACAACTCCAATGGACGATGTTCTATCTCGCGTGTTTCATCGCGGGCCTGCTGTCAGGGCGGCTGTAAGCCTGACGACCTACATGGTTGGTCTGGCAGTCTTTGTCCTGATGGGACTGGTTACGCCGTATCAGGTCTTGGCGGTCCAGTATTCGCGGGTCATGACAGCAGCGAATCTCGCCACGGCTCAATCAGCCTGGATGAACACGGCAACCTCGGCGGCGTCTCACGCGCTGGTGGGGCAAGGTGGGAAAACCTTGGTGGTCCGGGCGGTCGCGGCGGGGACGGGGTGGCCGGTCATGGGAGTCCTGGCCGGTCTCACCCTGTGGTCGCTGTACTACAACAACACCCAAACGCACGCGATTGTGAGTGCAGCGGGAAGTCCTGACACGTTCACGCTTCCGAGTGGGCACACGTTGAACGCCAATCAGTATTTCACCTGTCCAGGCCATGCCCATTGCCAATCAGGATTTGCGGGGTACATCGAACTCGACTACACGGTGTGTCAGACCGGGCCGCCGTATCCGCAAGTACCGGATGGCTGGCAAGGGTGGTTCTTGGTCACCGGGCCGAAATGTGTCGCGCATCAACCGCCAGAGTCGAATCCTCCGACGATGATACCGGGGGCGCCTCCATCGGCAACCGACATTCAGAATTATCTCAACGGTCTGAACGGCTCAGATCCGTTGGCACCAGCAAACAATCTGGAGCCAGGCGGCACAAACAATCCCTCTCCAAACGGTGAGGTCTCAGTGAATCTGCCGATTGAGAGCGGCGAGGTGACCACCTCGGTGGTGCCGAGTGGTGACGTCCATGCTGGTGATGTGGTCGTGAATCCGACCGCGACCCCACCGGCGGGGACAGAAACCACCTCCAGCACCTCGCAGCAAACGACCACGACGACCACCACCACCACGAATCCGGATGGCTCGACGACGACGCAGGATGACACCAGCACGACGGTGCAATGTTCAACCGGTGAGCATGATCTCCGCTCCTTTGGGTCGATTCTCGAGCAACATCTCATGACCTGGAAAGGCTCCGGCATCGCCGGACAACTGGCGCTCTTACAATCGCTGACCTGGCCCTCAGATCTCCCCACGATCAGCCTGAGCTCGTCACTCTTTGGCAACTTCTCGGTCAACTTCAACGACTGGTCCGGGATGTTCTTAGCACTCAGGGCCATTGTCATCGCGGGGGCGAGCTTCGCCGCCTATCGCATCATCTTTGTGGGGAATAGCTAAGCCATGACCGCGCTCTTGAATCTCATCTACTGTTTTCTGCTCGATATGATCCTGTCCTTTACCGATGTCTGGAAGGGCGGCTGGGATTCGGTCCTCAGCGTGGCCGATCAGCTCCTAGCCTCAATCGGCACTGGGTCGCTCAGTACGCCCATTATTCCTATTCAATACACCTGGGTCCTCGGAGCGACCGGCATGAGTCAGGCCGTCGCGATCATCGCCTCGGCGATGTTGGTCCGGTTCACGCTGCAAGCGATCCCGTTCGTCCGGTGGGGCTCATGATCACGCTGTTGGAAGGCACACCTGGCAGTGGCAAATCCTATTACGCGGTGGCGGACTATTTGCTGCCGTGGTTCAGAGCTGGGCGTCGTCTCTATGTCGCGGTGGATGGGTTTTATCTGGATCGGCTGGCCCTCTTCGAAGGGCGATCACTGCCGGAACTCCAGAAGCAAGTCACGCTCTGGACCGATCGAACAGCCATTCCGTCGCTCCTCCTCTCGATTGAACCGGGTTCTGCCGTCTGTCTCGACGAGGCTCAGACGATCTTCCGGGCCAAGGAGAAGGTGCCCGGTGAGATCCTCCGCTGGCTCGAAACGCATCGCCACTATGGCGTCGATCTGCTCCTCATGGCGCAGGACTATCGGCAACTGACCTCAGGCGTCACCCGGTTGGTCGAAAGCACGATCAAGTTTCGTCGTATGGAACGGTTCGGCATGCGCCGACGCTTTCAGGGCTTCGTGCGAGGGAATCCCGAAGAAACGGAAGTCATTCGCACGCTCATCGGACGGTATGAGCCGAAGATCTACGCCTACTATTCCAGCTATGCCACCAGTGGCATTACGGAGGAACGACGCATGAAAACGATCCTCTCAAGTCCCTTGCTTGTAGTCGGGCTGTTCGGGCTCATCGGAGCCCTTGGCTTCATCGGCTGGGGGACGTGGTTCTCGGGGACGAAGCCCTCAGCCGCGCAGCTTCCCGCTCCACCGAGCGACGCGCAGCCTGTCTTGCTCAAACGAGCGGAGAGTCCAGCGTCGACCGATGTGGTTGCTCCACCACCATCCTTACCCAGCGACGTGATCCATGAACGCCTTCGGATCGAAGGCGGCATCGTGATGAACGGCAAGGCGTATTGGGTCGATGTGCAGGGTCGCATTCTGACTGCGGCCCAGATCGCTGCGCTCGTTGGTGCTCCGGTGACCGAACAGATCGTGAACGGGGTGCCGAGCTTGGTCTCCGATCGGATTCTCTGGGGTGGTGAGGGGAGTCCACCGGTCCTTCCGCAACTCTTAGCCCGGCAACCGCTCGATGAGGTGGCTGCTGAGTCCTCACCACTGTTCAATGAGCATGCAGACAAGCCGGATGTGAAATGTATCGGCGTCGATAACCAGGAGCGAGCGTGCGATGGATCAAGCCGCGATTGATGCCGCTGTCTTCTGGGCAGCGGCCTACTATCTCGGGGGCTTCACGGTCGGCATCATCGTCCGTTTGATGCTGGGTCCGTACTTGTAGCCCAGAAAGGAGGTGAGGGGTATGAAGAAGTTCTGGCAAGGTCTCTCAGTGGCCGTCCTCGGAACCATGGTCAGTGCGCACACCGCGCTGGCCCAGGTGTTCCCGGTGGATACGGCCAGCACCACGACGATCTCCAACGTGAAGGCCGATATTGTGGCCTGGGGCGTCGTGTTCATCGGGGTGGCCCTCACGATCTACGCCTATAAGCGGGTCAAATCGCTGGTCCGCTAAGGCGTGGGCCGAGTGGCTCCTGCAACGCGTGGCAGGAGCTGCTCTGTGAACACAGACGAAGCACGAGAAGAAGATGAACAGGAACACAAGGACAGCGGACGCACACAACGGAAACGAAGAAGGAGCACACTCTCATGGCCTGGGCCACCGTCGCATCGGATCTCCATCAATTGGGCAACACACTCTCGGCGGACATTATTGGCTGGGGGGCCGCCGTCATCGGCATCGCCCTCACGGCCTCCGCCGTGCTCTGGGTGTTGCGGATTTTGAGGGCATAGACCACTTGGAATCTCGTGATCGTGAGTGGAGGCTTAGGCTCCAGGCCAGCCTTCATCGGCAAAACTATAATGGCGCGCCTCCCCGAGGATGACATGATCCAAGAGCGAAATCCCCAACAAGTCACCAGCCTCCCGCAGTCGTTTGGTCAAGAGGCGGTCTTCCTGACTGGGCGTGGCGTCTCCCGAGGGATGGTTATGGCTGGCCAACCAGGCCGCGGCGTTCATCACGATCAGTGGCTTGAACACTTCTCGCGGATGGACGATCGAGAGTGTCAATGTGCCGACCGAGACCACATTGATCCCGATGACCCGATGTTTGGCATCCAGCCCACAGACGAGGAAGTGCTCCCGATCGAGGCCCTCAAAACAGGGTCGGAACAACTGGACGGCGGTGAACGAATCCCGAATTGGTTCAGCCGTCCCAGTTCCCTCCGTCTCACAGACGAGCGTCACCCGATACCGAGCTGCCCGATACGGCTCCGCTGTCCCGATGGATGCCGATGGTTGATTGCCTGCTGCTGCGAGTCGCGCTGCTTTCTTCATCCGAATTCCTCCTTCCAAGATAGGCCCCACCCCGCACACAACCCAGGGGTGGGGCAGAAGGAGGAGGAGGGCACAGCGCTCTCGCAGCGGGCAGGCCTGAACGGATGGCAAGGTAGGACATGACACGAACAACGGGAAGGCCTGATCCGCTGCTCCCCGGCGCGGGCCCGCCCCCACTGGGGGCTCCGTCTTCACTCCGTGCCGGCGGCCACGCGGGCGTATCCCGGGGGGAGCGGGGGTGTCGGAAGACTCCCCCGCAACGTTGGAAAAGAGAAATCTCGTGAAACAAACACGCATTGGGCATCGAGCTGATGAACATTCGTCCACCGAGCCTCTCATTGCGGATGGTACCCAATTCACTGAAATAGCTGCGCTGCTCGCTGAAATTTTAGTTCTGGATTATCAAGAGCATAGGCAAATTACGGTTGGTTCCCCTCCACAAACCCACCGAAATGGAAGATTAAATTCCTTGCGACTCGTGCAAGACGAGGAGTAGATAGCGCACATCTCACTCGCACTGAACACGCCAAAGAAGGAGCGGGATCATGATTGCTGCTATTTATGCCAGGAAATCGACAGAGCAAAGTGGAGTCATCGAGGAAGATAAGTCGGTTGCTCGACAGATCGAGCACGCGCGAGCCTATGCAGCGAACAAGGGCTGGACCATCGCCGAACAGCATATCTACAGCGATGATGGCATCTCCGGTGCTGAGTTCGTCAAACGTCCCGGCTTCCTGCGGTTGATGAATGCCCTCAAACCGAAGCCTCCCTTTCATATCCTCATCATGAGCGAAGAGTCTCGGTTGGGCCGTGAAGCGATCGAGACGAGCTACACCTTCAAGCAGGTGATCGACAGTGGCGTACGGATTTTCTTCTATCTCACAGACCAAGAGCGCAAGCTCGACAATGCAATGGACAAAGTGATGTTAAGTCTCACCAACTTTGCGGCAGAAATGGAGCGAGAGAAGGCCAGCCAGCGAACCTATGATGCGATGTTCCGCAAGGCGAAGGCCTTGTATGTTACCGGCAACAAGGTCTACGGCTATGACAACGTGCCGGTTTATGGTGAAGCCCTTGATGCTAGTGGCCAGAAGAAACGTCAGCATGTCGTACGACAAATCAATTCCGCTCAGGCCAAGACCGTTGTTCGCATCTTCGAGCTGTTTGCCTCAGGCTTCGGTCTGGCTCGTATCGCCAAGGATTTGAATCAAGATCAGGTGCCACCACCTCACGGTGGAAATCTGGGATGGTGTCCAACTGCCATTCGAGACATTCTGCAACGCGATCTCTATCGAGGTATCGTTCAATGGAATCGAACTCAAACGATTCAAATCGGGGGAACCAGGAAACAACGTGATCGTCCTCAGTCAGAATGGTTGACGCTCGATGCTCCTGAACTTCGAATCATTCCTCAAGTCTTGTGGGAACAGGTGGAGACTCGAAGAGCGAAGAATAAAGAGATGTACATGCGAGGGGAGGGCGGACGCTTGTTATCTCGTCCTACCGGGGAAGACCGACGCTCGGAGTATCTCTTGAGCAGCATCGCGAAGTGTGTCATCTGCGGTGGTTCTATGGTGGCCGTCAAGAACAAGTCTAAGCGACGATACGAGCGTGCCGTGTATCGTTGCGCCTATAACCACAAACGCGGGGATTCAATCTGCACCAATAAGGTGCAGCTTCGGCTGGATATACTGGACTCCGCCATTCTGCACGCCATGAACCAGGCCTTGGATGAGAAGGTTCTGGAAGAGTCCGTGGTCATGGCTCTTGAACAAATTCGGAAACAACAAACCAACTTCCCAGAAAAGCGGGTCGCTCTGGAACGTGAGCTCTCGCTCATCCAAACTCGGCTTCATCACCTGGTTGAACTGGTCGCTACAGGCAAGTGCACAGATTCGGTCATTGAATCACTGCACAAAGAAGAGGCGCATAAGAAAGCGGTGCTACGAGAGTTGGCCCAGTTGGACAAATTGATGGAGATCTCAGCCCTCGATGCGAAACAGCTTGCCAAAGATCTCAGGAGCCGTTTAGAGGATCTCCCGTCACTCTTCCTACGTCATGTGCCACAAGCCCGGCAAGTGCTGAGGAAGTTGCTCAACGGTCATATTTTGTGTGAGCCGATCATGGAGAACGGGAAGGCGGGGTATCGCTTTACGGCAACTGGGACATTTGATCGGCTGTTGACCGGCCTAACCGTGGCCAATGAACCGGCCAACGTATTTGGTGGAGGGCACGGGAGTTGAACCCGCGACCCCTACGTTGCGAACGTAGTGCTCTCCCAACTGAGCTAGCCCCCCACCTCAGGAAGCAGGACGATGCAGACCATGAACCTCGCAGCGTTGGCTGTACACCAGCGTACAGTTGGGTAGCTGCGGTAGAAGAACGGGGAGGAATGTCGGTCCGCTCCGTCCGTTGAGGATGCATTATACACAACCTGCCATGAAGACTCTACCAGTAGGCCAAGAGAATTGATTAATCACCGATACACGACTCTGACTCGTTTGAGGAAGTCTTGAAGTTGCAAGATCTCGTGTTCGATTAACGAGCTGTCCTGTTGTGTGGCCGCTTGTTCCATCGTGGCGCCAATCTCGGTAATCCTATCGAAACCGTACCCGCCACCATCACCTTTCAAACGATGGCCCAGAGTCTGAATGGTGCCAAAGTCCTGCCGGGTCAGCGCGTCTCGAAGCGTTCGCAGATCGTGCGCTCGATTCCCTAAGAAGATCGGCACAATCTCTTCCAGGTCACGGGAAATCTCCACGGTCACGTGGTCGTTTGAGTTGGGATGTGATGGGGGCATCACGAGATGAGATGCTCCTTGTGGGCCTGAAGAATCTCCAATAATGTGGATTTCTTCACGGGTTTCGTCAGATGAGTGTTGCAACCAGCCTCGAAGATGCGGGTGCTTTCTTCTTTGAGTGCCAAAGCGGTGAGGGCGATGATCGGCGTGGCCGGGAGATCATGCTCGCGTTCCCACGATCGGATCGCTTGCGTCGCCGAATAACCGTCCATGACCGGCATGTGCATGTCCATGAGGATGACGTCGTAATGAGTGGCTTTTACCTTCTCTACTGCAATGGCTCCATGTTCCGCGATCTCGAGGCTATGGTCCGTCTGCTTCAGGTATGCGCGAACCAAGAGTTGGTTATCGAGAGAGTCCTCAACCAATAGAACTCGTAACGCCCGTGCTGGGGCCTTAGGGGGTGGCTGGACGGCTTGTTCAGGAATTGCTGGAACTCCCTTTGTCCGACCCAGTGCAATTCCGATTGATTGGAGGAGATCTGCGCGTCGAATGGGTTTGATCAAATAGCCACCCAGCCCGAGGTCATATGTGCGTGCGATATCGTCAGCCCAATGATCGGACGTCAGCATGATGATCGTTGGGCGCTTCCCATGGGATGCTGTGTTTACCTGCTCAGCCACTTCAAAGCCGCTCATGCCGGGCATCCGACAGTCGAGGAGGAGCAGCTCATAATGTTGACCCTGTTCGGCGGTGTATCGGAGTTCCTCCAAGGCGGCCTTTCCGTCACTCGCTTCCGTGACCTGGGCCCCCCATGCCTGGAGTGTTTCACGAAGGATAAGGCGGTTGGTAGGGTGGTCGTCCACGGCTAGGACCCGAACTCCTGTAAGATCAATCGAGGTTGTGACTTTGTGTTGAATGGGTATTGTTCGAGTCTGAAAGAGGAGGGAACAGTGAAACGTACTACCGGTTCCCTCTGTGCTCTCCACCCAGATTTGGCCGTGCATGCGTTCGACTAGCCGCTTGGTAATGGCGAGGCCGAGCCCCGTCCCCCCATATCGTCTCGTCGTTGATATATGGGCCTGCGTGAAACTATCAAAAATCGCATCCAGTTTGTCCCGAGGGATCCCGATGCCTGTATCGCTAACTGCAATGTGAATGGCCCCAGCGATGGGTCGATCGGAATCGGGGGTGACACGAACCTCCACGGTGCCGTTTTCGGTAAATTTGAGTGCATTGCTGATCAAGTTAATCAAGATTTGCATCAAGCGCGTTGGATCGCCGATCAAGTGACAGGGTACGTCTGGACTGAGGTGGGAGGTGAGTTCGAGGCTCTTCTCATTGGCTCTCATCGCCAACATATCGATGGCTTTATCCAGGACTTCACTCAAGTCAAATTCGATGGTTTCCAACTCCAGATGGCCGGTCTCTACCTTGGAAAGATCGAGGATATCGTTGATAATATTCAGGAGGGTTCCGCCAGCTCGTCGAAAAATCCGGAGATACTTGCGTTGATCAGGGGTCAGGGGAGTTTCCCAGAGAAGATCCGCCATCCCGATAATGGCATTCATTGGGGTGCGAATCTCATGGCTCATGCCGGCAAGGAACTCACTCTTCGCACGACTGGCGACTTCGGCAGCCTCTTTGGCCACGCGGAGAGCCTGTTCTATCTGCCGACGATCGGATGCCTCCAACGCGAGGGTTGCCATGGTTGCCAAGAGCCCGACCAAATGTTCTTCCTGCCTAGTCCACTGCCGCGGTGTTCCGATGGATTCAGCGCAGAGCACACCCACAAGCCTTCCCTTCTGTCTAATGGGGGCGCTGAGGAGAGATTGGATATCAAACAGCGAAAGGTAAGTGCTTGCAAGATCTCTTGTCCGCGGATCATGAAACGGACGAGCAGCTGCTACGGCACGAGGTTCTCGAGCGAGCGCTCGAAGATAGTGCCGACAGTGTGTGGATGGGATCACAACATCAGGCCTCGAGCGTCTTCGGCTAGTTTCATAGAGATCAACCAGTGTGATCGCATCGCGCTCTTTGGACAGAAGCCAAGCGCTCGAGCGTTCAACTTGAAGTAAGGCGCAAGAAGCTTTTGAGATGGCTCGGAACGCACGGGAAAGATCGCCACTATTGAGAGCTTTGCTTTGTGCCAGTGTTCGAAGTATGTCCTGATACTGATCGAGAAATGTGGTTGTGCTCGAATCGAACAAGGAAGGTACAGGGCGTGCGCGTTGACGCGTGTAAGAGGCGGTCTTCGCTGCAACCCGTCCTTGAGATTCTCCACGAGGGTGACGTGTCATGGGCGTGTAAGCAGCCGGTGAATGGGATGGTCGCGTCTAGTCGGTGTGTGCGTCCTGGACCAGCGAGAGAATACTCGCCGATTTGGTTCGATTGCGCCCCTCTTGTTTGGCTTGGTACAGCGCCTGATCAGCCGCCTTAATGAGGTCAGTGGGGGAAGAATGCCGGTTCGGAACCACACAGGCATACCCGACGCTGATTGTGACGAGCTCCCCGTCCGAGTTCTTGATGCCCAGGGATTCGACTCGCCGGCGTAGACTCTCTGCCACCTGTGCGGCGCCATCGATTCCAGTGCCAGGGAGAACCGTCACAAACTCATCTCCGCCGTAACGGGCGACTAGATCGCCAGGGCGATTTACGGAACTGGAAATAGCGGCGGACACCTGTTTCAGGCATTCATCGCCAGCCGTATGACCCTTCGTGTCGTTATAGGTCTTGAATCGGTCAATGTCGAATATGATGAGTGACAGGGGAGTCGACTCCCGTACGGCTCGCCGCCATTCCTGATCCAGAAAATCATCGAATTGACGTCTATTGGTGATGCCGGTCAACCCGTCCAAACAGGAGAGACGAAGCAGCATCTGATTAGCCTCTTGGAGTTGTCGCATGACCTCCAGGAGCTCCTGCTCACGTGCACGGCGACGGTCGACCTCGTGCACAAGCCGGAGCACCGAACGCACCCGAGTGAGCAACTCGATTTTATTAACCGGTTTGGCCACATAGTCCATCGCGCCTGCGGCAAACGCCAACTGAAGATCGACCGGGTCCGTCTTGACGGTCACCATGATGATCGGAGTGTCTCGGAAACGATCGACGGCCTTGATTTGGCGACAGGCTTCAATACCGCTCATCTGAGGCATCAGAATATCCATGAGAATGAGATCGACTCGCGCCACGCCATGCTTGCCTCCATCGAGCCCCAAATACTTGAAGGCAGCGGCAGCGGAATCCGCCGAGTGAATGTCTTCGTAGCCGGCGGCGGATAGAATGGCCTGCAACAGGAGTCGATCATCGACGGAATCATCAACAATCAGAATGCTCATATGTCCACGCGGGTTAAACGGATCACACAGGAGAATACTGGCGGAATCGTAACAGCTAGTCCTGATAAACGCCAGGATAAAGCTTTTTGAGGCAGGGCTGGCAGAGCCCATGGCTGAACTCTGCTTCTGAATGTTCACCGATGTACTCTTCGATTTGTTGCCAAAACCCGCCATCGTTGCGGATCTTCTTGCACGATGCACAGATCGGAATGAGGCCGCGCAACACTTTGACTTCCCTGAGCGCTTTCTGCAGATCTTCGTTGATGCGACGAAGTTCGGCTTCTCGCTGTTTTCTTCGGTCCATCTCGGTTTTCAGTGTCAAGGCAGAGGTGACGCGCGCGAGCAGTTCCACACTCTTGACCGGTTTATTGATATAGTCCATCGCGCCCGCTGAAAAGGCTTCCTTCAAATTGTCGAGATCGTTCTTGGCGGTCACCATGATAATTGGGATGTCCTGAAGGTGCATCTGCTGTTTGATTTGCCTACAGGCCGCCACACCATCAAGATCGGGCATCAGAACATCCATCAAGATCAAGTCGACATCGACGGAACGTTGTCCTCCATCAAGGTTCAATAACCCAAACGCAGCCTTCGCAGAGTCCGCCGCCACAACGTGGTGATGACCGGCCTTGGTCAGGATCGACCGCAGGAGGAGATGTTGGTCAGGGGAATCGTCGACAATGAGGATTGCCATCGGTATTCTTAACGGTTCAACACGAAGAAAACTAAAGGGTCAATCCCGTGGAATGCAGTATAGCAAACAGGTATGAGGGTGAATTAGGAGAGCTTGCTCTTGACGAGGTCACTGACGTGCTTGCCGTCGAGAGGTTGTCCAGCCACGCGAGCCATCACGGCTTTCATGATCTGTCCCATATCCTTCATAGAGGACGCCCCGGTTTCGCTGATGACGGATACGACAAGGGCTTCAAGTTCTTGAGGAGTCAGCGGTTTTGGGAGGTAGGCCTCAATGATTTCGATTTCTCGGCGTTCTTTTTCTGCGAGTTCCGCCCGTTGGGCTTTCTCAAACTGTTCGACAGACTCCCGACGTTGTTTCACGAGCGTCGTCATGACTCGACTCATTTCGGCATCGTCGAGATCGCGTTTCAGTTCCACTTCTTTGTTCAAGACCGCCGCTTTGATCATGCGGATCACGTCCATGCGAAGTTGATCCCGTGATTTCATAGCAAGCTTCAGATCTTCCGTCAGACGGTCGTGCAATGACATAGGAGGCCCCACACGTCACAATTTCTTTGGAAGCGCCAGCATACCGTCCCGGTTTCTTAGAGTCAATGACTGGAATTTGGGGATGGTATTTTGGTGCGCGGGTGGTATCATTTGAAGACTGTGACCCAGGAGGATCGGATGTGACAACAAGGGACGAAGATGATCGGGATCCATGAGCGAGCTATTGTGGTTGGCATGGCAATGATGCTGTTCGGTGTTGTTGGGTGCGCCACTGAAACGCCAAAGGCAGCGCCCCCGATTACTCAGGATCACGTTCGAGAACATTCCGAGCAGGCATTCGACAAACTGAAACAAGAAGAAAAAAATCGAGCAGCAGGTTCGGCAGTTGATTCTCAGTAGTTGAGACGATGCGATAGGCGAGAGACTGATACGATTCCGAAGTGAAAGATAGAGTGACATCCGCGTAGCTCTGCGGACGATGTTTGACCTGCCAATATCCTTTACTCGGTAGGTTGGTTGTACTTGGCCGAGTCTATGCTCGTTGAGTTCAAGCCCAAGAACCTCCTATACCACCCCGTTCCCATCATCGTGCCGATAAGAAATGGCCATAGCGTGCCGAAATGTCTCATCATGTCCGCCGGTAGTCATTGACCCCTTTGACGCACCTCAGTACGATAAATTCTATGGTGGAGGGAATTCAGAGGCGGACATACTCAAGCGTCTGGCGTGCCGTTTTCATAGGGAGTCTCCTTCTCACGCAGGAACAGAGCGGGATGGCCAAAGACCTGCTGGCTCCTAAGGAGCAAGAGATTACAGAGATTGGATCGACTGCAAGCCCGTCCTTTGATGAGCAGGAAAAGGGCGTTCCACAATCGCTCTTTACCTGGATCAAGATGGCGAAGGGATTTGACGTGGAATGGGACACCTTTGGGAGAAAAGGGTGGTATACGCAGGATCCACGGCTCAAACCGATCGATCCGGGTTCGGTATTTACCCCGGAGATTCCGGCCATCTACATCGTCTTTGAGGTGGCTCCACTGGAGGATCCGGCTCAATTTGCCGTGCAATGGTACCTGGAACAGTCTCGAGGTCAGACGACTGAGCATCCATTGGGTAAGGATGTGCTAGAAGTCCCTGGGCACGAACGGTATGGTTACCTTGAGTTGAAACGGTCCGGTGAAAGATGGGAAGTCGGGAACTACGTGGCAAAGGTTTACATCACGCCGTTAGGGCAACAGCCATTTCATGCAGTGAACCAAGTCGGTACCATGCGGTTTAGAGTTGAGGAGCTGGTACCTGCTTCGCCATCTGGCCAGAACTGGATCAAATAGAACGTGGGGTGCATATGGAACAGGGGATCAAGGTCACGGATCCGGAAAAACTGATGTTGCTCTATGAACGCTTTCGGGATGTCTGTTGGGTCGAAAAAGAAGTCTGGAAAGAAATCTTTATGCCACGGGAGGTGAGCGCTGGTCCGGTAAGAACCAATGTCCAGGATCGGTATGAAGTCAGGATCAGCGATCCTACGATCGAACAGGTAATTGAGTCGAATATATCTTACGGAGTGGCGGCGTTGGGCGCGGTGATTCAAGAGCACCGCGCCCATATTTCATTTATCAAGAAACCGTCTTAAAGCTGTTCCAGCGCCGCAATCCGCACGTCAATAGGCGGGTGTGTCGAAAACAAGCTCATGAATCCACCGGTTTTCCCGGAGATCTTCATGGTAGCTAACGCGTCCTGGTTTGAGTATTCGAATTGAGCTCGATTGACCCATCGATCAATCGCTTTGAGCGCACCGATCATGGAGTCTTTTCCATACACCTTGGCGGCAAACGCATCGGCGCCGAACTCCCGACGGCGTGAAAACCAACTGATGACGATGGAAGCCAGGATACTGATGACGATTTGTAACACGAGTGACAGACCGAAGCCTAATGCGGCCTGATCCCGCTCTGCGAAGAATCGACGCACCCACATCGCGATGTAAAAGACAAAGGTGTTCATCAGCCCGGCCAGGACGGTGGTGGCGAACATGTCGCCGTTGTACACGTGGCCCATTTCATGGGCCAGGACGGCTTTGACCTCGTCTTCTCTTAGGTTCTCCAGTAAGCCAGTTGAGACGGCTACCATCGAATTGTTTTTGCTTGGTCCCGTCGCAAAAGCATTCGGGTCTGGGGAATCATAGACCCATACTTCAGGCATCGTAATGTGAAGACGTTGAGCGATCTCCTGTACGGAACCATAAATGACCTGTTCTGCGCGGGAACGAGGTTGAGTAATCTGCTTGCAATTGAGCATGGCTCTCGCCATTTGTTTGGAGAATGCCAAGCTGATAAAGGCACCCCCAAACCCAAACATGGCTGCCCACACCAACGTAGAAAGATCGACCGACCCTCGAACATCGATCCCGAACATGGGCAGAATCACGTTGATCACGATCGGTGCGGTGATCGAAATCGTCACCATGATGAGAATATTTGCGATCAGCAGTAGGCCGATGCCTTTAAACCACTTCATCGTGAGCCTCCTTCGGAAAGAAACGTTCGCCTCATCAGAATACTGAGGCGAGTTGCTGAACTGCCACAATTATACACAAATTCGCCGCCTGAGATACACTGCAACGACAGAGCACATTACTTCATGCAATAAGACCTCATAGGGCAAAGTCAAGACGGTTCAATTCATGGAGACAGGTGCTTGGTATTGACCGTTTCCTGGCGTTCCTGTTAGAAACCAAATACTTAGAGTAGTAAGTGTAAGATCCCCCGGCCATATCCGGGGTGGCTCCGATTGACTCACGTCGTGGCGTCGTTCTTTTTGGTCGAGACTTTCTAAGCAGTCGCGAGATCAAAGAGGTTCAAGGGAGCTCGGGAAGTGATATGAGGGAACCGGTTCCGATGACAATTATTTCTAAACACGACCTGTTGCAGGACTTGCTGAAGAAGGTCTCGCGTCTGTTTTATACGACCTTAGCGGTAGTCCCAGCCGATGTACGTGATCAGGTAGGACTTGCCTATCTGTTTGCTCGAGCTGCTGACACGATTGCCGATACAGAACTGATTGATCGGCCACGACGGTTAGGCTTTCTCAACCGGCTTAGAGAACAGGTGCTCCGTGAGCAAGTCGACTGGTCTGAAATCCGCGCGATTCAGCAGGCGGTGGGGCTGGTGCAACAGGCTTCAGCTGAACGAATCCTGCTTGAACGATTGGATGAATGTTTCCGACTTCTCCTGGCCTGTTCGCCGGAGGATAGGCACCGGATTCAGCGGGTGATGACGACACTCACCCAGGGAATGGAAATGGATTTGAACCTGTTCCCTGGATCTTCTGTGGAGGATCTTGCTGCACTCAAGACCCTCGATGACCTGGACCGCTATACCTATCATGTGGCCGGATGTGTCGGGGAGTTTTGGACCGATCTGATGTGTGCGCATCGTAAGGCGTTAGCGAATTGGGATATTCAGCACATGTCAGACGTCGGGGTGAGGTTTGGAAAGGGGCTGCAACTGACGAACATCGTCAAAGATATCGCCCATGACCTGCAGAAGGGGCGTTGCTACGTTCCAGAAATGATGCTCGATGAAGTTGGATTGAAGCCGCAAGACCTCGTGGACCAGAATAGCCTTTCACGCCTCAGACCTGTACTGAGCAAGCTCGTTCGTCTGGCGGTTGAGCATCTTGATCAGGGGTGGCTGTACACGATGTCGATTCCGCGCCATGAAACCCGGTTGCGGTTGGCCTGCATGTGGCCGATCCTCTCGGCCGGGGAATCCCTCAGGCTCGTTATGAACTCTCCTGACCTACTGAATCCAGCCGTGAAAGTGAAAATTACTCGCGGTAAGGTCTACCAAATTATGGGGGTGACGACCGGCACGGTTGCGTGCGGGTACGCTGGGACCGCCTACTGGGGACACGTGCGGAAGCAAATCGTGTGAATGACTGATGCGTGAACGCCTGAACTCGCCGGTCTACCCGTTCTTCTTCTGCGGCTCCAATAATTTGTCACCCTTCTTAAAGACTGCGTAGATGGCTTGTGATGGACAGGCGTCCAGGCAGAGCCGACAACTTTCCAGGCAGCGCGAAGGATCGAACTTGTAGGGAGGTGTTGACAGCCATGCGCTGGTCGGGCAGATCGGTACGCACACAGCTTGGTGGGTGCAACGGTCGGGATGGCGGACAAGATGATCACGAACGATCAGCATAGGCTTCACTCCTTCAAAGAGACCTTGAGAAAAGATCTCAAACATATTTTTCTGAGGGAGGCTACTCACTGCCACTCCTTCACGAGCGCTTTGAGTCGGTCTTTGAGCTCAGGAATCTGTTCCAAATTATTGTGAATGGCACCCACAATCTTTTCCAGTCGAGCGGTTTTCAACGCGTCTTTGTCTTTCTTCACTAATCGGTCATACTCCGCGTAGGCTGCGGGATGTGCGGGTTCCAGCTGTGCCCGAGCGTCCACGAGAGCTTGGCCGATGGCCCAAGGTTCTGGAGCAAGCGGAGGGACAATCGTGAAGGATGCGTCGGTAAACACAATCACCATCGCGCCTGGCTTCCCCGTCAGTGGGAGGACGGTACGGATTGTCTTGCCCTCACACGCGTGCCAGCTGAGTACCAATCCGGGAAACTGTTGCGCGAAGGCCACCTTCTCCATATTGGCCTTCCATTTGTCTTCGGTCGGCATAAACGTTCTTTCCCAAGAACAGGCGATGGGCACACCTGGATTACCGTACGAGTTGGTCCAGACACTGCCGTTCAATTTCTGTGACAACTGGCACCATGCGCGCAATGAACTGCTCCGAAGATTCGGAAGCCGGAGCGGGCTGGACCCGTGAACGAATCCCGTCAAAACGACAGGTGCAGTACCGCTTCAGGTCAAGCGTGTCGAGTCGAGCTCGGATGTCGCGGGCCCGCTGGATTTCCTTGCGAAGCTTGTCGTTGGCAGCTTCCATCCCTGGCTTTGTGAATTTCACGCGATCATAATCGGCATCCGCAAGCCCCGTTTGTGTGCGAATAATTGTCTTCATCGGCCCGGGATCCTTCAAGCAGTCCGCGTGACGGACCGTTTCCTGTTCCGTGAACATGCGATAGCCGAATGACGCCGGTTGTTCTGCCGACACCGGCGAGGGGACTAGGCTGAAGGCCACGAGCGAACATGCAATGAGCGATGTCAGGACCAAACCTTTACGGAGGCGGGTGAGTTGTGACATGCCGCGGTGTCCCTAGAGATTGAGGGGCAAAAGTTTGAGGGGTGTCGGGTGGTCGGGCATGAGTAACCGGGTGATGATTTCGCCCTTTACGACATGCCGTTCCATGATCTCCGTGACATCGGCTTCTGTGCCGACCCAATACCAAACTCCTTCGGGATAGACCACCACGCTGGGACCGAGGGCACAATGGTCCAGGCAACCGGCCTTATTGGCGCGGACAACGCCTTTTAGGTTGAGTCGCTTGGTCTCGCTTTTGAAATGAGCATGAAGTTTCTCCGCACCTAAGTTCGCACAGCAACCCCGTGGATCATCCTTTGGCCGCTGGTTAGTGCAGATAAAAATGTGTCGTTGAAAGGCTGGCATCGGGTAATTTTGTTAGACGGGCATGGTGAGTGTATTGAGTCGCTCCATGAGTAGTCGGACTTCCGAGTCCGTGAGGAATGGGGATTGCTGGTTCGGTACACTCAGTATAATTTGGATTTCCTGCAGCCGTAACGTGGCGCGTCGGAACTCATCCCCCTTTAAAAGTTCGGAGTTCTGGCCGACTTGAAGCTTGTCGAGTTCAGCACGGATGTCGCGAAAATCTCTGTGCAGGTTTTTCTGCATGGAGCAGGAAGTGCAATACCATTGAGGAGTGTGACTGGACTGTGGTGACAGGCGATCGTACGGGCGACCGAAGAAATCTTTCCCCAAGGATAGCCTGAGGAGTGGGGTGCTCGAAGCTCCGCATGCCTGACAGTTTTCATTCCACGAGTCCATCCCTACCTCTTTCCAAACGCGTGATCACGTATCTTACAACAGGAATTTCCTGACTGTCCACGGGCGGGACGGATGTCGGAAGGTCTATCACTTGGTTTTGAGGTGTGGGTATAATTATGTGGTTGGGTCACGAGAGCGAGTCAAGGGGAGCGAGGCGGGTCTTCATGATCATCGGAATACCAAAAGAAATGAAAGATCACGAATATCGCGTTAGTCTCACGCCCGAGGCTACGGGAGTATTGTGTCGGAGTGGACATGAAGTATTCGTTGAATCCTCCGCTGGTGTCGGCAGTGGTTGTAGCGATGACGAATACCGGATGGCAGGTGCACGTGTCACTCGTTCAAAAAACGAGATCTTCGAAAACGCAGACCTGATCGTGAAAGTCAAGGAGCCATTGGTCTCCGAATGTTCACTCTTCCGTCGCGAACAAACCTTGTTTACCTACCTCCATCTAGCAGCACTACCCGATGTGACGAAAGCACTTCTGAGCACGGGGTGTACGGCGATTGCGTACGAGACGACGGAGGCGAAGGACGGAAGCCTTCCGATGCTCAAGCCGATGAGCGAAATTGCGGGACGGATGTCCGTTCAGATCGGTGCGCAGTATCTAGAAAAAATGTATGGCGGACGCGGTGTGTTGCTGGGAGGGGTTCCCGGGGTCGAGCCAGCCCATGTTGTGGTTGTTGGTGCCGGCGTGGTTGGCTCATCAGCCATTCGGATGGCGGTAGGTTTGGGGGCGAGGGTGACCGTCGTCAATCTGGATCTTGAGCGACTGCGCGTTCTCGATGATCAATATCAGGGCCGGATCGTTACGCGTGCGGCAAGTTCCGCAGCCATCGAAGAGACTGTACCAACCGCCGATTTGATCATTGGTGCGGTGCTTGTGCCTGGAATGAAGGCGCCTAAGCTGGTCTCGCGGTCGCTGGTATCACGAATGAAGCCTGGTTCGGTAATCGTGGATGTTTCCGTAGACCAGGGTGGCTGTATTGAGACGACGCGCCCAACAACCCACTCCGATCCCGTGTATGTTGTGGATGGGGTGACGCACTATTGTGTGGCAAACATGCCTGGAATCGTTCCTCGCACTTCCACCTACGCGCTTACCAATGCGACGTTGCCGTATCTGCTGCGACTTGCTTCGGATGGTGTCGATCGAGCGGTTCACTCAGACCCTGGGCTGGCAAAAGGGATCAACCTGAAAGATGGAAAAGTGACGTATCGCGGAGTGGCGGACGCTCATGGGTTGCCTTTTACCCCTCTGTTGTAAGACAATCACCACTTCAATTTCTGTCTTGGTCTTGTCGGGGCGTAGCGCAGCCCGGTAGCGCACTGCGTTCGGGACGCAGGGGTCGGAGGTTCAAATCCTCTCGCCCCGACCATACCAAGCTTGTTGGTCCCGCCGGATATAACCTGCGAGTGGTGTTGGTCCTGTACCCAGCCTCGTTGGGTTGTTCTATTGGCCGGTCGTGTCGTCGGTGTACCTGTTATCACCAGGCCCTTTCCCACGCCAAACGTTATTCTGTCCTAGCTTACGAGTAGGAGGCCACCAGCATTCTGATCTGTCCGGTCGGATGCAGGGGCAATGCTTAATGTGATGAAGGGAAGGTATCGTGCAGAAAATGCAAAACACGTGACGCATCCAAGGAGGTATGAGAATATCCGCTGAACAGAATGGTAGGCGGCGGTCGAGGCTTCATGAGCTTGGTAGGGCGAGATGAGCAGATCGGCCGATGAGCAGCCGGTTCGGGCCCATGTCGTCGTGTCGGGTCATGTGCAGGGCGTAGGCTTTCGTGCGTTTTCGGCACGGATGGCATCTAACCTCGATCTTGTCGGAGGCGTTCGCAATCTCGATGATGGTCGAGTTGAATTGGAAGTTGAAGGCGGGAAAACGGTCATTGAAACCTTCCTGCAGAAACTGAATATTGGTCCTCCAGCCGGAAGAGTCACGGAGATTGATGTGAAGTGGAGTCAGGCGGACGGGCGATATTCAACCTTCAGCATTTGGTATTAGGGACGTAAGACATCATGAGTCGGCAGCATGACGAAGAGTCCGATATGAGTGAGGCTCGGCGGCAGCCTATCGACGACATGGGAGGTTCAGAGTCTACGTATGCCTCGGACCCCGGAGAGCGAGAAACACACCGATCAGAAGGCCTAGATACACTCAAAAGCTATCTTCGTGAGGTCCGTCGATCGACTCTCCTGACGTTCAAGCAAGAACAGCAGCTTGGGAAGCGGGTGATGGCGGGGGATGAGCAAGCCCGTCAGCAGATGATTGAATCCAACCTACGGCTGGTCATCAGCATCGGGAAACGATACATGCATCGGGGGTTTCCGTTTTCCGATATCGTGGAAGAAGGCAACCTGGGCTTAATCAAGGCGGTCGAGAAGTTTAATTACAAACGGGGGTTCCGTTTCAGTACGTATGCGTCCTGGTGGATTCGACAGTATATCGAACGGGCCATTATCAATCAGGGGAAGCTGGTACGTTTGCCGGTCCATGTGGTGGAGCGTCTCAATCGGTACCTCAATCGTGTTGAACAATTAGTGCAGGAGCTAGGACGCGAACCAAGAGCTGCGGAAGTGGCTGCCAAGATGAAGACCTCTGAGGAGGAGGTGTTGGATCTGAAGCAGTTAGTACGTACCACCTGTTCGCTTGATAGTCCGCTCAGCGACCATACCGATACGTTTCTGCGCGATGTGATCGAAGATCCATCTGGACTCTCGCCGGATCAGACGGCTGATGGCGTGAGAAGGAGAGCGGAACTCATGAAGTGGGTGCGGGAGTTGCCTGAGAAAGAGCAAACTGTTATTGTATCTCGGTTCGGACTCGATGGAGACGAAGCCAAGACGTTGGAAGAGATTGGCCGTACGATGGGATTGACGCGTGAGCGAGTCCGGCAGATCGAGATGGCAGCACTGGTTCGGCTTCGGAACACCATCGAGAGAAAAACAATGACACAGGCTGATCTGCTCTAATTCTCGTGACCATCGTTAACTATAAAGCGCTCATTCGAGAAGTGCCGGATTTCCCAAAGCCCGGCATTCTGTTTTACGACATCACCACACTGTTGAAAAATCCGACAGCTGTTCAAAGCCTTGCCGACCAATTGACGACTCGCTATCTCGATCGAGGAGTCACCAAGGTCGTAGGGATTGAGTCCAGAGGATTTATTTTTGGAGGCATTCTTGCCGCGAGGCTCGGTGCTGGGTTCGTCCCGGTGCGTAAGCCTGGGAAACTGCCCGCTGATAGCTATGAAGTGAAATATAGCCTCGAATACGGTAACAACAGCCTCGCGGTGCATTGTGACGCGATCGAAATCGGAGAACATGTTTTGATCGTCGACGATCTGCTCGCTACTGGAGGAACAGCGGAAGCGACCGTCAATCTCGTTCGGCAACTGGGCGGCACGATCGTTGGGCTTGACTTTCTAGTTGAACTAAAAAGTTTAAATGGACGTGAGAAACTTGTCGGATATGACGTTCATTCGACGATCACGTATCCCTAAGTGTTTCGGCTAGTTTCCCGTTTGGCCCTTGTTCTTGGTAGAGATCCCGTGATATAGAAGCCGATCTTTTTGACCCTCCCCAACTATTTACCGTCGGAGTGCACAGTACTATGGCAACGAAAACGCAGGGCAAGAAAAAGGCTGAGGCAAAATCGAAGTCGACGGCACCCGCCGTTAAAAAGACGGAGCCGATTACGGCAGTCGCAGCGACAGCCATGAAGGCTGCCCCAGCGATAGAATCGGAAACACCTGTGCGACCGAAGGAAACTGCAAAAGAGCGAGAAGCACGTGAGCGAAGGCAGGAAGTGCTCCAGAAAATGCTGATTGGAAAGCGTCAGGAGATCATCAAGGAGATTGAAGAGAGCCTCGGACAGTCTCTCACGGAAGATCAACAACGCCGTCTTGAATCGGCACGCGATGTTGGTGATCAGGCACTCATGGATCTGGAGCGGGAACTCGGCATCTCTTTGATGGAAATGCGCAACCGTCGAAGGCAGTCGATCGATGAGGCCCTCACGCGGCTGCACGAAGGCACCTATGGCATTTGTGCTGAATGCGGAGTCGAAATCAGCGAAAGGCGACTCCAAGCGGTTCCCTTCGCCAAGCTTTGTGTGGAATGTCAATCTCGTGCCGAGCTGTTGGAAAAAATTGAGCGGGAAGAAGATCGCGACTAGTATCAAAGATTTTTACCGCCTAAGATTCCCCAGCATCTCCTCTCCTCCATGGATGGGCAAACCTCTGAACGAGCGGTCGTGCTTGCGAGTGGCGGCTTGGATTCAACGGTTGCGGCTGCCGTTGCCCGGCGAGATGGGTACCTCCTCACACTTCTGACGATCGATTACCAACAACGACATGCAGTCGAAGTTCAATGCGCCAAGCAGGTTGCGAACGCATTGGGTGCTGAGCGACATATCGTCGTGAATGTCGATCTACGTGCCATCGGTGGGTCGGCCCTCACCGACACCCTGCCGGTGCCGAAGGATCGGAGTGAATCCGAACGGAGCCAGGATGTTCCGAATACCTATGTGCCAAGTCGAAACCTGATTTTCTTATCGCTGGCAGCGGCTCAATCCGAAGTCTTGGGAGCCTCGGTCATTTATTTCGGTGCGAACGTGGTCGACTATTCCGGGTACCCTGACTGTCGCCCAGAGTTCATCAAGGCGATGGAGGCCGTGCTTCGGGTTGGTACGAAAGCAGGGCTGACAGGCCGACAGATCGAGATACGCGCACCGTTGCTTCAGTTGTCTAAGGTGGATATCATTCGCTTGGGTCTGGCTCTGCAGGCTCCATTACATCTTACGCATAGCTGTTACGATCCGGTTGGGGTCATTGCTTGTGGCCACTGTGATAGCTGTCTGATTCGAAGACGAGGATTTGCGGAGGCGGGAGTTGTAGATCCCATCCAGTATGCGGTATCTTCATAAAACTAGCGAATTCAAAGTGTGGTTGCGCCCTATGAAGTCATCACAGATATTGTTGGTGAGCTCACTTATCGTTGTGCTTGGCACGACACAAGCCTGTAGCCAGAACGGTGTCGAACCGGCGGCGACCGGAACGGTGGCCTCGGCTCCAGCCGAGTTGCGTGATGGCGAACAGAAATTCAATGCCAACTGCTCTCGATGCCACGGCATAGGCGGAGTGGGGACTCAGCAAGGCCCACCATTTCTTCACAAAGTCTATGAACCGAACCATCATGGAGATGCGGCGTTTCACCAAGCCGCCGCCAAGGGGGTGAAAGCCCATCATTGGCAGTTCGGCGATATGCCGAAGATCGATGCCGTGAGTTCGGACGACGTGGATCGGATCGTGAAGTACGTGCGCTGGCTACAAAAACAAGGGGGTATCTTCTGAATCTAGGAGGGCAGGCTCCAGCTACCGTTCATGGTGTCTGAGGAGATGGTCGCTGCTTGGGGTTCCATTTCTTCGCTCGCTCTTCCGCTTCGGTGATCTGCGCGCTCGTCATACGCGTTGCCACTGCGTTACGAGATTCAGCAGCCCGTCGCTCTCCATACGCTGCCGATAGGTTGTACCACATGTGCGCCTCAATCAGACTCTGCGACACACCACGTCCACGTTCGTACATCATCCCGAGTTTGGCAAACGCCAATGCATTTCGCTGCTCGGCGGCCTTTTGAAACCAAAACAAGGCCATCTGGTCGCTGAATGTCGCTCCCTGA
>Ga0224500_10000474_pt1 | contig 27414 bp, 28 predicted proteins | sample SF_Oct11_sed_USG_FD_168126 | JGI IMG/M metagenome (GOLD analysis project Ga0224500, IMG submission 168126) | Sediment microbial communities from San Francisco Bay, California, United States - SF_Oct11_sed_USGS_4_1 | ecosystem: Environmental > Aquatic > Marine > Sediment | place: USA: California... | reverse complement strand
GACTCGGATCTTGAAGTTTCGGTACGCGTGGTCGACGAGGCCGAAATGCAGGAACTCAACCGGGATTTTCGAGGGCAGGACAAACCGACCAACGTTTTGTCCTTTCCGGCAGGAGACATCAGGGGACTGCCTCCGGACGCCAGTACTCCGCTCGGCGACATCGTCGTCTGCGCCGCCGTGGTGGACAGCGAGGCCGTGCAACAGGGGAAGTCGCTCGGCGATCACTGGGCCCACATGCTGGTACACGGGACCTTGCATTTGTTGGGCTTCGACCATGTCGAGGCCGCCGATGCTGAGATCATGGAGGGCCTGGAAATGCGCATCCTCAGTGATTTTGGAATCTCCAATCCGTATAAGGAGTCTCCGCGAGAGACCTGATACACTTCCGATCCTATGAACGAAAAACCTCCAAGTACCAGCGGCTCGGGTACACCCGGACTGGTTGCACGCGTAATGCGGGCGATCAGGGGCGAACCCTGGAGCCGCGACGAAATCCAGACCTTTATTCAAGCCGACGTTGAGCTCGATGCTGATGAAAAGAGCATGCTCTCTGGCGTGCTCGAGGTATCTGAAACCCAGGTAAGGGATGTCATGATTCCCCGTTCGCAAATGGTCGTCATCGACATTGAAGACGATTTCGACGAAGTGTTGAAAACCATTGTTGCGTCCGGTCATTCGCGGTTTCCGGTCGTGGGCGCCGACCGTGACGAAGTGCTGGGCATATTGCTGGCGAAAGATCTGTTGCGCTACTACGGCAGTAATGAAGCCAAAGAGCTCACGATCCGGAAACTGCTGCGACCCGCATCCGTGATCCCTGAATCAAAACGTCTCAACGCATTATTGAGAGAGTTTCGTGCCAGTCACAATCATATGGCCATCGTTGTGGATGAGTATGGCGGTGTCGCCGGCTTGCTGACGATCGAGGACGTACTCGAAGAAATTGTTGGCGATATCGATGACGAACACGATCAGGAGGAGGCGGCCTTCATACGATCGGAAGGAGAGCTCGATGGCAGACCATGTTTCGCCGTACGTGCGTTGACCCGCGTCGAGGATTTCAACGCGTATTTCGAGTGCGAACTGGATGACGAGGAATACGACACGATCGGTGGCCTCGTAATGCACGAGATGGGCCGCTTGCCGCGCCGTGGGGAAAAAGTTGAATTCAGCGGCTTCACGTTTGTGGTTACAAAAGCCGGCGATCGACGAATTGATGCGCTGCAGGTGCAACGTAACAGTGACTGATTGCCTTGGCTAACAAACGAGAACGACATTTCCTTTACTCGCTGACGGCAGATCGGCCGGGTATCAGTCGTGTGCTGGCGTTCGCCATCGGCGCGATGACAACCCTGGTATTTGCGCCTGCCGAGTGGGCCTGGTTGGCGCCGTTCCTGATTTTACCCCTGCTGTTCGTTGCCTTGACGGACTCCCCTAAAGATGCGGGCGCGCACTTTTTCTGGTTCGGTTTTGGCCTCTTCCTGAGCGGGACCTACTGGATCTACATTTCCGTGCACGTGTTCGGTAATGCGGCGCTGTGGATAGCTGTGCTCCTGATGGTCGGTTTATCGCTGATCATGGGTGCTTTTCTCTGGGTCGCCGGCTGGCTCACAAGTCGTTTGTCGCACGGCGAGCCCTGGCGAGTATTCTTCGTTGGTCCGGCCGCCTGGGTCCTGATCGAGTGGTTGCGCGGCTGGGTGCTGACGGGCTTCCCATGGCTGGCGCACGGTTATGGACAAATCGACACGTCGTTGGCGGGCTGGGCACCCGTGCTGGGAATTTACGGCGTGTCGCTGATGTTGTTGTTCAGTGCAGCCGCAATACTCGTGATCATCATCGGTACCGCCAGGGATCGCCTTATCGCGGCGCCACTGATCGTCCTGCCCTGGATAGTGGGTGCCATTCTGGGGGCTGTGGACTGGACGGTGTCTTACGGCGATCCAATACGCACGACGATTGTTCAGGGCGGTGTTTCCCAGGATCGAAAATGGCTGCCGGATCAGTTCAAGCAAACGCTCGACTTCTACCGGGGTTCAACCTTGAGCGTGCCGGAAAGTGCACTCGTCGTCTGGCCGGAAGTCGCGATCCCCGCGCGAGATGACCAGGTTAAAAACTACCTTGAAATTGTTGCCGCAGACGTTAAACGGAATCGTCAAAGCGTTTTGTTCGGGATCCTTGAATACAGCGATGCGCGCAGCATCGAACCGCTGGTATTCAACAGCGTTTTCCTGCTGGGAAACGGCGAGCGGCAGACGTATCGAAAGCGACACCTGGTTCCTTTCGGTGAGTATTTTCCTGTGCCCGAAAGCGTGCGTGAGTGGATGCGAATGCAGAACCTGCCGTATTCCGATCTTTCCGCGGGCGACGACATTCAACCGCTGTTGGTAGCCGCGAATGGCGCGAAACTGGCGGTGGCCATTTGTTACGAAGATGCCTACGGTGCCGAGCAGCTGTATGCGATTCCAGCAGCTGATCTGCTGATCAACGTGAGCAACGATGCCTGGTTCGGCGATTCGATCGCGCCACATCAGCATTTACAGATTGCCAGGATGCGTGCGCTTGAGGTAGGTCGCTACGCCGTTCGGGCAACGAATACGGGCATCAGCGCCTTCATTGGACCCACCGGGGATATTCTCAAGACCGGTAAACAGTTTGAGCCCGATATCCTGACGATGGATGTTCGCGCGCATAGAGGCGCAACCCCTTATGCCCGCGCCGGCAACTGGCCAGTCATACTCATGAGCAGCGTTTTGCTCGGCTTTTTCTGGATCCGAAGTCGCGCTGGAATCTGAGGTGACCAGACCCCGATTTTCGCCGACTGCTGCGATTTTCGGCCTGTTCCTGTAGGCTTGCGGCCTTTGGCAGCAGCGAAGACCCGCGACATCCATGAGCACTGATTACGATCCCGAAACCATCGAACTGGCCGCCCAGAAACACTGGGACGATGCTCGCAGTTTTGAAGTTAGCGAGGACGCCGGCAAGGACAAGTTCTACTGCCTGACGATGTTTCCCTACCCCAGCGGGAAACTGCATATGGGTCATGTTCGCGTGTTCACGATTAACGACGTAATCGCACGCTATCACCGCTTGCAGGGAAAGCATGTGCTGCAGCCGATGGGATGGGATGCTTTCGGCATGCCCGCCGAGAACGCGGCGATCCAGCGAGGGATTCCGCCGGCAAAATGGACCTACAGCAATATCGAGGACATGCGTCGCCAGCTCAAGCGGCTGGGCTATGCCTATGACTGGACGCGCGAGGTAACAACTTGCCGGCCCGAGTACTATCGCTGGGAGCAGTGGCTGTTCACGAGAATGTTCAGGAAGGGCCTCGTGTACCGCAAGAACTCGATCGTCAACTGGGATCCGGTTGACCAGACAGTACTCGCGAATGAGCAAGTGATTGACGGGCGCGGCTGGCGGTCCGATGCGATCGTGGAGCGCCGCGAGATTCCGCAGTGGTTTATGAAAATCACTGATTATGCCGAGGAACTGCTCAACGAACTTGACCGCATGCCGGGCTGGCCGGACTCTGTAAAGACCATGCAGCGCAACTGGATCGGGCGCTCCGAGGGCGTGGAGCTGTCGTTCGATGTGGCCGGGGAAACCGAGCCCCTGACGGTGTACACAACTCGCCCGGATACCCTGATGGGTGTGACCTACATGGCCGTGGCCGCGGAACACCCGTTGGCGAGCAAGGCGGCGGCGAATGACGCGAAGGTTGCCGCTTTCGTAGAGGCCTGCAAGAAAACCGATGCCCAGGAAGCAACGCTCGAAACGATGGAAAAGAAGGGCATGCCTCTTGGCATCTCTGCGATCCATCCGCTGACCGGCGAGGAAGTTCCGTTGTGGGTGGCCAACTTCGTATTGATGAGTTACGGCACGGGCGCGGTCATGGCCGTACCCGGTCACGACGCGCGCGACTGGGAATTCGCCAAGAAACACGGGCTGCCAATCAAGCAGGTCGTAGCGCCGGCGGATGGCAGTGAAATCGACATCAATGCGGCGGTGTATCTTGATCGCGGTGTACTGGTCAATTCCGGCGACTACGACGGTATGGACTTTGATGGCGCATTTAACGCTATCGCAGATCACTTTGAAAAATCCGGCCGCGGCCGTCGCAAAGTCAATTACCGATTGCGCGACTGGGGAATTTCCCGCCAACGCTACTGGGGGACGCCGATACCGATCATCTACTGTGATGACTGCGGCGCGGTAACCGTGCCCGAAGATCAGCTGCCGGTTATCCTGCCGGAAGATGTGCAGGTTAAAGGCACAGGTTCACCACTCAAGGACATGCCGGAATTTGTCGATGTACCCTGCCCGAAATGCAGCAAACCGGCGCGACGGGAAACCGACACCTTCGATACCTTTGTCGAGTCGTCCTGGTATTTCGCTCGCTACGCCTGTCCGGACAACGATACAGCCATGCTCGATGACCGCGCTGCTTACTGGACGCCGGTCGATCAGTACACGGGCGGTATCGAACACGCCATATTGCATCTCTTGTATTCGCGATTTTTCCAGCGCGTCATGCGCGACGAAGGACTAACGGATGTCTCCGAGCCGTTCACGAACCTGCTGACGCAGGGAATGGTGCTCAAGGACGGCGCCAAGATGTCGAAAGCCAAGGGCAATACGGTGGATCCGCAGGAGCTCATTCTGAAGTTCGGTGCGGATACCGTTCGCCTGTTCATGATGTTTGCAGCGCCGCCTGAGCAGTCCCTGGAATGGTCAGATGAAGGTGTGCAGGGCAGCTTCCGGTTTTTGAAGCGATTCTGGAGCACCGTTGTCGACCACGCAGCTGGTGGCCCGGTTGAATCGCTGGACATGAGTGTGCTCAACGATGCGCAAAAGGATTTGCGCCGCAAGACGCATCAGACGATCGCTAAGATCAGCGATGATATTGGTCGCCGGCACAGTTTCAACACGGCCGTTGCAGCGTCGATGGAGTTATTGAATGCGATCAACAAGCTTGTCGATGATTCGCTTGCGGGCCGCGCAGTGCAGCGCGAGTCCCTGGAGGCCGTCGTCATCATGTTGTCACCGATCGTGCCACATATTTGCCATGCGCTTTGGCAGCAACTGGGCCACACATCGGCCCTGATCGATCAGCGCTGGCCAGTGGTTGACGAAAGCGCGCTCGAGATCGACCGCATCGAAATGGTTGTGCAGGTAAATGGAAAGCTGCGCGGTCGACTGTTGGTCGCGGTTGATGCACCGAAGCAGGTCATCGAAGATCTGGCGATCGCCGACGAGAATGTGCAGCGCTTTATTGACGGCAAGAACATACGCAAGGTTATTGTCGTGCCAGGACGATTGGTGAATATTGTTGTTTAGATCGCTTCGCATCCTGTCGCTGCTCGTGGTCGCCGTTTGTGTTTCGGCCTGCGGTTTTCGCCTGCAGGGCGCCTTTGTGGCTCCGCCGGGCATGGAACGGACCTACATCGAGAGCAGTGACCGGTACAGCCAGTTCCACAGGGCATTCGAGACCGAATTGCGCAGGGCCGGCGTTGAGATCAGTGACACTGCGGCGGACGCGACCGCTATCTTTACTCTCTTTTCCGATGACACAGCGCAACGAGTGTTGTCTGTCTCGGCGCGCAATGTGCCGACGGAATACGAGGTGTACTACACAATTACCTACCGTCTTGACCTTGGCGCTACCACGCTGTTGCCTCAACAGACCCTGACTCGGACCCGAAATTACACCTATGACTCAACCCTGGTGCTGGGCAAGGCGCGCGAAGAGGAGTTGTTGCGCGAGGCCATCGTCAACGACCTCGTGCGCATTATCATGAAGCAAATCACGACGCTCTGATCCCCGATGTTGCTGGTGTCGGATATGCCCCGCGCGGCTCTGGATGCACTGTTGCATCGCTACGGCTTCAAACTGGTGCTGCAACAAGACGGGTCCACGATTCGCGGCAGCTACTGGGGTGATTCCGAAGCGGGGATAATTGGTCGAACCGTGTACGTACGCGGCGATACACCCATTCATTCATTGCTCCACGAAACCTGCCATCTGATTTGCATGACGGAAGATCGACGCAGTGGTCTGGATCGCGATGCAGGTGGAGACGATCTGGAAGAGTCCGCGGTGTGCTATCTGCAAATCGTCCTGGCCGACCATATCGACAGCGTCGGTCGCGAGCGGCTCATGCTGGACATGGATGCCTGGGGCTACAGCTTTCGTCTTGGCAACACTCGCGACTGGTTCGAGAGTGATGCCGAGGATGCCCGGGAGTTTCTTATGAATCATGGACTTCTCAATGTATCCGGCGACGCGAGTTTTCGTTTGCGCCATTGATTTGACAGCGGTGTATAGTTCGGTATGCCCTGGCTACGTTACCTTCTCTATTTCATCGCTATCACGTTCGTATCGTGGGCCCTGACGCAGATGGAACTGGCGTCTCCCGGCAGCCTGAAGCTTCATGTTCTTTTGAGTGAAGCGGACCGCTTCGGTACCAGCGAATATTCTCCCGTCGAAATCATTCAAGCGATCATTCTCGGCCTGTGCGGCGCCGTCATGTGGTGGGTTGCCCGGCATTGTCCGTCACAGCAAGCTATCGCGATTCCATTTGGCGGCATGGCGCTGGCATTCCTGGTTCGCGAACTGGATTACTTCCTTGACAGTTTTTTTGCCGACAACCTGTGGCAGATACTTATCGTTATCATCGGCGCCCTGGTGATCGTGCATGTAGTCAGAAACCGCAAACGATTGAAGATCGCGCTCGCCCGTATCTGGCCCTCGCCCGGTCTTACGCTGTTGTTCGCGGGAGCTGTAATCCTGTTTGCCTTTGTCCGTTTTGTTGGACACGAACCGCTCTGGATGTCGATCCTGGGCGACGATTATCGTCGCATCGTCAAACTTGCGGTCGAGGAATTCATCGAGCTGATGGGCTATTTCCTGTGGATGATCGGTTCTATCGAATACGCATTTCAGGCGCGGGCAATCGCCGTGGCGGAGCCTCAGCCGGCGGCAAGACGGCGACGTGTCAAGCGACGCCATGATACGGAAGGGCGCTTCTAGAGAATCGTCGGGTTCGGGGCGTCGCCGTAGACCTCTTTGGGGTCGAATACCTTCTCGGTCTCGGTCCATTCCAGTTCGACATGGCCGTCGGTTTGCCGGGCTTCAAAATCCTTGCCAACGGGGACTTTGCGATAGAAGCAGCTGCGATAGCCGACGTGACAACTTGCGCCACCTTGCACATCGACGCGCAGCCAGATGCAGTCCTGGTCGTCGTCGATCAGGAGTTCCCTGACGGATTGCACGAGGCCGCTGCTCGCGCCTTTGTGCCACAGGACCTGGCGGCTGCGGCTGTAGTAATGCGCTTCGCCCGTAGCAATCGTGAGTTGCAGCGCCTCCGTGTTCATATAGCCCTGCATAAGGACTTCGCCGTTATCGGCGTCCGTGGTTACAACAGTAATCAATCCGCGGTCGTCGAATTTCGGTGCGAGGTCGTTACCTTCCTCGACCTGCTCAATCGAATTGCGGGCTTGAAATCTGACCGATGTGACCGTCATCTCGGGTCCTTGGTGTCACTGATTGCCGGTCGAGCAGGATACCGGGCGTAACGATCAGCGGCAATGTTGATATGATTGCGTTTTTTGAACAGCCGGACCGCGAGTTTATGACCCTACAGCTACACGACACACTGCAAGGCAAGAAAGTCCCCTTCGTCCCCTTGAGGAAAGGCGAGGTAACGATGTATCTGTGTGGCCCGACGGTTTACAACTATGCGCACATCGGAAATGCGCGGCCTGCCGTGGTATTCGACCTGCTGGCGCGCCTGCTGCGGCGAAATTACAAGCTCGTTTTTGCGCGTAATATCACGGACGTCGACGACAAGATTAACGCGGCTTCCGTTGAAACCGGCAAGCCAATAAACGAAATCACGGCGCAATATATCAAGGCGTACAACGACGATATGGGCGCGCTGGGCGTGCTGCCTCCCGACGTCGAGCCGAGGGCTACCCAACATATCGCCGAAATGATTGCGATGATCGAAACTCTCATTAAAAAGGGTTTTGCCTACGAAGCCGAAGGTCATGTCCTGTTTGATGTGTCCTCGAACGGCAGCTACGGCACGCTTTCCAAACGTGACCTGCGCGAAATGATTGCCGGATCGCGGGTAGAGGTCGCGCCCTACAAGAAAGCAGCCCACGATTTCGTATTGTGGAAGCCGTCGACGCCCGAGCTGCCGGGCTGGGATTCGCCCTGGGGTCGGGGCCGACCCGGCTGGCACATCGAGTGTTCGGCAATGGCGGAAAAACACCTGGGCACGACGATCGATATCCATGCCGGCGGACGCGATCTCGTGTTTCCGCACCATGAAAATGAAATGGCGCAGAGTAGCTGCGCGCATGACGGTGCCCCGTTCGCTCGTTACTGGCTGCATAACGGTTTCCTGAGTATGGATCAGACCAAGATGTCGAAGTCACTCGGCAACGTGCTGCTGGTGCACGATCTGATCAAGACGGTGCCGGGCGAAGTGATCCGGCTGGCTCTGCTCAGTGCGCATTACAAGCAGCCGCTCGACTGGTCGGGTGAGACGCTGGAATCCGCGCGACGCATGCTCGACCGCCTGTACGGAGCTGTGCAAGGTATCGACGTACCGGCAGAGGCCCGCGCCGCGGCAGAGGTTCCGTCCGAGCTGATCGAAGCGCTCGAGGACGACCTCAATTCACCGCGGGCGATGGCGGCCTTTTTCGCGCTGGCGAAAAAGCTAAATAAGGAGACTGATGAAAACAGGCGCATCGAGTTGGCGGCCGAGATGTACGCCTGCGGTGACCTGATGGGATTCCTCGGCAGCGACCCCGACACGTGGTTCGCCGGGCATGTCCAGGGCGACCTGGCGGCCGAGGAGATCGAGGCGCTGATCGAGCGACGCAATGCGGCGAAAGCCGGTCGTGACTTCGAAACCGCTGACGCTATTCGGGATCAGCTGCTTGAAGCGGGTATCAGCATTCAGGATGGACGCGACGGTACGACCTGGCGTCGGAGTTAGTGATGAGCAACGAGATCGACATCGCGCAGCGCGAACTCATCGAGGATTTCGAGATGTTCGACGACTGGATCGATCGCTATCAGTACATTATCGACATGGGACGACGACTGCCGGAGTTTCCGGAGGCCTGCAAAACCGACGAGCATCGCATTCGCGGCTGCCAGGCGCAGGTATGGTTTGTCGCCAATAAGGAGGATGGGCGATTGTACTTTCAGGCAATCAGCGATGCGGCAATCGTGTCGGGCCTGATTGCGCTGCTGCTGCGCCTGTACAGCGGCCGCCGCCCGGAGGATATACTCGAGACGCCCCCGGATTTCGTAAGTGCGCTGCAACTGGAGAGCCACTTGAGTCCAACGCGCAGCACCGGCCTGTCATCGATGCTGACCGCTATCCGCCGATTCGCATCGGAGGCCGCAGCGGAAGCCTGATGGCGAATGCGCTGAGCAAAACGCTCGCCTGGCCACTGATTCAGTTGGTGCGCTTGTACCGGCTCGCTGTTTCACCGTGGCTGGGCGCCAACTGCCGCTACGATCCCACCTGTTCCAGCTATGCCATCGAGGCACTGCAAAAACACGGCGTTCTGAAGGGCGGCTGGCTGGCGGCGAAACGGATTGCGCGTTGCCACCCCTGGGGTGGTTCGGGATACGACCCGGTCCCGAAAGATGATGGGGAAGCCGATCAAAGCCGCTGACATCGTAAGCGCCCTATTGTATCCGGTGACGCAATCCACTGTGGTCATGCCGGTAGTGCTGCTTTGGTTGCTGATATCTTTCGCTCAATGGGGTGGGGTGCTGGGACTTTTCTTGCTGTTCCTGGTGATTCCCGCGGTATTTCGATTTCAGATGATCCTGCTTGAGGCGAGAGCGCTGGATCGTGCTCCGCCGGCGCTGGATATCGATTTCTTCCGGTGGTTCGGCAATGCCTGGAGCTTGTTTCCGGTGCCATTGGTGATACTTGCCGCCTGGGCTGTGTTCGCTGCCAGCGTTCGCTTTGGCAATAGTGCCGCGATGCTGGCGCTCATAACAGCCAGCGCTGTGTTGCCGGCGTCATTTGCCATTCTCGCGATCACACATTCGCCTTTGCAAAGCCTCAATCCGGTAGCGTATGGCCGGCTGTTTCGCACGTGCGGCGGTACGTTCTGGATTGCGTCGGTGTATCTCGTTGTCGCTGGCTGGCTCATGCTGCAATGTCAATCGCTACCGGCAATGCTCGCGAATCTGGCAACCATGCTATTAATCTCGTCTGTCTTCTCGTTGGTAGGCAGTCTGATAGAACCGTATGGGCTGATGGAGGACGTTAGTATTCCTGAACCCCTTGAGCCGGACGACGACCGGATTTCGCGCGATCTCGATGTATCGCGCAATGCCACCCTGACGCATGCCTATGGCTTCATCAGCCGCGGCAACCGCGAGGGTGGCTTCAAGCACATCATGGATGAAATAGCGCAGGAAGCGGATGTTGCTACCGCCTGGGCCTGGTATTTCGATCGCATGATGCGCTGGGAACAGAAACAACACGCCCTGTTTTTTGCGCAACGCTACGTGCATGACCTGTTGCTGCACGGGGAAACGATACCGGCTGTAAAAGTTATCCTGCGTTGCCGGCTGGTCGATGAGCGATTCAGGCCCCTGGCGGATGACCTGCAGGCGGCGATTCGGGCCGCGGAATCGAGCGGCAATAATGAACTTGCGGCTGTGCTGCAGCGGTCCTGAAGCGCTACAATGGCCGCATGGACAAAAGATTACTGACAATTTTACGCTGCCCCGTGTCTCATAAGGGACTGTCGGAGTTGAAAAAAGACAGGCTTGGTCGCGTTAATGCCGCGATTGCAGCCGGCGAACTCAAGAACCAGGAAGGCCTGGTTCTTCGGCAACCCCTGGCCGAAGCGCTGGTCACGGACGACGGTAAACGAATCTACCCTGTTGATGATGGCATACCCGTGCTCCTCGAAAATGAGTCGATCAGCATGGAGCAGATTGCTTGAAGATTCAGGCTAATCAGCTTTCATCCCACCTCCTGAAATCGCTCGCTCCCTGTTACCTCGTAACGGGAGACGAGTTCTTGCTGGTGGACGAATCGCTGGACGCAATTCGTGCGGCCGCTCGTGAGCGCGGCTTCACGTCGCGCGAGTTGCATGTCGCGACGACGGGCTTTGACTGGAACGCGTTAACGGCATCGACCGGGAATTATTCGCTGTTCGCCGAGCAACGAATAGTTGAATTGCGGTTGCCGACGGGCAAGCCCGGTAATGCCGGTAGTGCAGCGATTATCGAGCTCATCGAGCAATCCGGGCCGGAGCTGCTGTTTATCGTGACGGGCCCGAAGCTGGACAAAAGCGCTGCGGCATCGAAGTGGGCCAAGGCGATCGACAAGAAGGGCGTGACATTACCGCTATGGCCTATCGGTGTCCGCGAGCTTCCTGGCTGGATCGCTGCAAGAATGCGGGCTGCCGGACTGCACGCGGATCGTGATGCGGTCGCTCTGATCGCCGACCGAGTTGAAGGCAACTTGCTGGCCGCACAGCAGGAAATCGAAAAGCTGCGCCTGATACTTGGCGAGGGCAAGGTGAGTGCTCGGGATGTCAATAATGCAGTGGCAAACAGCAGCCGTTATGACGTTTACAAATTGACCGATGCCGCGCTCGCTGGCGATGCGAATCGATCCGTGAAAATCCTGGGTGGTCTGCGTGCCGAGGGCGTCGAGCCCATCATTGTAATGTGGGCTTTGACCAGGGAGCTAAGGACGCTCGCCAAACTCGATGATGTTATTCGGCAAGGCGGCGATCTTGGCGGTGCCATGCAAAGATCCGGCGTATGGAGCACGCGGCAGGGCCTCGTGCGCAGTTGCATCGGTCGGCACCAGCACGGTGACTTTCATAAAATGCTGCAAGCGACCGGTCGCGCCGATGCGGCTGCCAAAGGACAGCGCGCGGGCAACCCCTGGCAAATGGCGACCGATGTCGTCGTGGGCCTGGCAAGATGAGGCCAATTGGCATTTTTGGCGGCACCTTCGATCCGATTCATTATGGCCACCTTCGGACCGCGTTCGAGATGCTCGAGGCACTCGATTTTGAAGCCGTTCGCTTCATCCCCTGCGGCGATCCACCGCACCGCGGCACGACATTTGCGGATGCGGGATTGCGGTTTCGCATGGTGGATGCCGCGATCACCGGTCAGCAAGGATTCGTCAGCGACAACCGCGAACTGCGTCGCGAAGGACCGTCCTATTCCGTCGACACGCTGGAAGAGTTGCGCGGGGAGTTTCCCGGGCGTTCCCTGGGTCTGATCGTAGGGATGGACGCCTTCCTCGGATTGCCGAAGTGGTACCGATGGGATGAAATTCTGGATTTTGCCCACATCGTTGTCGCACATCGTCCCGGCTGGCGGGCACCGGACATCGGCCCTCTGGGCGATCTGATCGCCGAATACGGAACGCACAGAATCGACGACCTGCACAGTACGACCCACGGTCGCATCCATATCCATGCGGTGACGCAACTTGAGATTGCGTCGACCGAAATTCGGGAATTGGTCGCCGCCGGTCGTGACCCGCGTTTTTTGATGCCGGATGCGGTGCGGGACGTGATTGAAGAGACTGGCGTATATATGAGTGGAATGAATGAATAGCGAACAACTGAGTGAACTGGTCGTTGATGCTCTGGACGACATCAAGGGCCTTAATATAGTCAAGCTTGACGTGCGCGGCATGACGGCAGTCACGGATTTCATGATAGTGGCGAGCGGTACGTCGTCGCGACATGTGCAGGCATTGGTCGACAATGTTGCGGAAAAATCCAAAGCGGCAGGCCACCGGCCGATCGGCGTCGAAGGCGAAGAGGGCGGCGAGTGGGTATTGCTGGACCTGAATGATGCCCTGGTGCATGTCATGCTGCCGAAAGTGCGCGAGTTCTATAACCTGGAGAAGCTCTGGTCGATTAGCGCGTCTGGAGAGGCTGCGGCGACAGAGGGATAGGCCGTGCATATTCGAATCCTGGCCGTTGGAGACCGGCAACCGTCCTGGGTGGACGACGCTTTCGGCAACTACACGGGTCGCTATCCGCGCGAGTGGAAATTTCGCCTTGACGCGCTTCCTACAGTGCATCGCAAGAAGAACGACAAATCACGCCAGGCAATGGATGCCGAAGGCGACTTGATACTTGCCAAACTCAATGCGGCGGAGCAGGTCGTCCTGCTCGACGAACGCGGCACGCAATTCAGCAGCCAGGAACTCGCGGACAGGCTGGCCGAGTGGCAAGCGGACGGACGAGATCTGTGCTTCATCATCGGGGGGCCGGACGGCGTGTCCGACCCGGTGCGACAACGAGCCGACAAGCTCTGGTCCCTGTCCCGGCTAACCCTGCCCCACGGCATGGTGCGAACGCTGTTGGCTGAACAGCTTTACCGCGCCTGGTCTTTACAAATCGGCCATCCATACCACCGGGTGTAATCCATCGTCATGCCCGCTCTGCCAAAATTGCACCTGGCCTCGACCTCGCCGCGACGTCGCGAGATTTTGCAGACACTCGGTATCGATTTCGATGTCGTCCCGGTCGAAACGGATGAGAGCCCCCATGAAGGCGAGGTACCTTCCGCCCTGGTCTTGCGGTTGGCGGCCGCCAAGGCAGAGCGTGTGACGGTGCCGGGTTTCGTCCTGGGTGCCGATACCGTGGTCGTCCTCAATGATCGCGTATTGGGCAAACCCGGGGACGAGAATGATGCGGTCGATATGCTGATGGCGCTTTCCGGACGCACCCATACAGTGTTCACGGGCGTGGCACTGAAAACCCCGGAGCGAACCCTGACGGCGCTGTCGACCACGGAGGTGCAGTTTCGCGAAATAGGCCGGGACGAGGCGTTGGCCTACTGGCAAAGTGGTGAGCCTTGCGACAAAGCAGGCGCCTACGGCATTCAGGGCCTGGGCGGGGCGTTTGTGTACGCGATCCATGGCAGCTACTCCGGCGTGATGGGACTGCCGGTATTTGAAACAATCCAGCTGTTGAAAGCGGTGGGAATCGAGATTTTGGCCAGGCGGAAATGACGGACGAATCATCTAAAGAAGAAATACTGGTAAACGTTACCTCGAGCGAGGTGCGCGCGGCACTGCTCGAGAACGGCGTGCTCCAGGAAGTTTATGTTGAGCGTTCGGCCAGGCGCGGCCTCATCAGCAACATTTACAAGGGCCGCGTCTCGCGGGTTCTGCCCGGGATGCAGGCGGCTTTCGTGGATATCGGCCTCGATAGAACGGGCTTCCTGCACGTTTCCGACATCGCGACGCCCACGGCTACCGGGAACGGCGAAAACCTTCCGAATATCAAGGACCTGGTTCGAGAAGGCGAAAACATCATGGTGCAGGTTGCCAAAGATCCGCTGGGCAACAAAGGTGCGCGACTCACGACCTTTGTCACTCTGCCGTCCCGCCACCTCGTTCTGACGCCGCACAGCACGACGGTCGGCGTTTCTGCCCGGATCGACGATGAGCAAGAGCGCGAACGATTGCGGAGCATGGTTGAGCGCTTGCTTGAGGCAGAGGGGCAGAGTTGCGGAGCTATTGTCAGGACGGTCGCCGAGGGTTGCTCCGAAGACACGATCCTGGCAGACCTTCGTTACGCGCTGAAACTGTGGGAGCTTGTTCAGCAACGGTGCAGGGATGGTAAAGCAAAATCGCTGATACATGAGGATCTGTCGTTGCCCTTGCGCGTGTTGCGCGACCTGGTATCGACGGACGTGGAGCGAATTCTGGTGGATTCCCAGGCGGATTTCATCGCGATGCAGGAATTTATCGATACCTACCTGCCGGGTACGCGGACGGCACTGGAGCGCTATGAAAGGCGTCGACCGATCTTTGATCTGCACGGCATAGAAGACGAAATTCGAAAATCCCTTGATCGAAGTATTTCATTAAAATCAGGTGGTTACATAATATTCGACCAGACCGAATCGATGACGACCGTCGACGTCAACACGGGCGCTTATGTCGGCCACCGAAATCTCGAAGAGACCATCTATCGCACCAACCTTGAGGCCGCGGTCGCCATCGCCAGGCAACTGCGACTCAGAAACCTGGGCGGCATCATTATTATCGATTTCATTGACATGCTGGAGGAGGATCATCGCAATAACGTGTTGCAGGTGCTGGAAAATTCGCTGGCTCGCGATCACGCCCGTCACCAGATTTCACCGCTGTCGCCCCTCGGACTCGTGGAAATGACGCGCAAGCGCACACGTGAAAGTCTGCAGCATATTCTGACCAATGATTGTCACAGTTGTAGCGGCCGTGGCTTCGTGTTGTCGGCCGAAACGGTCTGTTTCGAGATCTTCCGTGAAATCATCCGGCAGTCACGGCAGTTCGAATTCAGTGAGGCGCTGGTTCTGGCGCACGAGGAAGTCATTGGCCTGCTGCTGGACGAGCAGGCCGGCAGTCTTGCCGAACTGGAAGCGCAAAGCGGTAAATCGATCCGCCTGCAGACGGAGTCGCTGTATCTTCAGGATCAGTTTGACGTGGTGCTGATGTGAAACGGGGCGAGCCGCAACCATGAAGCGATTTTTTCAGCATATTGTGAAATTCCTGGCCTACCTGGCGGCATGTGTCGTGATCCTGCTCGCCATTGCCGTCGGGTTGTTTCGATTATTTCTGCCGCGTGTTCCGGAGTACCAGGATGAAATCAAAGGCTGGGCCAGCGCCGCGATTGGCATGCAGGTTGAATTCTCCGGCATGGACGCGCGCTGGGGCCTGAGTGGTCCTGAACTTAGTTTCCACGAAGCCGAGCTGATTCGTCCCGAGAGCGGTACTCGTATCGTAGCGGCCGAAGAAGTCCGTGTCGGCGTCGGATTCATGCGTCTGCTTTTTGAACAGGCGCTGGTCGTTGACCGCTTGGTAATTCACGATACCGCCGTCAATATTCGCCAGCTTGAAGACGGCAGCTACCGGGTGCAGGGCATCCCCGTGCAGGACTTGTGGCAATCAGGCGCGGCGGGATCGGTAACGCCATTAACGCAGATTGAGGTCATTGGTGAAGACATCGAATTGCGGCTAATTCAGCACAATGCCCAGCGTCCGCTGTTTTTTGCGATACCGAGAGCCAGCGTCAGCGTCGACAGCAATCGAATTGCGGCCAATGCCGATATCCGCCTGCCAGCCCAGATGGGCAAACAACTCGGTGTATCAGCAGTCCAGCTGCTTTTAGAGCCTGCCGAGGAACGCAGCTGGGACATTCTCGTTGATGCTGAGGACATCAGCCTGGCCGGTTGGTCGGCATTGACGCAAGGCGATCGGCAACTCCATTCCGGTGTCGGTGACCTGGAGCTGGCACTGGCTTACGCCAACGGCCGAGTCACCACAGCGGTTGCAGAGCTCGATTTCGTGGATGTCAGTCTCGCGGCAGGTGATGAATTCGATCTGAGAGGTCGTGTCGAAGTTGATGTCTCCGAGAGCGACTGGTTAGTCGCAATCAACGATTTTGTTATCGCCTTTCCGGACCATGCATGGCCCGAATCTTCCCTGCGTGTGGAGGCCAGTGTTGACCACGATGGGCAGATCGTCATGGTGGATACGAGCGCTGCATACCTGAAGCTCGATGATCTGAGTCACTTCGAGCCCTGGATGAGCGAAGAACTGAAAGCGACCATGAGTGACCTCAGGCCGTCGGGCATTGTCAGGAACCTTGTCGCAACCGTTTCGGAAATTGACAGCGACCAGCCTCGATTCAACATTGCTGCGGACCTTGCGGAAATCGGAATCGCCGATGCTGGACGGCGACCGGGCGTGCGCGGGTTTACAGGCGTTTTGCGTGCCAATCGAGCGGGCGGGCGGCTCGAGATCGGGTCGACGGGACTCGAAATCGTAGCGCCCGAATATTTGTCTGAGCCGATTGCCATCAGTCAGGCGGAAGGCACAGTGATCTGGCGTAATAGCAGCAAGCAAACGACGATACTGTCCGACAGCATTGCTGTATCGAACGACTTCTTGCACAGCCAAAGCAATGTACAACTCATACTGAACAAGGATGGTTCGTCACCGGAGATTGACCTCGCCAGTAGCTGGAGTATTTCGGATTTGGCTGCGGCGAAGCGCTACATTCCGCAAAAGGTTCTGAAGCCCAAACTGTACGAGTGGTTCCAGATGGCGTTGGTCAGCGGCTCGATCACGCGCGGCACGACGACGCTTAACGGGCCCTTGAACAAGTTCCCGTTTGACGGCGGCGAAGGGCGCTTGCTGATGCAGGCATCCGTTCGCAATATGACGTTTAAATATCACCAGGAGTGGCCCGCCACGGAACAGTCGGATATGGAAGTCATACTCGACAATGCACGCCTGTACACGACGCAGAATCGTTCGAACAGCGCGGGAATTCCGTTGCTTGACGCGAAGGTCAATATTCCAGACTTGCGCGACCCTGTATTGACGATCAGTTCCTACTCGGCGAGTACGCTTGGTGCCATCAGGGAATTCTCAATACGGAGCCCAATCTCGAAAGTGTTCGGCGGTCAGCTTGATCGCGTGGCTGTTTCCGGTGACGCCTCCTTTACGCTCGAGTTGACGGTACCTTTGAAAAAAGAGCGCGTGCAGGAATTCGAGTTTGTGTCCCGTATACGCAGCAACAACGGCACCATCGCAATTGAAGGATTCAGTCCGCCCATTACGGAGCTGGTCGGCGAGGTAACGATAGAGCGAGAGTCGATTTCAAGCGAAGGTCTGGTCGCCCGATTTTTGGGTGAGGATGTGAGCATCGATCTGGCGCACTCGGACGACTTGCAATTTAGCGTGGTCGCGACGGCACAGGGCATGGCTACCGCGAGCGGGCTCATCAACGAACTTGGTGTACCGCTCGATGGGATAGTGGATGGCAAGACGCCATACCAGGCACGCATCCTGTTTCCGGACGGAAAAGCAGAAAGCCCGTCGCCGATGACGATCCAGATCGATAGTGATCTCGCAGGACTTGCATTCGAATTGCCGGAGCCCGTGAACAAGCCCGCAGACGCGATCCTGCAATTTCATACGGATATACGATTCATGCCCGGCGGCGAAACGATCATGGCCGAGGGGCAAGCCGCAAGCCTGGTGGCCTGGCAGTTGGCGTTCAACCAACCCGAAGGCGAATGGGACCTCGACCGCGGAGTTGTTTCATTGGGTGGCGAGATTATGGAGTCAGCCGAAACCCGGGGGCTGCATATTCGTGGCGCCGCGGACACTGTCAGGTTCGACGACTGGCTGAGTCTGTCTCGCGACGGCAACAAAAAAACCGGTGCCGCTGACCGGATAAGGTCGATCGACCTCTCTATTAAGGATTTTTACCTCATCGGCCAGCACCTCGAAGCACACCGTGTGCGACTCGACCGGAGCGCTCAGGACTGGCTGCTGCAAATTGAAGGTGAGGACATCGTGGGTTCGGTCGTCGTGCCCTATGATTTCGCCGGTGATCGCAGCCTGGTGCTGGACATGACGAAGTTGCGATTGCCGGGCGATGAGTCGAAAAGTGACTTCGAATCCAGTCTCGATCCGCGCAGCTTGCCAGCCATACAATTGAAAGCGGCGGAATTTGCTTTCGGCGATCGCTACCTGGGTGCTGTAGAGGCGAACTTTGAAAAAATCGAGGCCGGGCTGGAAGCTGTGAGTATCATCAGCAAGGATGCGAGTTACGGGATTACGGGTACCGGACGCTGGGTCGCTGATGAGAACGACCCACTTGGCAGCCACAGTTTTGTCAGGGCAACACTGACCAGCACGGATGTCGAACAGACCTTGCGGCGCCTGAACTACGAGCCCGGCATTTCCGGCAGCGAAATGAGCATGTCGTTCGATCTCGATTGGTCGGGCAGTCCACGAGCGGATTTTTTCGACGTACTCGATGGTAACGTCCAGGTTCGTATCAGCGACGGCCAGTTGCAGGAAGTTGAACCGGGCGCAGGCCGGATCTTCGGGCTTATGAGTATTGTGTCGTTGCCGCGGCGACTGTCGCTGGATTTTCGCGATGTCTTTAACAAAGGATTCGGCTTCGACAGTATTGCCGGTACGTTCAGGATCGATAACGGTAATGCGCTGACCTGCGACCTGTCGCTTGAAGGGCCTGCCGCTGACATCGGTATCGTAGGCGCAGCTGACCTCGTTGGTCGCACCTACGACCAGTCGGCGATCGTTTCCGCCAATGTAGGCAATTCCTTGCCGATCGTCGGTGCGGTTGTCGCGGGACCACAGGTTGCCGCGGTCTTGTTGATTGTCTCGCAGATTTTCAAAAAGCCCCTGCAGGAAGTCGGACAGGTCTACTACGCCATCAACGGTTCATGGGATGACCCGAATGTCGATTCGACGAACTCGGCTGCATTTGTTGCGAGCGGTGAATTGGCCGGTTGCCTTGCGAATGCGCAATAGGAGATGACTATGCGGGTGGCAGCAATCCAGATGAACAGCGGGCCGGATGTTTCTGCAAATCTGCAAATCGCCGGCAGCTTGTTGGCGGCTGCCGCTGGCGACGGTTGCAGGCTTGCTGTTTTGCCCGAGAACTTCGCGCTGATGGGCAAGCGGGGACGCGACAAGGTTAAGGCGGCTGAGGAGCCCTTAGAAGGGCCCATACACGACTTTATGTCCGAGACAGCAAAGGCATTAGGTTTGTGGATTGTTGGCGGGAGCATGCCCCTCGTTTCGCCGGAGACGCATGCAGGGCGCGTGTACGGCGCGTGTCCCGTCTACGACGCCGCGGGCGAGCTGAAAACGATTTACCGCAAGATCCATTTGTTCGATGTCGATCTCTCCGAAAACCAGGAGTCCTATCGCGAATCGCGATCGATGTTCCCGGGTCAGGATGTCATCGTTGTCGACACACCCTGTGGGCGTGTAGGGCTCACTATTTGCTACGACCTGCGCTTCCCGGAGCTGTTTCGACGACTGGTGGACGATGGTGCGACGATATTCACGGTTCCTGCCGCGTTCACCGCAACGACGGGCGCCGCACACTGGCATACGCTGCTCCGCGCGCGGGCTATCGAAAATCTGGCGTATGTGATCGCGCCCGGGCAATATGGCCAGCACGCCGATGGCCGTGCAACTTATGGGCACTCGCTGATCGTCGATCCCTGGGGCCGAATACTGGCTGAAGCTGTCGATGGCGATTGTTATGTAGCCGCGGATATCGATCCCGATCTTCCGGCGAAATTACGCAGTGAGTTTCCGGCGCTCGCGAATCGGCGTTTGTAATCACTACGGGAACCTGACTTGGACAATACGAATAATTCGATCGATACGCTGATGTCCCGGATGCTCGCTCCTGCGGGTCTCGACGAAACCAGCCTCAGCAAGACCCTCGGTAGCATGATGCGCGGCGGTGTGGACTACGCGGACCTGTATTTCCAGGTCAGTCGACACGAAAGCTGGTCTCTTGAGGACGGCATCATTCGTGAAGGCAGTTTCAGCCTCGATCAGGGCGTCGGCGTGCGTGCCACAAGCGGTGAAAAGACCGGTTTTGCATATTCGGACGAATTAGTGATGCCGGCCTTGCTACAGGCTGCGGGAGCGGCCCGGGCGATCGCCCGGCAGGGGCAGGACCTTACCGTTCAGGCCTGGCGCCGAACCGCGGCAGTGTCACTGTATCCATCCGAAGACCCGACGACGAGTATCAGCGACACTCAGAAGACCACCCTGCTGAATGAAATTGACGCCGCCACGCGCGCCATCGACAAGCGAGTTGAGCAGGTCATGGTTAGTCTTGCGAGCAGCCAGGACCTCGTACTGGTTGTTGCGTCCGACGGCACAATGGCCGCCGACGTGCGGCCGCTGGTTCGGCTGAACGTGAGCGTCATCCTCGAGCAGGATGGGCGCCGGGAACAGGGCTATGCCGGCGGCGGTGCGCGTACTGGCCTGAACTATTTTCTCGACACGGATACGCCGTTCGAATTCGCGCGCGAGGCCGTACGCCAGGCCATAGTGCAACTGGAAGCTGTAGCGGCGCCAGCAGGTACCATGCCCATCGTCCTCGGTCCTGGCTGGCCCGGGATCCTGCTGCATGAAGCAGTCGGGCACGGACTCGAAGGAGATTTTAATCGCAAGGGAACGTCGGCATTCAGCGGCAAGATCGGGAAAAAAGTCGCGTCGCCCTTATGCACCATTGTCGACGATGGCACGATCCGGGATCGGCGCGGTTCGCTTAGCGTCGACGATGAGGGCACGCCGGGCCAATATACGGTTTTGGTCGAGAAGGGCGTCCTGAAGGGTTACATGCAGGACAAGCTCAATGCTCGCCTGATGGGTGTCGCGTCAACCGGGAACGGCCGGCGCGAATCGTTTGCACACATCCCAATGCCGCGCATGACAAATACGTACATGCTGGCAGGCCCGCACGATCCGGAAGAGATCATCGCATCCGTGGACAAGGGAATTTACGCGCCGAACTTTGGCGGCGGTCAGGTCGATATCACCTCCGGAAAATTTGTGTTTTCCGCCAGCGAGGCTTACCTGATCGAAAAAGGTAAAGTGACGACGCCGATCAAGGGCGCGATGCTCATCGGTGATGGACCGGAAGCGCTAAACAGGATCTCGATGGTCGGTAATGACCTCGAGCTCGACTCGGGCGTTGGAACCTGTGGCAAGGAAGGCCAGTCGGTGCCAGTCGGCGTTGGCCAGCCCACCGTGAAGATCGACGAGATTACCGTCGGCGGTACAGGTTAAGCGGGAGGGCTTTTACATAAGCCTCAATTTCCGCAATTCACACCGCGCAGTGTGAGATAGCTCACTGCATTGAACATAGTGCTGGGTTATTTTCGCCCCATCTCATGGAGGCAGATAACGATGGCATTCGAAAACACAATAACAGAGCAGGACATGGACGTCGTTTCCCAGCAATTCGTGCAGGGATTACGTCGTGAGCCGGGCGACTCGGAACCGGATTTGTCCGTCGACGGGCTGTCTGAATCGATACTGTCAAGGATACTGGGGCTTTTTGGCAACAGGAAATCCTGAGAGAAACCCGAATAACCCACTGGACAAGCGTCCCCGGCTATGGAGAATGAATCGGCCCCGGGGAGGATTCTTACGCTGTCATGTGGGTCTCGAAACCAATTTACGAAAGCTTGCCCTACTTTTACCTCTCGGTAGGAGCGCTCTGTCTGGGTTCGTCAATGTACGTCAACCACTGGTACTGGCCGACAATCTGCTTTGTTGTCGGCCTGGTATGCCTGGTGGCGGGACTGGTTGTGTTGTTGAAACGTCGCGACTATCGCGTCACGGATCGGCGCGCCGGTCATCGGCAGGACTACTAGGACTTACGTTTCGTTGACTGCCGAGTCCTGACTACTGTCATTCTCATTAATTTCTTCGTTAATCGTCACGCTGCTATCCGACTCTGAATTCCGGCGCAGGTCGTGGTAGGTAAGCTCATGTACGCCAAGCGAAATCTTGTCACCGTCCCTGAGTCGGTATTTCTTGACTTGCTTCTCGCCGAGAAAAACGCCATTGGTGCTGTTCAGGTCCTCGACGACACAGCCGCTCTCGTCACTGACAAGTTGTGCGTGGTGACGACTGACGAATTTGCTCTTGATATAGACCTCGTTATCAGGAGAGCGCCCGACGATCACGCGGCCGAGAGGGAAATTAAGCACATCCACGAGTTCATCGTCGGTTCGAATCTCGATGCGCGTTACATATGAATCCTGGTCACGCCGGAGATCCTTCTCAAGCTGCCTGAGCTGCTCGTAAACACCGGTGATGCTCTCGTGTTCCTGCCAGTTCAGTTCCTCGGCCGCGGCGATGATGTCGATCGCCTCGATGACCTTTTTCTCGTCCGCGAATGCACACAGCAGGGCGGTATCGCACAAGGTATTGATGAGCCGTGGCACACCGCCCGAAAACCGGTAAATGACTTCGAAACTGTCATCAGCAAAAAGATCGGGATTCTTGTGTCCACCGATGGCGAGTCGACGCTCGATGTACTCACGCGTTTCACGCCGGTCCAGCGGGCCAATATGAAAACGTAAGCGCACGCGCTGCACGAGCTGCTTCATGCCCGGCGAATCGAGCGTTTCCTTGAGTTCTGGCTGACCGGCGAGGATGATGCGCAGCACTTTTTCCTTGTGCGTTTCTATGCCCGAAATCAGGCGAATCTCCTCGAGCACTTTCGTCGACAGGTTCTGCGCTTCGTCGACGATCAGTACGACTTTCTTGCCGTTCGAATACTGCTCGATCAGGAACATGTTGAGCATGTCGAGCAGTTCGACCTTGCGTTTATTGAACGGTTTGAAACCAAACTCCGTGAGTATGGCCTGCAGGAACTGAGTCGGCGAAAGCTGCGTCTGCGAGACGACTGCGTAGATCACGTCGTCATCCAGTTCGGACAGAAACGACTGCAAAAGGGTAGTCTTGCCGGAGCCAATTTCACCCGTGATCACGACGAAGCCATCGGCCAGCCAGATGGTCGACTCCATGTAGGCCTTCGCACGGGCGTGTTGCTTGCTCCAATAAAGGAATTCGGGGTCCGGGGTCAGCCGAAACGGCTGTTCCGTAAGTTCGAAGTGTTCAAGATAAGACATCGTTACAACGAGTTTACCTGCTTTTCGAGGGTTCGGGCTATGTCGTGGTCTCACCCGGCTTGCGGGACTGCGTCACGGTTTTGTCAATTATTTCGACAAGTGCATCGCATTGCTCTTCGCTGTCCGCGACGACCGTGACATGGCCGAGTTTTCGGCCGGGCCGGGATGTCTTCCCGTAATCGTGCAGAACACCGACACCCAGGGCCCGGGTGGCAGGTGAAATATGGCCGATCAGGTTGACCATGCCCGCGTACCCTTTGCTGGCGGTTGATCCCAGCGGCAAGTCCAGGATGGCGCGCAAGTGATTTTCAAACTGGCTGGTCTCGGAGCCCTCGATCGACCAGTGACCGGAGTTGTGCACGCGCGGCGCAAATTCATTGGCGCGCAAATCTTTGCCAACGACAAACAATTCCAGGGCGAGCACGCCAACATAGTCGAGATGGTCCAGCAGCCGGTGCATGTAGTCAGAGGCCTTGGCGGTCAATTCCGGTGCATCAACGGGTGAACGGGCGCTGTGCAGTATTCCCTCGACATGAACATTGCGGCTGAGTGGATAAATCGCGGTGTCTCCGCTGACGCGTCGCACGCCGATGCAGGAAACTTCATAGTCGAATGGGACAAATTGTTCGGCGACCAGGGATTGGGTGCCCAGCGCGGCCCACGCCGCGTCAAGTTGACCAATATCCTTGACGACAAACTGTCCTTTACCGTCGTAACCCATGCGGCGAGTCTTAACGACCATGGGCAAACCGAGTTTCTCTGCGGCAGCATCGAGATCCTCTCTCGAATCGACAGCGTGGTAGCCGGGCAAAGGAATCTCGAGCTCGTCGAAGAGCAACTTCTCGGCCAGCCGGTCCTGTGCGTGCTGCAGCGCCCTGGCAGGAGGGTAAATCGGCGTAATCCCTTCGATGTGTTGCAATGCCGTGACCGGCACATTTTCAAACTCGTAGGTGATGACGTCACAGGTCTCCGCAAGCGCGACCAGCGCAACGGGATCGTCGTAACTTGCCTGAATCACTTTTCCGCAGACGGCGGCGGGGGGATCGTCGGATGGGTCGATGTAACGACAGCTTGCGTTGAGGTCGTGTGCTGCAAAACCCAGCATCTGGCCGAGTTGCCCGGCGCCGATAATTCCAATGCGCATCGGCTTACCTGGTTGGGTCGCTGTCGCCCAGAACCTTGTTGGTCTGGTCTTCGCGGTAGGCATCGAGTGCGGCGGCAATCTCTGCGTCGTTGTTGGCTAAAATCGCGGCAGCCAGTAAAGCGGCGTTAACGGCGCCCGCATTACCGATGGCCATACAACCAACCGGTACGCCAGCGGGCATTTGCGCTATCGATAACAGCGAATCCATTCCGCTGAGCGCCTTCGATCGAACCGGCACGCCGAGTACGGGCAAGCGCGTTTTTGATGCGGCCATACCCGGCAGGTGCGCTGCGCCGCCCGCGCCGGCAATAATGACTTTCAGGCCACGTTCCACGGCAGTGCTCGCGTATTCAAACAGGAGGTCGGGTGTCCGATGTGCGGATACGACGCGCACCTCGTATTTCACGCCCAGCGCGTCCAGGGTTTTGGTTGCGTGCTGCATCGTTTCCCAGTCCGAGCGGGAACCCATGATAATGCCGACATCAGTACTCATCGCGAAATTCTAACACTCTCGTGAGCTAACGGCGCAGCTTTGCCATGGCAATTATCAGCGGCTCCGGATCGATATGACGCATCAGCTTGCCGATGAATTGTTTTTGCCGGCGCATCGCTCCACGTGCTGTGATCTGTTGTGCGTCCTGAATGGCCAGAAGCAGGTCTTCATCGAGCGGCAGGGCGGCCAATTCCGATTCTCTTAGCGTAATCAGTTCCTCGCCCAATTTCTGTAGCGCCAGGTACTCGCGTTTTTTCGCACTTTTGCTGGGCTTTAATTCAGTCACTGGTTACAGTACCCACCGCGGTCACTCCACCTGTTAGCGGCTGGAGTCTAACACGGGCTAGGAACCTCCAAAATGGCAGAAAACGAGCAACGGCAATCGCTGGGCAGGGAAGAACTGGAAAAGATTGTCGTGTTTGCCCTTGAGGAGGCGAAATCGCTGGGCGTCGATCAGGCCGAGGTAGCAGCAAGCCAGGATATGGGTCTGTCGGCAACGGCGCGCCTCGGTGACGTTGAGAACCTGGAATTTACCAACGATCGCGGTATCGGTATCACCGTTTATAAAAACTCGTGCAAAGGCAATGCAAGTACATCGGATATTTCGCCGGCTGCGATACGTGAAGCAGTGGCCAAGGCGTGCTCGTTCGCAAAGCTAACGGCGGAGGACCCGCACTCCGGTCTCGCAGATGCGGCACTGATGGCAACGGCGGTCAGGGACCTGGACCTCGATCACCCCTGGCAGATCGATGCCCGACAGGCGATTTCCCTGGCAATTGAAAGCGAAGCGGCGGCAACCGGTTTTGATAAGCGCATCAGCAATTCGGAAGGTGCAACTGTAGGGACAAACCGGGGGATGCGCGCGTACGGAAATACTCATGGTTTCATCGGCAGCTATGCCAAGACCAGCCACAGCATCACTTGTGTCGTGCTGGCTGAAGCCGATGGAGCCATGCAGCGCGATTACCACTACACCTCGTCGCGAGTCCCGGGGGATCTCGAGAACGCGGCAAATGTCGGCGTTACGGCTGCTGAAAAGACTATCCGTCGTTTGGGCGCGAGAAAGATTAAAACCACGACCGCGCCGGTCATTTTCATTCCCGAGCTCGCTCGAGGATTCATCGGTCATGCTATCGGGGCGATAGCAGGTGGTGCCCAGTATCGCCGTGCATCCTTTCTCCTGAACGCGGCTGGTGAAAAGATTTTTCCGGACTTCGTAGATATCCAGGAGCGGCCGCATATCCCGCAAGCCACGGCGAGCCGTTGGTACGATGCCGAAGGTGTCGCAACTTATGATCGCGACATCGTTGCGGATGGTGTGTTACAGGCTTACATTTTGAGCAGCTACTCGGCGCGCCGACTCGGCCTTGCGACCACGGCAAATGCAGGTGGTGCACAAAATCTTGTGATTCCGGGCAGCGATACGGATCTTGCAGGACTTATCGCTGAAATGGGCACCGGCCTGATTGTCGAAGAACTCATCGGCCAGGGGGTAAACGCTGTTACTGGCGATTACTCGCGCGGCGCCGTCGGTCACTGGGTCGAAAACGGTGAAATCCAATTCGCTGTCCACGAGGTGACCATTGCGGGCAACTTGCGCGATCTTTACATGCGCATCGCCGCCATAGGAAACGATCAGGACTTGCGCAGCGGTATACGCTGCGGGTCTCTGCTGGTTGACGGCATGATGATCGCGGGGACCTAGCTCTCCGACTTATCCAGCAGGTCTGCCAGGCTCGCATCTCCGATCGACGACGCAACGGCGTCGTCAAGACTGCCGCACAGGCTTTCGATTTCTCCGTCCCACTTCGGTTCTCGATGCGACCCGGTTTCGCCTTCATGCCTGACCACGGCAAGGATATCGCTCAACGCAATCCGTGAGATGTCACGCCCCGGAAGCAACTCCTCTTTCTCGCTGCTTGTCAGCAATCCCTTGGCTTCCAGTCCGGCAGTGATCGGCGCGAGTGTTATCGACGGAATTCGTAATACTTCACTCAGCCTGTCCAGGTTGATGCCGAGGACAGGGTTGCGGAATTCTTTGCCGACCAGGAACATGATGTTGAGTGCGACGCGCTCGCGCATTGCGTTCGAGAGCCGCGGTTCGCGTCGTCCAAGTCGAAGATAGGCGGGATTCTGGAAATAAAATGCGATCTGCGAGCCTATCAGCAGAATCAACCAATTGAGATACAGCCAGATCAGGGTCGTGACCGCGATCGCGAAACTGGCATATATGGCTTGTGTGCGCGCCGAGTTCGCAAT
>Ga0224500_10000473_pt1 | contig 27457 bp, 20 predicted proteins | sample SF_Oct11_sed_USG_FD_168126 | JGI IMG/M metagenome (GOLD analysis project Ga0224500, IMG submission 168126) | Sediment microbial communities from San Francisco Bay, California, United States - SF_Oct11_sed_USGS_4_1 | ecosystem: Environmental > Aquatic > Marine > Sediment | place: USA: California... | reverse complement strand
GAGCGCTTCGGACTCGTGGTGCGAACGCCGTCGGAGGGGGATCGCCGGGCGATCCTGCTGGCTCCCAGCCAGAAGGGACGGCGGCTGGTGCAGAAGTACGAAGAGCTCAAGACGGCCCGGTTGATTCCGGTGCTGTCGGGTTTCGGCGAGGAAGAGCTCGAGCAGTTCGCCAGCATGCTCGAGCGGGTTGCGGTCGCGTTGTTGAGGCAGGAAGAGACGCCACGCGGATTCTGTATGCGCTGCGCGGCCTACATTGAAACGGGATGTCCAGTCGGGCACGTGCGCGGAGCATGCCCGTACGATTTTGTCCGTCACCCGGTGGCGGAAACTGAGTAGAAACGACGACAGAGGAGATAGCAGAAATGGCGAACGAGCGAAACACGATCAAAGAAGCGACCGGCGCGGATCCGGAAGGTTCCCCGTCGCGGAACGGCAGGAAGCCGCTCCGGTGCAGCGAGCACATCATCGAGATCCTGTCGGACTCCGGTGAGGGCGCACAGACGGCGGGGCAGATGTTCGGCACCGTTTCCGCCAAGATGGGCAACAGCGTGTGGACGGTGGAGATCATCCCCGCGGAAATCGAACCGCCCGCGCGCAGCGCACCCGGCGCCAGCGGCAACCGCATCCGCATCGGGTCCTTTCCCATCACCAACGCGGGGGACGAGGCCGACCTCGTGATCGGTTTCAACGAGCAGGCACTCATGGGCGGCATGTCCGGCGGCAAATTCAAGCCCGGATGTCCCATCCTCCTGGAAAGCATGTGGCGCACGCACGCGGACCCCAACATCCGCAACACGTACGTGGATGTGCACGACCGCTTCGTGGCGGAAGGCTACCGCGTCATCGAGGTTCCCATGGAAGCGGAGTGCAAGAAGCTCGTCGACAATCCCCAGCGTGGCAAGAACATGTTCGTCGTCGGTCTGCTCTGCAGCATCTACTCGCGCGACAAGGAACTGGTCTATGAAGAGATCCGGCAGAAGTTCCGCAAGAAGGGCGAGAAGGTCATCAAGCCCAACGTCGAGCTCTTCGACGCGGGATACCGCTGGGCGGATGAGAACCTCGACATCTGCTTCGACATCCCGTTGATCGGGCTCACTGAGCCCCAGGTGGTCATCAACGGCAATACCGCGGTGGCGCTCGGTGTGCTGGCCGCGGGCATGGAAGTGTGTGCGATGTACCCCATCACCCCGGCCACCTCCGCCTCGCACTACCTCAGCGAAATCTTCGAGAAGGTGGGCGGGGTGGTTCACCAGGCGGAAGATGAGATCGCCGCGTGCGCGTTCGCACTGGGCGCGTCGTACGCCGGCAAGTGCGCCGTCACCATCACCTCGGGCCCGGGCATGGCGCTGAAGACCGAGCTGATGGGGCTCTCCGTCATGGCCGAGATACCGCTGGTGCTGGTGAACGTCCAGCGCGGCGGACCGGCAACGGGGCTCCCTACCAAGGTGGAGCAGGGCGACCTGCTGGCGGCGATGTTCGGCTCCCCGGGCGACGCGCCCAAGATCGTGATGGCGCCGGCCACCATCGAGGACTGCTTCTACTCCATGATCACCGCGCGCAAGATCGCCGAGACGTTCCGCACGCTGGTGGTGGTGCTCACCGACGCCAACCTGGCCACCGGGCAGGCGGGATTCCCGCGGCCGGAGTTCAAGAAGGAGTGGCTGGCGGCACCCATCGACCAGACCCCGATCCCGCGCGACGGCAAACCCTACGATTGGGACGACAGCACCGGGTTATCACAGCGCTTCATCCCCGGCCAGCCCGGCGGCATGTATACGCTCACCGGACTCGCGCACACGCGCGATGGCCGCGTGGCGTACGGCGCGGGCATCAACCAGGAGGGCTGCCGCTCGCGCAGCCTCAAGCTGGCGGCTTTCCAGAAGACGCTCAAGGCCCCGAAGGTCTTCGGCGACGACGGCGGGGACCTGCTCGTCGTGGGCTGGGGCAGCACCAAGGGCGCCATCGAAGAGGCGGTTGCACGCTGCCGCGAAGACGGCATGAGCGTATCGTCTCTTCACATCAAGTACCTGCAGCCCATGGCGTCCGGGATCCGCGAGATCCTGCAGAAGTTCAACCGCGTGATGACGGTGGAGATCAACTACTCGGACAGCATGGAAGACGAGCTCATCAACGAAGACAACCGCCGGTACGCCAACCTCGCGTGGCTGCTGCGGGCCCGCTACCTGGTCGACGTCGACTGCTGGTCGAACGTTCACGGCCAGCCGATACGGCCCGGAGATATCGAAGCCATGATTCGGGGCCGGATGACCACCGCCACAAGGAGAGGATAGGACCATGTTCGGACTCACCAACGAATGCGTACTGGGCGTCGAAGAAGAATACCGCTCCATGGAGGACTACCAGGGACGGCCCGTCCGCTGGTGTCCGGGCTGCGGTGACAACGGCATCCTCACCGCGGTCCAGCGGCTGTGCCGCGACGAGCAGCTGCCCCCGGAGAAGACAGTGTTTGTGTCCGGGATCGGCTGCGCCGCCCGCTTTCCTCACTACATGAACACCTTCGGCTACCACGGCCTGCACGGCCGCGCGTTGCCCACCGCGGAGGGCGTGAAGATCCGCCGTCCGGATTTGCACGTGTTCGTGAACATGGGTGATGGCGACTGCTGCAGCATCGGCACTGCGCACTGGATCCACGCGATCCGCCGCAACATGAAGATGGTGGTCATGCTGCACGACAACAACGTGTATGGCCTCACCAAGATGCAGGTGTCGCCGACCACCCCGACGGGGCAGCGCACCAACACCACGCCCCACGGCTCGCCGCTGCGCCCGCTCAACCCGCTCACGGTGACACTGGGCATCACCAATGCGTCATTCGTGGCACAGGTTGTGGAGTGGATGCCGGAGTTGCTCTACGACATCATCCGCCAGGCCTATCACCACGACGGACTGTCCTTTATCCGCATCCTGCAGCGTTGCCCGCACTTCATGCCCAACAACTTCCAGTCGCTCCTGAGCGACCCGAAGAACGCTCTGATGCTGCGCCACAAGAACGGCATGCAGATGAGCGACGCCATGGCCAAGCTCTACCCGACCCACGAGGAGCACGACCCGTCCAACATCAACCGCGCACGGGAACTCGCGGACCGCGAGGACAAGGTTCCAGTGGGCATCCTGTACCGCAACCCCGCCATCCAGCGCTACGACTCGGAACAAAGGCCGCAACGCATGCCGTCGTGGGAGCAAAACAAGTCCGTGCTCGAAGAGCTCTTCGACAAGCACGGCATCTTCCCCAATGGCAACGGGAGAAAGAAAGGAAACGGGAATGGAGCGCGTTGAGCGCGGCGAGGACGCCGAAGTCGAGAACGGCGCACTGAAGGATCTCGCGCAGGACAGCACCGTGGGACGGACCTTCTGGGCCCCGCCCGCGGAAAGCGACCTGCCCGCGGAACCCGCCGCAGACGGCAAACAACCAGCGCCGGCAGACGCCAACCGCGTTCTGCAGGAACTGCGCGGGTTTCATATCCACGGCACGCGGCCCGAAGGCGCGGGCGAAGCCGGGGCGGCGGCGGCACTCCCGGCCCTGCTCCACCCCTACCGCGATCTCTCCAGGATACGGCACGAGTTCCCCATCCTGCTGGACGGCACCGGGGGCGGCACCGCCGTGCGTCCGCTCATGGACGTGATCGACGAGGTGATCGGTGCGGCGGCCGAGCCCGGCGACGCCGGGCAGCCGCTGCGGCACGCCGTTCTGCGGCTGGAAGCGGTCATGCGTTCCCTGGTGGACAATCACGACGGCGACCGCCTGTCGCTGGTATGGGATCGCGCCGCCGCGACGCTGTTCGAGACCACCCGCCTCCCCGACGACAAGGCGGCGGCGGTGCGAGACGCCATTGGGCTCGCCCGCAAGAAGCTGGCCGCGGACGGCGAACTGATCTCGTGCGGTCCCGAGGCCCCCGCGCGCATCTTTGCGGCGTGCGCGGCGACCTTCTGGAACGAGCGCTGCGCGCCGTGGCGGGGGCAACTCGACACGCTCATCCGCCAGATGGACAACATCCTCGTGGCCGACTTCGACCACTCCGAAGCCGCCATGAAACCCGAACACCTGCGCGAGACGCTCGGCAGCGACGACATGGACATGCAGGCAATGTCCTCCCTGCTCCGCTCCGCGCCCCACGGCACCGGGCTGCCCGAACAGCGCCGCAACCGTGTTCGCGACACCATCGGCATCCTGAAGGCGATGCAGCCCATCTTCAGCACCAGCGCGAAGAGCCGTGCGCGTGCGCCCATACGCTGCGACGCCGTGCTCGACGACATGGGCAAGGCGCGGGAGGAATACGCCCGCCGCATGGAGGCCATGACGGCGTTCTGCAAGGCGGTGCGTATCGCCCGCCTCGAGATTCAGAACCAGTATCGCGACGCCGTCCACGACGCGTACTTCAGCCGCTTTGGTGAGCGTCACCTCACCCCGGACGAACTCTCCCTGGTTCCGCCCGTGTACGTGCGCATCGACGACGAAGCGCTCGCTCGCGCCGGGGCCGGTGAGTTGCTGGGGACGCTCAACTCCGGGGCGGCCATCAAGGTACTGCTCGAAGTGCGGGAGCTCTACCGCGTCCGCGACGACGCACCCCAGGCCCCCGTGACGGTCGGTTGGCCGGTGCGCCTGGCCGGGATGGCGCTGGGGCTCAACAACGCCTACGTCGCCCAGGTGCCCGCGTCGCGTGCCGTCCTGCTGCGCGAACGCATGCTCGAGGGTTTGCGCGTGACGGGGCCGGCGCTGTTCTGCGTCGGCGTGCCGGGCCGGCAGGAGCACGGCATCGCAACCTACCTCGGTGCGGCTGCGGCCACGGAATCGCGCTTGCTGCCGATCGCGGCCTTCGATCCATCGCGGGGCGACACGCTGGCGGCGCGCGTCGATATCGGGGACAACCCGCAGAACGAACGCGTGTGGCCGGTAGATCGCTTCGCGTTCCGCGACCGCGCCGGGAAGGAGACCACCGTCGACCTGGCCTTCACGCCGGCGGATCTTCTCTTCGGAGACCCGCGCCTGGCCGGACACTTCTGGTCCGCGCCGCCCGCCTGGTGGCACGACGCCATGCTGCCGCTGCACGAGATGCTGGAGTTGCCGGTCAACGAGGCTGCCGGGCGCATTCCCTACATTCTCACCGTGGACCGCGACAACCGCGTGGGACGCGCGGTGGTATCGCGCGCCGTGGTCGAGTTCTCGCGGGGATGCCGTTCCTACTGGATGGGTCTGCGCGAGACGGGTGGCGTGGAGAACTCGTTTGCCGCCCGTGAGCTGGCGGCGGAACGCAAACGGCTCTCGGCGGAGAAGGAGGCCGAGGTTGCGGAAATCGAGAAGAACTACGTCTCCCAGCTGGAACAGGACGTGGGCGACCTGACCCGCGAGATCGTGCAACGTATCGCCTCGCAGTTGATGGGCGCCGAGGGTGCGCCGCTCGCGGTACCCATGCCGGCGTCACCACCCGCCCCGCGCGAAAGGGCGCCCGCCGCGCCGGCGCAGGAGCAGCCCGCTCCGGCGGCCGCCCCCGAGGAAGACGAGTCGGTCGTCATCGACGACGCCTACATCGACACACCGCTGTGCACGAGCTGCAACGAATGCACCCAGCTCAACCCCCGGATCTTCGCCTACAACGGCAACAAGCAGGCGGAGATCAAAGACGCCAGCGCGGGTCCGTTCAGCGACATCGTGACCGCGGCCGAGCTCTGCCCCGTTCATATCATCCACCCCGGCAAGCCGCTGAACCCGGACGAACCGGGCGTGGACGAGTGGATCAAGCGGGCGCAACGCTACAACTAGAGGGTGGCATTTGGATCAAACCGTTGCAGTTGGATTCCTTCTCGCACTGACGTGCTGTCTCGCCGTTGTGCTCGCCATCGCGAACGCGCGCCTGAAGGTGTGGGAAGACCCGCGCGTGGGCGCCGTGCAGGACATGCTGCCCAACAGCAACTGCGGTGCGTGCGGTCTGCCGGGGTGCCGTGCATTCGCGGAGAAGGTGGTTGAAGGCGCCGTGCAACCGGCCGGGTGCACGGTGGGTGGACCGCAGACCGCCGGCCGGATCGCCGACTACCTCGGCGTCGACGCCGGTGAGGCGGTGCGGCGCACCGCGCGACTCCTGTGCGCGGGCGGCGCCAACGTGGCCATCCAGATGGCCGAGTACCAGGGTCATCCCTCCTGCCGCGCCGCTTCCGCGGTTGGCGGCGGGGGCAAGGGGTGCCGCTACGGATGCCTCGGCTATGGCGACTGCGAAGACGTCTGCGACTTTGACGCCATCGTCATGAGCCCCACCGGGCTGCCCATCATCGACGCGGAGAAGTGCACCGCGTGCGGCGATTGCATCGACATCTGTCCCAAGCACGTGCTCGAGCTCTATCCGGTGGAACAGCGTCTCATCGTGCAGTGCAAGTCCGAGCTGGAAGGCGACGAGATCCTGGACCTCTGCCGCGTCGCCTGCACCGGCTGCGCGCGTTGCGTGGCCGACGCCCCCGAGGGCCTGCTGAAGATGCACAACAACATCCCCGTGGTGAACCGCGACCTCATCGGTGTCCAGACGGAAGCGGCCATCCGCCGCTGCCCCACGGGCGCAATCGCCTGGCTGGAGGACACGCGGTTCCAGAACGGTATTGGAGAGAAAAGCGATGCGGTTTCGAAAGTCCAAAGAAGCGGGTAACCCGGTTCCGTTTCCCGGGCGCGCGGAGGTCCTCGACGGCTATTCCGCCCTGCTCGAGGCGGAGCGCGCGGCGGGCGAGGTATTCATCGTGGCGCCCGAGCACCGCGCGGCCGGCTTCCCGGTGCCTGCGGCGCGGCCGACCTTCGTGGACGCGGGCGCGGAGCCGCCCGCGCAGACGGAACCTCTGCGCACGGAAGAAGCCCCCGCGGGTCACGACATCCCCGCCATGCTCGCGGGTTATGCGCTGCGCGGTGTTCGTGCCGGCGCGCTCGTCACCGCGTCCGAAGACCTTCCCGCCGCGCTCACCGCAGCCGCCGGCCGCCGGCTTCCCTTCCTGCTCCACCTCTCCGGCCGCGCGCGGGCCCGTCAGGCCGGATCCACCCGGGGCGCGCACGACGGCTATCATGCCCTCGCCGAGAGCGGTGCGCTGCTGATGTTCGCGCGCAACGCGCAGGAGGTCGCCGACTACGCGTTCATCGCGCGCCGGGTGTCGGAACGCGCGCTGACGCCCGCGGTGTGCGCACAGGATCGCTACGCCACCAGCCACGCCGTGTGTAACGTCGAGGTGTCGGGCGCCGACCTGGCGCAAACCTACCTCGGCCAAGCCTCGGACACCATTCCGGGCCCAACCGATGCGCAGCGCCTCGTGTTCGGCGACACGCGCCGCCGCATTCCCATGCTGCTGGACACGGATCGGCCGGCCGGCATCGGCGGTGTACAGGAAACGGAGAGCTATTTCCGCGCCACCGCCGCCGGGCACGTCTATTTCTCGGACGACCTCGCCGCCATGGTGGACGACGCCATGCAGGAGTTCGGCGTGCTCACCGGCCGCGCCTACCAGCGCGCCGTCGCCTACCGGATGGAGGACGCGGACTACGTGATCGTGGCCCAGGGGGCGCTGATCGACGAGCTGGTTCCCGTGGTCGATTTCCTGCGTACCGAGCGGAAGATCAAGGCCGGCCTGGTCAATATTGCGGTGCTGCGACCGTTCCCGGGCGCCGCGATCAGCCGGCTTCTGGCCGGGAGGAAGGCGGTTACCGTGCTCGAGCGCACGGACTCGCCGCTTTCCGACGACCCGCCGCTCATACGCGACCTGCGCACCGCCGTCGACCGGGCCGCCGAGAACGGTGCCGCGCGCAACGGCAAACCCGTCCATCCGGACTTCGCCACCTACCGCCACGGCGAGCGCCCCTCCCTGCTCTCCGGTGTGTACGGGGTCGGCACCTCGCTCCCGTCGTTTGCGCAACTCGTGGCGGCTTTCGAGAACATGACGCGAGACGCCGCCCTGCGGCAATTCTACCTGGGTGCGGGCTTCGACGTGGAAACGCGGCGCTTCCCGCACCTGCAGGCGCTGCGCCAGCGGCTGGACCGCGAGTATCCACGTGCGGCGGAGGCATCGCTGGATGCGCCCCCCGCCGCACCCGACCCGCGTCGCAACGACGGGTCGCTGCTCATCGCGTCATACGCCGCGCAGGGCGCGCTGCCGGCCGGCAATCTCTTTGCCGCTGCACTCGCCGCCGCCACCGGCTGGAGCGTGCACACATATCCCGATGGCGGACTCGAACGCAGCCTGCAACCGGTGCGTCTGGCGGTTTCCTTCCAGCGCAAGGCCGGCGCGGCGTGCACGCGGCCCATTCTCGCGGACGCCGTGCTCGTCTCCGGTGAACAACTCATCGAGACCGTGGCGGCGGGCGGGTTGCTCCGCCGCGAAGGCACGCTCATCGCTGGCTCGGTGCAGGCGCCGGAGGCGTTGTGGCGCAGGCTGTCCAAGCGCGCCGCGGACTGGGTGAGCGCGCGGGAGATTCCCTTCCATGTGCTCGATGCGCGCCGCGTCGCTGCCGAGACCGCGCTGCACCCGTCGTTCGTGGACCAGTTGTCCATCTGGGCGCTGCTGGGTGCGTACGCGCGCATTCATCTGGCCCTGTCGGCGGAGCAGTTCGCACGCCTGGAGCAGGCACTCCGCGCCCGCCTGCGTACCGAGCCCGGCATGGACGAAACACTGGTGGAGGAAGTCGTACAGACCTTCCGGCGCGGCTCCGCCGAATGCACCCCGGTTGCGTGGACGGAATGGGCCGATGTTCCCCACCCGGTGGGTGAACCGGAAACACCCTGGACGGTGCGCGAAACGGAAGCGCACGACAACACGGTGTTCGACGCCGCGCGCTTCTGGCATTCGGTGGGCTACCTGTACGATCGCGGCCAGGTGGCGTCGACCCTGGCGGACCCGTATCTCGCCACCGGCATCCTTCCCGCGCGCAGCAGCGCGTTCCGCGACATGACCTCCCACCGGCTGCAGCTGCCATCGTGGCTCGCGGAAAACTGCACCGGCTGTGGGGCGTGCTGGGCGCAGTGCCCCGAAAGTGCGCTGCCGGTGACGGCGCGCACGCTGCCGGAACTGGTGGCTGCGGCAATCGAAGCGTGCGAACGCAGTGGCGGTCCCTTCGTTCAGATCAAACGGCTCGCCGACAACCTCGCCAGGTTTGCCACGCGCACGGTCGCCAACAAGGGCCCGCAGCCCTGGACGTCGCTCTCGGCCATTCTCACCGACGCGTTCGCGCGCCTGGTGGACAAGGCCGGTCTCGACGGCGACAGGCTCATCGCCGCGCGCGCCGAGTTCGAACGCCTGTGCGCAGCGGTCGAGGACTTCCCGGTGGCCGCCACCGAGACGTTCTTTGAGGCCCCCGGGGACGCCGGACGCCTGCTCTCCATTACCATCAACCCGATGGCGTGCAACGCGTGCGGCATCTGTGTCGCCGAGTGCGCCGAGGGAGCCCTGGAGTGGGTGGCACAGACGCCCGAGCGGGTGGCGGCCGCGCACCGCAACTGGAACTTCCTGATGCAACTTCCACCGGCACGCCCGGAGACGATTGCGGCCCTGGTTACGGACGGGGACCCCGCCAGCAACGTCAACCGGCTCCTCGACGGCGCGGTGTATCACTCGCTCATCGGCGGCGACGGATCGGTACCGGGCAACGGCGCGCGCACGGCGGTCCACCTGGTGACCGCGGCCATCGAATCGGTCATGCGGCCGCGTTTCAACGCGCACGCGGAATACCTCGCCTCGCTGGTGTCGAAGATCGAGGACGTCATCCAGGGGCGGATCCAGTCGGGCTTTCGCGTCAACGACTTCGAGGAGTTCTCGCGGCGCCTGCAGCGCCTCGACCGCACCGAGATCACACCGGCGGCCCTGATGGGGGTGATGGGGGACGACGGCAAGACCATAGATGCCGCGCGCCTCACACGACTGACGCAGATGCTGCGCGACGTCAAGGAACTGCAACAGCGCTATCAGGCCGGCCGTGCGCGCTTCGTCATGACCATCGACCCTGACGCGGACGGCTTCTGGAGCGGAACCTACCCGCTCAACCCGCACCCGCAGCCGTGGGCGGCGCAGCAGCCAGGCGACGCGGTGGCCATGGCGGTGGCGGTGAGCGAGGCACTCGCGCGCCAGACGGCCGCCGAGCTGTCGCTCTGCCGCCGCGCGGAAGCGGAACTCGACGACGCCCCGGCGGAGCCGGCCGTGTCCGGCTGGGAGGACCTGACGGACGCCGAGCGCGCGCTTGTTCCACGGGTACTGGTACTGGCGCGGCCCGGAACGGCAACCGTGGAAGACATGTGGGGTGTGCTGACGCGCCCGTTGCCCATCACCATCGCCGTGCTGGACGGGGAAGGAATCACCGGCGCCCTCGCCAACGGCACGGGTGAGCGCCGGGACACGGTGTCGCTCGCGCTGGCGCGCGACGGTCACGCGGTCTGCCAGGGTTCCATCGGTGCGCCGGGCCATCTGATGCAGAGCGTGATGGAGTCGCTTACCGAGCACGGCCCCGCGCTCCTGCACGTATACGCTCCGGACCCGGTGACGAGCGGTATCGCTCCGGAACACATCGCCGCGCTGGCGCGCCTGGCGGTGGAAACACGCGCGGTGCCCGTGTATGCCGCGCGTAAGAAGTCGATTTCGCTCCACGGCAATCCGGATCCGGACCGCGAATGGTCCCCCGGAACACTGGAAATCTCCGAGCCTTCCGGCACCAACTACATCCTGAGTGTCACGCGCACCGTGGCCGACTGGGCGGTCATGCAGGCGCGCTTCCGCCGGCACTTCCGCGTGGTATCCAAAGGACACCGCAGCGACAGGACCAGGCACCTGGCCGCGTACCTTGCGCTCGATGCGCGCGGGCGCGAAGGCATCCAGCCCTACATCGATGTTCGCGACAAGAACGGCGGCCACGCCATTGCCCTGGTCTCGCGGGAGATGACCGCGGTGGTGGAACGGGCCGCGAAGCGTTGGAACGATCTGCGCGGCGCCACACCCGCGGCGCAGGAGCCCCGCGCCACCCGGGAAACGCCCGTTGCGGCGGCAACCACACCGGCACCCGCGCCGGTCGACGCGCTCCGCGCACTCACCGAGAACCTGCTGCGCCTGAGCGGCTATGAGAGCGACGATCCGTTCTTCAAGCGGTCGCTGCGCGAATTCGTGGCCCACGAGCGCGGCACCAACGGAGACGCGGAATGATCGAGCGCCTGCCCACCACCAGGTCGTTCCGCCACGGCGTTCACCCGGGGACATTCAAGGAGCAGACCGCCGATCGCCTGATCGAGCGCATGCCCTTCCCCGACGAAGTGGTGCTGCACCTGCGCCAGCACCTGGGCGCGCCCTCGAAACCGGTGGTGGCACCCGGCGAGCGCGTGTTCCGCGGGCAGTTGATCGCCGAGGCGGCGGGCTTCGTTTCCGTGCCGCTGCACGCCTCCGCCACCGGGCGCGTCAAGGCCATCGAGAAGCGCCGCCACCCCGCCGGGAACATGAGCGAGGCCATCGTGATCGAGGTCGATCGCAACTCGCCGCAGGCGCTGTACGAAGACGCCCCCCACGACTGGGAAAGCCCCACGCGCGAGGACCTGGTGAAGATGATCCAGTCGGGCGGCTTCGTGGGGCTGGGCGGCGCCGCCTTCCCCACCCACGTGAAACTGTCGGTACCGGAGGGAAAGCGCGTCGAGTGGGTGCTGATCAACGGCGCGGAATGCGAACCGTACCTGACCACCGACCACCGCCTCATGCTGGAGTCCGCGGATTCCATCATCCTCGGCATCCGCGTCACCATGAAGGCGCTGGGTGCGCACCGGGCGTACTTCGGCATCGAGAACAACAAGATGGACGCCATTCGCGGGCTGCGCGACAAGATCCCCGCGGACCTGCACTGCGAAATCGTCCCCCTGGAAACCAAGTACCCGCAGGGTGCGGAGAAGATGCTCATATCCGCGGTGCTCAAGCGCGAGGTGCCCAGCGGGCGGCTGCCCATCGACGTGCAGGTGGTGGTGAACAACGTGGGCACGGTGGCCGCCATGGGCGACTACTTCGGCTTCGGACAACCGCTCATCGAGCGCGTCGTCACCGTAAGCGGGCCCGGGGTGCACAATCCCTCCACGCTGCTGATTCCGCTGGGCACCCGACTCTCCGACGTGCTCGCGTACTGCGGCGGCGTCAGCCGGGACACGAACCAGATTCTCTTTGGCGGTCCCATGATGGGCAGCGCGCAGTACCACATGGACGTCCCCGTGCTCAAGGGCACGTCGGGCATCGTCTGCCTGACCCACGCGGAGGCGGCGGCGCGGCACGAGTACGCATGCATCCGCTGTTCGAGCTGCCTGGACGCATGCCCGGTGTTTCTCAATCCGAGCCTGCTCGGCCAGCTGGCCCGCTCGGGCCAGTACGAGGGCATGCGCAAGCTGCACCTGCTGGACTGCATGGAGTGCGGCTCGTGCTCGTACGTGTGCCCCTCCAACATCCCGCTGGTGCAGCGCTTCCGCGTGGCCAAGGCGCTGCTGCGCGAAGAAGACGCGCGCCGCCAGGCGAAGGAACGCGAAGAGGCGGCCGCGAAGAAGGCGGAAGCGGCGAAGGCGGCGCTGTGATGTCCAGCAACGCACCCCACCTCATCCTGGCCACATCGCCCTTCCTCAAGCGGCCGGTCGACACGCCCATGATCATGCGGCACGTGATCTACAGCCTGGTGCCGGCCATGCTCGCCGCCGCGTGGTACTTCGGCCTGAGCGCCATCATGATCATCGTGGCCACCGTGGCCGGCGCCATGCTCACCGAGTGGTTCTTCAAGGGGCGGCGCCCGTTTCGCGACAGCACCGTGGCCGATGGCAGCGCGGCCGTCACCGGTGTGCTGCTCGCACTCACCCTGCCGCCGTCGATTCCGCTGTGGATGGCATTTCTGGGCGGGGCGATTGCCATCGTTTTCGGCAAGCTCATCTTCGGGGGGCTCGGGCACAACATCTTCAACCCGTCGCTGGTGGGGCGCGCGTTCCTGCAGGCGAGTTTCCCGGTGGCACTCACCACATGGACCGCGCAGCGCGGCGCGGGCGGGATGTTCGGCCTGCAGGGCGGAAACCTCGCGCTCCCGCTGCTGCGCCCGGACATCGATGCCATCACCACCGCCACGCCGCTGGCGCGCATGAAGTTCGAGGCCACCGCGACACCGCTCGGCGACCTGCTCACCGGCGCCACCGCCGGCTCCGTCGGAGAAACGTCCGCCATCCTGCTGCTGGTTGGCGGTGCGTACCTGGCCTACCGGAAGTTCCTCAACTGGCGCATCCCGCTGGCCATCTTCGTTGGCGTCTACGCGGTGGCCACGCTGTTGCACCTGCTCGACGGCACCCGCCCCGACGGGCTGTTTCACCTGATGTCCGGCGGTCTGATGCTGGGCGCGCTGTTCATGGCCACCGACCCGGTCACCTCGCCGGTGACACCGCTGGGCATGTGGGTGTTTGGCGCCGGCACCGGCGCGCTGGTCGTGGTGATCCGGCAGTTCAGCGGACTGCCCGAGGGCGTCATGTACGCCATTCTGCTCATGAACGGGCTGACACCGCTCATCGACCGCGTCACACAGCCGCGCACCTACGGAACGCGGAGGCACGCGCATGGCGCATGAAGCAACCGCGCATACGGGTTCCGCTCCCGCGGCACCGGTTCCCGCTGCGGGCACCAGCAGCACGAAGATGATCATGACCATGGGCACGCTGGGGCTGGTGTGCGCGGTTCTCATCGTGGCGGCGTTCCAGCTCACCCAGCCCGCCATCGAGCGCAACAAGGCGGCGGCGCTCGAACGCGCCGTGTTCGACGTCATCCCCGGCGCCACCAGCAAGGTGGTGTTCGCGGAGAAGGATGGCCGGCTGGTGCCGGAGAGCGAAGCGCCGGGCGCGCTGCGGTACTTTGCGGGCTACGACGACAACCAGCGCCTGGTGGGTGTGGCGGTGGAGGCCAGCGGCCAGGGGTTCGCCGACCTGGTGAAAGTGATCTTCGGTTACGCGCCCGACCGGGGTGCCATCGTGGGCATGAAGGTGCTGGAGAGCCACGAAACACCGGGCCTCGGCACCAAGATCGAGACTGACGCCGCGTTCCGCGCCAATTTCGAAGCACTCGAGGTGAAGCTGCGAGCGTCGGGAAACGACATCGAAAACCCCATCGTGCTGGTAAAGCCGGGCAAGAAGACGAACCCGTGGGAGATCGAGGCCATCACCGGCGCCACCATTTCCTCCACGGCGGTAACCAACATCCTGCACAACAGCACCGCGAGGACCGTACCCGTGATCATGAACAGTCTGCAGACACTGGAGGCGAACGGTCATGAGTGACCACAAGGTGCCGGCCACGCAAGCACCGTCCGCGGAAACCTTCCTCAAGGGTCTGTGGAAGGAGAATCCGGTGTTCGTGATGCTGCTCGGCATGTGTCCGACGCTGGCCGTTACCAACTCGGTCATCAACGGTCTCGCGATGGGGCTGGCCACCACGTTCGTGCTCGTCATGTCGAGCACAATCGTGTCGCTGGCGCGCCGTTTCATCCCCGGCGAGATCCGCATCGCCTCGTTCATCCTCATCATCGCCACCTTCGTGACCGTGGTCGATTACGTCATTCAGGCGGTCAGCCTCGACATCTACCGCGCACTGGGCGCGTTCATATCGCTCATCGTGGTCAACTGCATCATCCTGGGACGGGCGGAGGCGTTTGCCTCCAAGAACCCGGTGCGCCACTCGGTGCTGGACGCTACCGGCATGGGGCTCGGGTTCACCATCGCGTGCTTCTCGCTGGGTGCGGTGCGCGAACTGCTGGGCAACGGCACCTTCGCCGGCATCCCGGTGCTGGGCAGCGCGTTCGAGCCCTGGACCATCATGGCGCTGCCTGGCGGCGCATTCTTCGTGCTGGGCGGCTGGCTGCTGCTGTTCAGCTGGCTGCGGGAACGAAAGGCGGCGCCGGCATGAACACCGCCAGTCCACTGCAAATATTCATCGACGCGTGTCTCATCAACAACTTCGTGCTGAGCATGTTCCTTGGCATCTGCCCGTTCCTGGGCGTGTCGTCCAAGACCGATACCGCGGTGCGCATGGGGCTGGCGGTGATCTTCGTGATGCTGGTGAGCTCGCTGTGCGCGTTCGGCATCCACAAGGCGCTCATCGCCATCGACGCGCCATATCTCCACCTGATTTCGTACATCGTCGTGATCGCTTCGGCGGTTCAGTTGGTGGAGATGTTCATCAAGAAATTCAGCCCGGCGCTGTTCCGCGCGCTCGGCATTTTTCTGCCGCTCATCACCACCAACTGCGCGGTGCTGGGCGTGGCGTTGTTCCAGACCAGCCGCGAGTACCACTTCGTGCAGGCGGTCTTCTTCGCGCTGGGCGCGGGGGTCGGTTTCACGCTGGCGCTGCTCATCATGTCCGGCATCCGCGAGCGGCTGGAACTGGCGGACGTGTCGTCGGTGGTCAAGGGTGCGGCACTCACCCTGATGATCGCGGGCGTGCTCTCCATGGGATTCATGGGATTCGCAGGGATGGGGCGATAGGAATGCTGAATCAACTGCTCATCGCCGTCGCGGGAATTGTCGGCCTCATGCTGTCGTGGCTGGCCGTGCAGGGCCTCAAGCGGCGCAGCGACCCGGGCGGCGCCGACGTGCTTTCGTGCGGATCCTGCGGCGCGCACTCGTGTGCCGGCTGTGCAATCTCTCACGCAGAACCGAACTCGCAACGGAACCCCTAGTTCGCAGGAGGAATGTCATGACCAAGCCCGAGCCCAAGTACCACATCCTGATCGACAAGGACGCCTGCGTTTCCGACAAGCTGTGCTGGGACAAGGCGCCCGACGTGTTCGAGTACGACGAGGACGACAAGCCCGTGGTGGTGAACGAGAACACCAAGTGGCCTGAGAACGTGCTGTGGGTGGCGAAGAACTGCCCCGTGCAGTGCGTGCGCATCATCGACGCGGCAACGGGCGAACAGGTCTGGCCCCCGCTCGAGAAGTAGTTCCCCCGGCGGCATCGTGAATCCAAACGGGGCGCACATTCGTGCGCCCCGTTTTCGTTTCACCCAGGCGGCTTGTGGCCTAGTGCATCCCCGTGGCGTGGCACTGGATGCACAGGTCGCGCTTCTGGTCGAACTTGAGCAGTTTCTCGTGGTTCGCGGAGTGAACCTCGTGGCAACTGATGCACTTGAGCGATTCGCCCGTGCGCGGGTCCTTCCCGCCCGTCACCGGGTGTGAGTGGATGTTCTCCGTGTCGTGACATCCCGCGCACAGCTCATTGGCGTCGGCCCCGCGCAGTTTCGTCATGTCGTTGTCGTGCGGGTTGTGACACGTCTCGCACCCGTCCTCGAGAGCCGCATGGCTGTACTGGCGCGTGAACTGGTCGCGCTCGTGGCACTGTATGCACGTCTCCATTGTGGACGGGCGAACCAGCAGCTTGCCGTTGCCCGCGTGCGGCGAGTGGCAGTCCAGACAGATGCCCACGCTCGTCGCCTCCGCACCACCGCGATCGGCGTTGTGGACGTTCACGTAGCCGTTCTGCCCGTCGTGACACTCCACGCACGTCGCGAAAGTCGCCACGGCGGCTCCCTTCTCGTCGTGGCACACCGAGCAGTCCTTGTCCTCGTAGGGCGGGTGCTTGGTGGCGTGGATCAGGCCGCTCTTGGCCGCCTTGGTGCTGTGCGGGTCGTGGCAGCTCACGCATGCCCTCCCGGTCAGCGGGATGTTCCCGTGCCTGGCCGCCATGTCCGCCGCCTCGAGGTCGTGACACGACTGGCAGAGCGCGGCCTTCGCGGTCTTCAGCATGTTCCGCTCGGTAGCCACGTGGGTGGCGTGGCATTCGGCACACTCACCCTTGCTGAAGGGGGCGTGCTGCGTCTTGTCGGCCTTGCGGTTCCTGACCGACTCATGGCAGCCGGTGCACAGATCCTTCTGCGCCACTTCCAGGAACGGCTCGGCCACCGGGTCGTGGGCCTTGTGGCACTCCTGGCAACCCTGCTCGATGGGCTTGTGGACGAACACGGGCACATCACCGTCATTGCTCACCTGCATGACGTCGTCGTGACACCCGGTGCACAGCTTGTCCGGCCGGTTCAGGAGTTGCGCGAAGGGCGACGAATGCGGCTGGTGGCACGCCACGCACGCCACACCCTCCACGTGCTGGTGCCCCTTGCCCGACTGCTGGGCGTCGTGGCAATCAAAGCACAGTGTCTCCGGGACCGCCCCCAGCGTGGCCGGACCCGTGGCCGCCGCGGTGACCTCGTGGCATGTCTCGCAGTCTCCGTCCTTGAAGGGCTCGTGGACCACCACGTTCAGCAATGACTCGTTGGGTGACGAATGCGGCGCGTGGCAGGAGGTGCAGCGCGCCCCGGACACGTCGATGTTCTTGTGGGCCGTGACGAGCTGCGGCTCGGCAAAGTTGTGGCACTCGACACATACCCCGGGCTGCGCCACCTTCGCGAGATCACCGTGTTCGCTCCCGTGCGGTGTGTGACAGAGGTCGCACTTTCCTTCCGCAACCGGCGTGTGCACCTTGCCGGCCTCGAAATCCAGCTTCTCCTGCGTATGGCATCCAAAGCACAACCCGGAACCCGTGCGCGCCAGGAGGGGCCTGTCGGTCGAGCCGTGGGGCTCGTGACAGCCGGAACAGTCCCCGTCCCTCACCGGCGGGTGCAGCGCCGCGTCACCCTTGACGGTCGCCTTCCCGCCGGACGACTCCGCCCGCACCACCAGCTCGCCCACGTCGTGACAGCCACCGCACAGGCTCTTCTCGCCTTCCGCCAGCAGTCCCTCGTTCTCGCTGCCGTGCGGCTGGTGGCAGAGGAGGCAGCCGTCCTCCACCACGGGAGGATGCTGGCTCGAGGCATTCATGGCGCGGATCTGCTCCGCGTGGCACCGTCCGCAGGTTTCGTTCACCGGTCCCGCGAGCAACCCCTTCTCGTGCGAGTGGTTCTTGTGACAGACACCGCACTCTCCCGTCTGGTACGGCAGATGGCCCTGCCGGTGGGCTTCCTTGTCGTGACAATCGGAGCACACCTCGCCGACCGCGCGGGTCAGGAGCGATTCGTCGCTGCCCGCGTGTCCGGAGTGGCATTCGATGCACGCCAGCGACTCCATTGCGGGGTGCGCCGTCATGCCCTTCGGCGTCTCGGCGGTGATGGCGCTGTGGCATCCCGCACACAGCTCGTTGGAAGACCTCACCAGCTTGTGCGGCGCGCTGTTGCCGTGCGGGTCGTGACACCCGGTGCACTCCGCCTTCGCAAAGGGCGCGTGCATGAAACCCTCGAACTTGCCCACCGCGGGCAGTGCATCATGGCACTTGCGGCACAGCGTGTTCTGATCCGCCACGAGCATGGCGGGATGTTCGGTCACGTGCGGGTTGTGGCACTGGAGGCACGCGGTGGCGCCGTTCTCGGCCATCCCGTCGGTGCCGAAGTGGCTCGTGGCGCCGGACACCCGGGCCGCCACATCGTCGTGGCATGTCTCGCACAGGTCCCTCGGGGGAAAATCGTCCCCCAGGGTGACCTGTCCATCCTCAATGGTATGACACGCCTCGCAATCGCCGCTCGCAAACGGCTCGTGCGCGGTGGCCGCAAACCTGGTCTTCTTGCTGGAACGGTGCGGATCGTGGCAGGAGCTGCACGCGTAGTCCTCCATGCCGGTAATCTTCTTGTGCTTCGAGCCGATGTCCTTGTGGCAGGTGGCGCACAGATCCGCCTCGGTTGCCACCAGCAGGCCGGCCTGACTCGCCGAGTGCGGGGCGTGACACGTCGAACACTCGCCCTTCTTGAAGGGCTCGTGCAGGTCCTTCTCGGCCAGCACCGCGGTCATGTCCGCGTGACATCCGGCGCACAACTCTCCCTGGTTCGTCTCGGTGCGCAGGAGATTCTTGCCATCTGAGGCGTGGGGATCGTGGCACGACGTGCAGCCGCCCGCGGTGAGAGCGCCGTGCACGTGAGAGCCGGAATCGATTTCCGCCTTCACGTCCGCGTGGCACTCCGTGCACAGATCGGGCATGCCCCTGGTCAGCACCAGCTTCTGCGTGAAGCCGTGACGCTTGTGACACGTTTCGCACGACTCCTTGGCGGGCTTGTGCACGTGCGAACGCTTCAGGACATCCTTGAAATCCTTGTGGCAGTCGACGCATTCACGGCGTTGCGCATGTGCCGGCGCCGCAAAGGACGCGTACAGCACCACCAACAGCCCCACCGCGAGCCACCCAACACGGCTGCATTTCACTGCTGCTTCTCCTCGCTGGTTGCTGCAGGAGTGTCTCCCGCCTTCCCTATGTGTTCTCCGCGATATTCGAACGCCAGCACCTTGAAGGCCAGGTACGACTTCCGTCCGTAGTGCGGAATGTCGATGCCGTAGAACGCCCAGGTATCGTCGGCTTTCTCCTTGCCCTCGAACACCGCAACCTTGAAGGCGGGGTTGGCGGGCTCGTCGCTCACCGACGTGACGGCCTTGTTGGTATCGATGGCAAAATCCGGATAGAACTCCACCATCTCGAACGTGTATTCGGTATCTCCCACCACGTGTCGTTCGTTCATGGTGACGGTCAGGGTGTCGTGGAAGTCAAGGAAGACGCGGTGGGTTATTGCCACCGTCACGTAACCGGGCGCGGGCCTGCCCTTGGGATTCTCCGTTCCGGGAGGCGCGGCCGCAAGGGACGACAACGTTGCGACCGCCAACGCAATCAGAAGTCCGAATCTGGATGATGCTCTGTATGAACTCATTGTGCGGCTCACTATCCTTTCACTTCTTCTTCCCCAGGGATTCGAGGAGATCAGCAACCGTCTCCTCGGTAAGTTGCTCCAGTGTCGTCACCCGTCCCAGGCCGAAGACACTCTCGGTATCGTCTCCGCGCCGCGCATGGCTGCCCGCCCAGACGATGCGGCCGTCCTCACAACGCACCATTCGCATCGTCACAGCAACGGATGGGTAGGCCATGGTGGCCTCGGATACCATTCCAAACGCGTTCACCGTTCCCACCATCACGTACTTGCAACCCAGCTCGGTGCCCACTTGCCGCAGGGTCTCCAGCGGCAGCCGATCGGCCAGGCGCAACCGCTGGCGTATGACGAGATCCTGCACCGCGCCGGGATCAACAATGTTGTAGAGCCGGAGGGCGAGCATCTGGACGACGACCTCTCCCTGCACGACATCCTGTGCATTGGGCTGCTGACTGAGATTCACCAGCGGAAGCACGGCGACGGTATCGCCAGGCTCAACGCCGTCGCTCGACGCGCGGAAGGTCGAGGGGTTGCTGGCGCAACCGATCAACAGGGCGAGCGACATGGCAAGTGTCCCCCGGCCGGGCACGCTATCCCGCCAACCCTTCGTCATTTCAACTGGTCCACCAGTTCCTTCGCCATCTTCTGCGACAGCTCACCCAGGGTGTGGATCTCGCCCACACCGATGATCGGCGTCTTGGGACCGCCACGTTCCGTGATGCTGGCGCTCCAGACCACGTTGGAGGTCTCCGCATCCAGAAGACGCATCTCGACCGTGACCACCGGAAACTGGCCGTTCGGCGTGGACGCCATCTGGTAATCGGTCACCGACCCCATGAACACGCCCTGCACCCCCGCACTGGCCGCGATGCGCTTGATATCGTCCGCGCTCAGCCCCGTCTCCACGGGCGACCGGGTACCCAGGATCTTGACGATGTGGGAAACGAATACACCGTAGTCCATCACATCGAAGAGTTCTGCCGCCAGCAGGGCGGTGTTGAATTCGGTGGTGAACTTCTCACCCGCGAGCCGGTCTGATGTCAGGCTCCGGAGGGGCACCACCGCCACCTTCTCGTAGAACGAGAGATCCGCCGCGGGATTGGTGAATACTTCCATCTTCGGTCCGCCGCACGAGAGCGCCACGGGGATGGTCGCAACCAGCCATGTCGCCAGCAGTCGCGTGCGTGCCCGGTCCATTCTTCCCATACGTCCATTCATCAGAAGTCCTGCCTGTAGGTAGCCGAAAACTGGCCGGAGTTGTTGTCCGGATCACGGTCGACGTCAGTATATACGATCGAGAGGGATCCGCGCCTCGTCAGCCACACCTGGCCCTGCACATTGAGCGTGTTCGCGCGGCTCAGGCCGGACAGCGAACCCGGTCCGCCGCCAAAACGGTCGGTTTCGCGAATCCCGTAGGAGACATTGAACGTCGAGCGCTCCCGCAGGTACAGGGACAGGTTCACGGATCCCGCCGTGTCCACGCGCCGCTGCCCGGTGGTCTGCTCCGACCGGTTGGCATCGAAACCCAGGCTCATGCGCGGATAACGGGGACTCCAGGTGGCCGTGAGCCCCGAGATCGCCTGATCATTGCCACGGAAGGTGATTCCATCGTTGCGGTTCAGGTATCGCACGTACGGCGTGATCAGCACGCTCCGCCAGGGCAGGAGGTACATCTCCAGCACCGAGGAGTTCTGAAAGCGTTCCGGCAGGTCGTAGAGAGACTCGTTGCTGTTCAGTTCCACGCGAAAATCGATGCCGCGGTAGAGATTGGACCGGACCGAGACCTGGTAGATATGGTTGGGGAGCACGCCACCCTGAGTGTCGATGTCCACGCGCCGGGTCACCTGCGCGCGCCCCCACGTGCGGCGCCACACCTCCCCGTCCGCCAGAAGCTGCAGCGACGCGTAGTTGGTGGTGATGCGGTTCCCGTTGGTCTCCGTCATGATGTACGTCTGGCTGACTTCCGGGCGCAAATGACGGCTTGGCAAAAATGAAAGAATCAGGTTCAGATTGTCGTACCGGTTCTTCGTCTCGGTGACCTGCTCGGTGTTCAGGTATCGTGTCGAACCGGCTGCGAGGGCGTTCATGAGGCGCCGGTAGCGCCACGAGAGCGATCCGGTGAACGTGTTGTTGGTGGTGGTCGTCTTGGGGCCAATTGCCCGGTCGGTCTCGCTCAGGGAGAAGTCCCAGCCGGCCGACGCCGACACCCACGGGCCGAACATCTTGACCGCGTTCGCTCCGGCCCCCGTCACGTCCGTTGTGAGACTGTTGGTGCTACGGCTCTCCGTGTGCCAGCGGTGGGCACGCAGGTCCAGCAGGCGGTACCGGTAGTTGATATTTGCCCTCACGTCATCAATGTCCACGGTCCGCGCATCGTTCAGGTACTGCGAACGCGAATCGTAGGTGAAACGCAGGCGGGGGGTATCGGGCACATGGATGTCCAGCGACCACTGGTTGCGGTACGCCTCCAGCGAGGGCTGGAGTTCCAGGGCCGACACCGTTTGCCGGGGGGCATATCGAATTCCAAACGTGTAGTACCGGTGTGTCAAATCAAGGTGTCCGCGGTAGCGGCGATACGTCAGGTCATTGTCCAGGTTGTCCGAATTGTCGAAGTAGAATGTCAGGCGCAAATCGTTGTAACTGAACAGCCTGTCGCGCAGCACGGCTTCGTAGTGCTGCACGAAGTACTCGCGCTCCTCCATGGGATCCTTGTACTGCTGGTAGGCGAGCCAGAAGCGCCCGCCGATATCGGCCCCGGCGCGCGCATCGCGGCACAGGGCCGCGCCACCGACTGCAGTGACAAGCATGAGCAGGAGGACGCGACGCGTGGTCACGTTTCAGGATTGTGAACGTTGTTTGACGTCGGAGACGAATAGTCGGCCCCGTGGCATTCGAAACAGCCCTGCGTGTCGGTGGACGCGTGACCGTTCTCCAGGGGAATCGTGTTCATGACGATGCCTTCCACAATGAGTGAGCCAGGCATCCCATCCGAGGGTATGTGGCAGCCCAGGCAGAAGCGCCGGCTTTGTGTGGGATCCGTCTTTGTATTCGTCAAACCGTACCAGCCGTCACGCTCGTCGCTGATGACGTAAGCATTCGGGCCCAGGTTGTTGTAGCCGCGCGAGCCGTGCGCGTTATGGCAGTCGTAGCACGGGAGTTTGTCCCCGATGCGGACATGCGGCGGCCAGGAGAGGGCAACGCGGGGATTCATCCTGATCTGATGCCCCGCGTGGTCTCCGTTTATGGTGGAGTCGTAATAGTCGGCGATGTACCGGCCCGTGGGCTCCATGCCCCCGGGGCCGAAGTTGGAATGGCAGTCGAAGCAGAGCTGGTAGCGGGACGGGTATCCCGCCTCATCGTATCCGCCGATACCGCCGTACGGCGCCACCAGCATGTCGAACGGGTTCTCGGAGCCGTGCGGGTCGTGGCAGTTCAGGCAGCTGCCCAGACCGGTTGCGTCCAGACGCGGCATGTCCGGATCGTTGCGGTGCGGAGAGAAGAAGCTGAAGCCCGTCATGCCCGGGTTGTCGAATACGATGCTCCCCGGCCAGCGGCTGCGGTACTTCACGCCCCATATCTTGGAGCCGCCGGAGTTGTACTCGAAGTAGCCCGCCTGCGGGAATCCCGCGGGAATGCGCGACGTTTCCGTGGCAGGGTAGTTGGAAGGCGTGGAGACATGACACGGGCCAGCACCATCCGCATAACACAGCGCGTTGGCATTCTCCGCGAACAGCGCCCCCGCGGTTGGAGACTCGTCCATCTCCGTCACGTGCATGACGTGACACTGGCTGCAACTTCCGCGGGGCGCCCAGGTCTCGCTGATACGCAGCACACCGTGATCGGGATTGAGGTGCGGGGAAAGCTCGTCCTGGCTGATCTGGGCAACGGACACCCAGGCCCCGATTCCCATCGCCAGCCCGGCCAGGCCGAACACAACCGCCCGCCGTCCGATGCCCCTGTCTTGCGCCATTTGCGGCCCACCCTTCGCAAGGTGGGGGTGGTGAAGGCTGGTATTCCCGGCGCTTCCCACCCCCACGTAGAGGAACCAATAAAGACTACTCTAACACCAGAGCCGGATCAACCGCCCTGGCGGTGGCACTGCTTGCAGGTCGCACGGACGGACGTGCCGTCGTCGCCCTGCTCGGTCACCGTACCGGTGCCGGCCATGAAGATCAGGCCGAAACCGTTCTGGTTGCCATGCGCCTTGTGGCACGACATGCACGACGGCGTGTTGTCCGCCGACGGGATGACGCCACTCGCGCTCATGACCTGGACCTTGTTGGCCCTGCCGGTGAAGGTGGCCAGGTCCGAGTGTCCGCCGCCCAGCGCGCCGATGTTGGCATCGGCGTTGGGGTGACGCAGCCACTCTTCGCCCGTGGCGCCGCCAACCGTTGCCGCGTCGCCCTTGGCGCCGTGGAAATCGGTATGGCAGCCCTTGCACCAGTAGGCATAGGCCCCTTCAAAATAGGCAGCCGTGGCCGGCTCGTTGAACTGCACGTTGTTGTAGCTGTAGTGCACGTTCATCGGGGCCGCCGCCGTCTGGAAGATGTCCTTCGTCAGGTCCTGCGTCCCGGTGGCATACGTGACCAACGAATGCGAGCGGCCCAGGGTGGAATAGTTACCCGGGTTGCCCGCCAGGTTACGCCACGATGACCCACCGTGCACGAAGTGGCAGTTCGCACAGTTCAAGCCGTCCGCGTTGCTCCACACGGGATTGCTCCCCGGAGCCGTGGCGGTGGCATTGAGCGTGTGACCGCTCTCCTCGTTGGCATCGCCCACCTTGTTCAACCCGCCAGCCTGGCGCACATAGGAATTCGCGTTCGCCCCGTAGACATCCGGAGCAAAACTCGACCCGTCATGGCACGTCAGGCACAGCTCGTTGACCTCGTTGCGGAGCAGGTAATGAAAAGGACCTCCACCGCCGAGGGGCGTAAAGAAACCGGAGCCGTCGCTGCCGTACCCGTGTGACTGGCTGTAGTGCATCACGTGACAATCCGAACACACGAGGCTAGCCCCGCTGTGGAAGTCACCAGCCGCTACCAGCACAGGCACACAGATCACGAGCGCGACGATTCCGATCAACGCACTGATTCTGCGCACGCGAATCACCTCCTAGTCGTTTCCGACTTCTTCTAACAACATTCCAAGTTGATCCTGATTCCGGAGTTCGCCACCAGGCACTTCGCCTTCCACGCGGAAGCACTGATACCGGTTGCCGGCTCTCTCGGTAATGAAAACGCGGTCCGCACCATCGGTGGCAACGGAAGTCGGGTACTGCATGGCTCCCGGCTCCAGTCCCTTGCCGCCAAGGGTTGCGAGTCGCGTTCCTTCCGGCGTGAAGAGCGACACAACATGCCGGAGCGTATCCACGATCCACATGTTGCCATCACCCGCCAGTGCGATGCCGGAAGCGAAAGAGAAGTTCTCCAGACCAGTTTCATGAGATCCGAACGCACGGAACAAACCGCCGTTCGCGTCGTACATCTGCACCATTTCGGACGCACAGGCGTCCGTCACATAAATTCCACCCTGGCTGTCAATCGCAATCCCGGTGATACACGCCCGCTCGGAAGGATCCTTCCAGGCCAGTTGAATCACGCGGGAAATTTCAAGGTCGGCGCCGATAACCACCACGCGCCGCTTCGGGCACGACAGGCTGGCGTACACGCCGTCCGGCCCCAGTGCCACATATTCAAAGCTCTCCGCCATGCCGCAGTCGTCCATCGGTGGCACGATCGTCTCGATCAGACGGCCGGTCGGATCCAGCACCGCGAGGTCTTCCGACGCATCGTCTACCAGGTAGATCGTGCCCTCCTGATCCACCGCGATGCACTTGGGCTCACCGGGGACCATTGCGCCGTTGGCCGGGACGTAGTGCGTGAAGCGGTAACGCGGAATTCCGTTCTCGTCGCAGACAACCACCTGGTGGTTGCCGGTGTCCGCCACGTAACACTCGCCGCGAACTGTGTCGAAGAAGATTCCCTGGGGATGGGCGAACTGCGAACCCGGCTCCCAGCCGATGCAGCCGTGGTCGAGATCGATCGCCGGATCCTGCGCGCGCACCGGGCCGCCAAGAGCAAATACGGCTGCTGTCGCGATGGCAAGCGCGCGGGCGCAGTGATGAGATTGCAGCGTGCGAGAGAAGTTATTCATGGTGTCTGGCGGCGGCGGGGGACCTGGCAGGCGCCCCGAAGTCCGCCTCACATTCATAGGATAGTTTAGTCTGAATTCAATGTGAATGGAAGCACAAAGAGGTCTAACTAACTTATTTTACAGCAGGTTGTGCGATACAAGCGCTTAGATTTGCATAGATTTCAAACTACTTGCTGCGAAATTGCCTGGCGACGCCCCCGAGCGCCCCTCCGGGGCACTCGGGGGCCACCGGGTCAGGCGATCAGCGCGGCCACAGCCAGCCGAAGGTGCCGGCGGTGAGCAGCGCGTACACGAATCCGTCGATGACCGACCGGAACGTGGCGCCCCAGTTGCGCTTGTACCAGATGGAATTCTGCAGCAGCGCCATCGAGTAGCCCATGAAGGCGGTGGCGCCGACAACACGAAACACCTGCAGGTAATGGGTGTCTGGCGTCAGTGCCGCACCCGCCACGTACCCCGCAAAGAGACTGACCACGACGGAGTAGACAAACCACATCACAAGGCTGCCGGTCATGGTGATGGGACCACCCGGAAGCAGCGTCAGGAAACCGACGGGGCCCTTGGCATAGCGCGCCACGTAGTCCGGGTCCTTCATCGCCTCCATTGAACCGGCGTACGGAAACACGTAGTCGCCGGCCGGGATTCCCGCCTTGCGAAACGACTCCAGGGCCTCCGCTTCGTTGGGAAGCCCCCGCATGTCGCCACGATGGAACGGCAGCAGCATATGGATGACCGAACTCGCAACGAACACGATCACCGCGGAAACCAGAATCGGAAGCCAGAGAGACACTGCGGATATCATGCGACCCTCCTGTTCGAACGGTTAACGGGATCTGCGTCACCGACTTCCTGCCATGTCATCTTCAAACGGGTTTCGTCTCCATGGGAACCGCGGGTTCCACGGTTGTGGCCGCCGGCGTGCGGACCCGTTCGCGGGCGGCTCCGCGCCGGATGGCGCGCACCAGCAGTACGCCGCTCACCGCCATCAGGGAAGCAGCGCACAGGAACGCCGCACCTGGAAAGTGGATGGGCGCACCGTCAGCGGAGAAGCGGCCGAAGAGTTGCGTCATCAGCGGCGGACCGATCACCGCGGCCAGGCTGTACAGGCTGGCCACCGCGCCCTGCAGCTCACCCTGCGCGTTGGCCGGCACCTGCTGCGACATGATGGCCTGCATGGACGGATACACCAGCCCCGCCATCAGCCACGCGCTCATACCTGCGAACATCATCCACCCCCGCGACGCGAACGCGAAGACCACGTAGGCACAGAACGCGCACACGAGGCCCATCACGGCCGTGCGGCGCTCGCCCACACCCGGGATGACGACACGGGTGAGAAGTCCCTGGCTGATGGCGGTCACCAGACCGACGGCGCCCAGTGAGATGCCCACCATTGCCTCGGTCCAGTGAAATTTGAACATGGTATAGAACGCCCACGTGCTGGGCAGCACCTGGTGCCCCACCTGCCAGAAGAACACCGCGGCCGCCAGCGCCGGCACCAGCGGGTACTTGCGAATCTGTTGCAGGGCGCCCACCGGGTTGGCGCGGTGGATGTTGAACGCGCGCCGCGATTCCTTCGGCAGCGATTCGGGCAGCACGAAGTAACCGAAGGTCACGTTGGCCAGCGCGA
>Ga0224500_10000472_pt1 | contig 27468 bp, 33 predicted proteins | sample SF_Oct11_sed_USG_FD_168126 | JGI IMG/M metagenome (GOLD analysis project Ga0224500, IMG submission 168126) | Sediment microbial communities from San Francisco Bay, California, United States - SF_Oct11_sed_USGS_4_1 | ecosystem: Environmental > Aquatic > Marine > Sediment | place: USA: California... | reverse complement strand
GCGCGATCGGGCTGTGGGCGGTGCTGGCCGCGATCATGTATCTCACGCGCCGCATTGACTGGTATCGGAGGCCCGATGTGCCTGGCTGATCTTGCGGGCAAGGTCGCCGAGCTTGATCTCGCCGGATTTGACCACCCGGGCGCAAATGCCACGAAAGTTAAGCTGCCTGCCGCGGCCGGAGTTGACGAACACCATGGCGTCGACGCCGAAACGGGCCGCGAACTTCTTGCACCCCGTGTGCGGGGGTTCCGTGACCTCGATGATTGCATCGCCGAGCGCGATCTGCGTTCCCACTGGCAGGTTTTCGCGGCTCAGATCGAGATCAATAAATAACTGATCCCCGGCGAGCGGCCAGCGCTCGGGCGTCTGTGCGACTGCCGCAATGACGCGGGCGTTCATGATGTTGAGCTGCATCTCCGGATGGACCTTGCTGCGGGTCGACCAGTTGTCGCCCACGAGACCAGTGGCTTCATCGAGCCGGGCTTGCGCCAGCGTTTCGCGCTGGTCGACAGCCGGGCGCCGCACGATGAGTTTCAGCTCGCCCGCATCGCGTGGCGATTGCAGGATGTGTTCCACGCTCTCTTCAAGAGCAGCAACTGCAAGATGCAACTGTGTCATTCAGTCTCGCTCCAGATCCTTTTCGAACCAGGCCACATCCCAATACTGGCCTAGCTTGTAGCCGACCTCGCTGTAGGTTGCAACCCTGACAAAGCCGGCGCGTTCATGCAAGTTGACCGAGGCCGCATTGGGCAGGGCCACGCCACCGTAGGCGCGATGCGTGGAGGGTTCGGCGATGAGCTCATCAAGCAGCGCATTGTAGAGTGTGGCACCGATGCCCTGGCCGGTGTGTCGGTGATCGAGATAGATCGTTGTCTCGACCGATGAACGATATGCCTCGCGCGGATTGAATACCGAGCTTGATGCGTAGCCAAGCACGTCCTGATCGTTTTCGGCGACCAGCAACCGGTACGGCCCTTCACTGGCAAACTGGCCAAACCAGTCACGGCGCGCAACCACGGTGTAGGGTTCGGTGTGAAACGTGATCGCCGTATTCATGACATAGTGATTGTAGATGTCGACCAGCCGTGGCAGGTCATCGGCTTGCGCCGTGCGTATGCGCAGCGTCCTTGTCATCGCCCGTCTACCCGCAGGCCCGTAGTTGTTGCGCCAGCGCCAGCAGCCTTTCCTTGTAGGCTTCGCCCTGGGTCGCGACATCGGTGGCAAACAACTCGGCTTCGACGGCATCAATCTGATCACGATAGCGTTTCTTGCATGCCGCCAGTGGCTCGCCCGGCTGGCGACTCGACGGAAGCGGTACCGGCTCGACACTTTCCGGTGCGGCTGGTTCTTCGACTTCGGCTCCTTCGTCCGCTGCGGTGGGCTCGATGGGTTCTGCGGCTTTCGCCGGACATGGCAGCTGCAGGTAGGCGACATTGCCATCGTCGTCGGTACATTTATGGATTTCTGCATTCGTCCGCAGCGTTGCAGCAAGCGACACTGTGGCGAGTGCGAAAATCAGCGCTGTTTTGATCAATTTTGAACCCGTGTATGCTTGCAGCGATTGTCTCTTTTTCGCGCTGCGCAAAAAAGAGCATTATGCAGAATACTCAACGAGTTGGCCTTTTCCGGTTCAGGTTGTCTTGCTGATCTGCATATCCTCAAGGGAAACCAAACATGCAAAAGCCAGAGAACTGGGTAGACATCGGCGCGGCGATCGAGCTGCAGGGAAACGAGCTGCAGGCGGTCCGCGTCGGCAAAGTGACAATCGCACTTTCCTGCGTCGGTGGTGAATTCGGTGCGATCTCGAACGCGTGCAATCATGTCGGCGGACCTCTGGGCCATGGATGCCTGGACGCAGATTTCGTCGTCTGTCCGTGGCACCAGTGGAAATTCCATCGGGTCACCGGAGCCGGCGAACCTGGCTTTGAGGATGACCGTGTTCCGTCTTATCCCGTCCAGGTCGAAAAGGGCCGGGTCCTGGTGGACATGGCCGGCGCAACCAAGAGGCAGAAGTCGCCGCACAAGCCGCATCCATTGGCACGCAAGGTTGAACGGGCGGAAGGTCCAGTTCGTGTCGTCGGCATTTCAACGACCGTAATGGATGAGAATTTCCCGCGCTACTCGGGCTCCGATGACCTGCTCGTCTCGGCTCTGAAAGCTGCGGAGGCCGACGGCAGTGTGACGAAGCTGATCAGACTCAGCGCCCTCAACTTTCATGCCTGCCGCGGGTACTACTCGAAAAGCGCACGCGCCTGCACATGGCCCTGCTCGATCACGCAAATGGATCGGCATGATGAACTCGAGGTGGTTTACGAGGCGCTCGTGCACTGGGCAGACGTGGTACTGATCGCGACCCCGATCCGCTGGGGCGCGGCATCCTCTCTCTACTTCAAGATGGCCGAGCGCCTCAACTGCGTGCAGAACCAAGTGACCATTCACGACAAGGTCCTGATCAAGAACAAGGTCGCTGGATTCATCATCGTCGGTGGCCAGGACAATGTTCAAGGCGTCGCCGGGCAACTGTTGAATTTCTTTGGCGAACTGGGTTTTCATTTCCCACAGTTTCCCTTCATTGGTCATTCGCGCGGATGGAGTGCCGAGGATATGGAACAGAACATCTTGACCGTGAAGACCTCGCGCGAGCTGCACGAGGGCGCGGGCGAGCTGGCCAGACGTTGCAGCGCGCTGGCCCGAAGGTTAATCGACACAGCTCCCGTTGAGAAGATCAAGCGCGGTGGGCGCAAGGCGCACGCACTGAAGGACGCCGTGTTGCCCGAGGACTGATGCGTAGCTTGTTTTGGCCCTGGACAGGCAGTCTTGGATTGGCATTCATGCCGTATATCTCCCCGGTTTAAATTGACCGATATCCACCATTGTGGTCTATTCATTTCAGGAACTTAGGCGGAATTCAATCATGATATCCGGCTGTTTCACGCAATTTGACTGCGGCGTTTCGACGCCAATATTTAGTTAGGCGGCAGTCTGGAGGTCCGAAACATGAAGACCATAGTCGTAGCTTTTCTGATTTGCCAAAGTTTCTCGGTTTGGGCTACCGAGTGCCCGGTCACAATCGGTATCGACGGTCCTTACGTTGAAGGGTGGCCAAACGCGAAGACTTGGTATGGATCCGAGAAGATCGCTGTTATCCTGCCGGCCGATGGGATCTGGCCAACCACGAAACCTGGCAATCTAACTAGCGTGAAACTGTTTTGGTACCTCGAAGGATTTAAGCCTGGCTTAGAGAATGAGTTCGAGTTCTCAATTCAGCGAATCGATGAGGGCCCGAATGATGCTGTAGCGCCGAGAGTCACAAACGCAGGAGGGCCGAATCTTGGCGCCTGGACCGCTTTGGTTGGAATCGACTTTCCGAACGAAGGATGCTGGGAGATAGCAGGGTCCTTTCGTGGCAATACGCTGACATTTGTGGTCAAGACAGAGATTTCAGCCTATGGTCGTGGCAATGCCGCCTAACAAATCGCTGCAGCGGTCGCCGGGCGGTGCCTGTCCCGCTTCTTGCAACTGTTTCCATTTTTGCGAGCAACAAGCGCGCCAGCTGCCTGGCGCCGCTGAGCTTGGTCGTTAGCCGGACAAGATTCGCGTATGACCGTGAAAGAGAAACTCGCCCAATACGGAGGCTTCCTCGACGTTGGTATCCTGCAACACGGTTTCGCTCCACATATGCGTGACTACGACGTGGTGTTCGAGGCGCTGTGGGGGAAAGAGAAGTGGGCCGATGCCAAGGGTACGTACCATCTTCGCTTCACCCACTGTCCTGAGGCGGCAACCACCACTGCTGTATCTGACTTCGGCTGGAAGCAAGCGTGGGCGGACGTCTTCACAGATCATGCGCAGTGGGTGGCAGCTGGCGAGCCGGAGGGCTTCGTCTGGGGAGCGTGCTGGTCAACGGCCTACCCGGGCCTGAGCTACATCGATGAGTCACCGCGTGCCAGGCACTGGTCCAAACGCCTCGGCAAGCCGATGCATGAGGTCAGCATCGAGACCGAGGCTTTCCAACTCCGGGTTGTCTTCTACGATTTCAAGGTAACGAAGTTTAGCGATGAAGTGCGGGTTCTTCACAAAGTCATGTTCCCGCTCGAATCGCAGCACGATGAGGAGGCCGGCTAACAATGGCATGCAGCGGACGGCGCTCCACGCCGCCGCTGATGCTGAGCGTTAGCCGACAAGAACAGATTCATGCTCAGGCGCTTTCTCTACGTGCAGGTGCACCGCGGCCATTTCGCAGTTCGTGTTGTTAACGGCACCGCCGCCCTTACACGCCAATGTGCTGCTCTGAATCATCCGCGGTCCATCTTTGGCGAATTTGAGCCCATTCGGGCAGCGTTCGCTGAAGCTTTTAAGGCTATCGGCGGCTTTCGCTTGGGGTTATTTGGTCCAAGCGGGCTGATCCATCTAATCCCCCATCTAGAAGGCGGCTACACACACGCCGAACTGAGGGCATTTAGGCAAGCGGCTCAGGCGGCTGGCATGTATCTTCCGTACATGCTCGACGACAAGCACGATCCACCGACGGACAAGCAGATCATGCAGGTAGTCTCGGAGTTAAGAATTGTCGGCTAACAAGGCGCTCCAGCGGACCGACTCGGCTCGCGGCCGCTGAGCGTCGGCGTTATGTGGCAATAGTCCATGCCGTTGTTTGACTGATCGTATCCGTATGGATACACTGTGTCAGTGTATCAACTCCGGCAAACCGACCTATTCGCGAAGTGGTTACGCGAGCTCCGCGATCGCAAGGCGAAGGCTCGCATTCTTGCAAGACTTGATGCCGCTCAACTGGGAAACCTTGGCGATTGCAAAGCGATCGGCAGTGGGATTCGCGAAATGCGAATTCACACGGGCGCAGGGTACAGGGTTTATTTCGTTCAAAGGAAGGAAGTAGTAATTCTCCTGTTATGTGGTGGGTCAAAAGCAAGCCAGGCAAGAGACATTGGACGTGCCAAACGACTCGCGAAAGAAATTGAGGACTAAGACAATGGCCAAAGTGACGAATTACGATCCAAGCGCATTTCTAGATGACGAAGAAGTGATAGCTGAATACCTGACAGCAGCTTTGGAGGACGAAAACCCCGACGTTTTTCTGGCTGCTGTCGGGAACGTTGCTAAAGCCCGCGGTATGAGTGCTATTGCGGAGTACACTGGTTTGGGTCGAGAGAGTCTTTACAAAGCTATGGCACCTGGTGCCAAGCCTCGCTACGACACGGTTCTGAAGGTATTGAATAGTCTGGGCGTCAAGCTCACCGTGTCAGCCGCTCAATGAGATTGCCGTATAACAAATCGCTGCACGGGCCAACGGGCGCCTGTCACGGCTCTTGCAGCAAGGGCAACAGCCGCACCAGGCGCGCCGTTGCCCGTGAGCTCGAGCGTTATACGTCCCTTGACAGACCCTACATTGTAGTTACACTTTGCAGATGAGTGAAATCACGTTCGAGTGGAATAGCCGGAAAGCGTCGGAGAACAAGCGGAAGCACGGCGTTTCATTCGAGGAGGCGAAATCCGCATTTCTAGACGAGAATGCGCGGTTGATTCCAGATCCAGAAAACTCCGATGACGAAGATCGTTTCATATTGCTGGGGTTAAGTATTCAACTTCGCGTTCTTCTTGTGTGTCATTGTTATCGCGCGGACGATAACGTTATCCGAATTATCTCTGCCAGAAAGGCGGCTAGATCGGAACGAATGCAATACGCAGAGTACCTACCATGAAAAAATCATACGACTTTTCAAATTCTGTCCGAAATCCCTACATTAAGAAGTCGAAGAAGCAGCTCACTATTCGGCTTGATGAGGACACTATCGAGTATTTCCGTTCTCTGTCGGAAGATAGCGGCATTCCCTACCAAAGTTTGATCAATTTATATCTTCGAGATTGTGCCGCATCGAACAAAAAGCTGAATATGACTTGGGCAAAGTGACATATAACAAATCGCTGCACAGGCCGACGGGCGGCTGTCACGACTCTTGCAGTGAGGGCAACAGTCGCGCCAGGCGCGCCGTTGCCCGTGAGCTCAAACGTTAAATTTCACGGAAAGCTTATCAGTTGTCCGATCCAAGCCAATTCTCTCCAAACGATGCGTGGATTCTCTTTCGCCTGAACGATGCGCCGATCGTGACCGAGCAAGATGGCGACTTCGATGTATTGTGTCTAATGGACGCAGCGAGTTGTTACATCCTTGCGAACGATTTTGTACCGATTCTTGGCAGTAATGATGCAGTCCGAATCGCAGAACGGCTTCTAGCCGGGGCCCAAGTTAAAGCGGGGTTTCTGGCCCATGTTGGCGGAGGTCGGAGACAGTGAAATCTGACAAATCACTGCACGGGCCAACGAGCGCCGAAACCCCAAAGGCGTGCGCTTCGATGACCTTTGTAAAGTTTGTAATCTGTTTTTGGGGAACCGCGCCATGCGTGTCGTATTCATTCACGGACCAGCCGCTTCTGGGAAGCATACGATCGGTTCTCTCCTCTCGGCTCGCACTGGGCTCCCGCTGTTTCACAATCATCTGGCCGTAGATCTCGCTAAGACCCTGTTCGAGTTCGGTAGTGAAGGCTTCACGCAGCTCCGTGCCAAAGTCTGGATCGCAGCCTTTTCCGAAGCCGCGACGGCGGGAAGGTCATTCATCTTCACGTTCCACCCTGAAGCTACGGTTGATCCAGGTCTCATCGAAGCGCTCGTTGAGATAGTCGAATCATCAGGCGGAGAAGTCTGTTTCGTGGAGCTGCAGGCTAGCCGGGAGACTGTATTGCGACGGCTTGGAAACGCAAGCCGCGCGAAATTCGGCAAGCTCCTCGATCCGGACCTGTACGAGCAGATCGAGTCCAATGGTGGCTTCGACTTTCCCGCGTTACCAACCCCAATGGTCGTCATCGACACCGACGTAATGAAGGCAGAAGATGCAGCGGTAGTCATTGAGCAGGCGCTAAGTCGTGTCGCCTGACTCAACTGTTAGGCCGCACGACAGGCCCAGCGTCACCAGAGGCTCAGGATGATTCGATTTGGGGGTACATCACCAATGTCTGCTATGAACAAGACCATCGAAAAGGCAACGACCGAGCAACTTGGCATTCTGCTGCCGCTGGTGCGCGCGTTTCATGCGCACGAAGGGATCGCGATGAGCGAGGCGGATCGCGACTCGGTGACGCGCCGGCTGCTCGCCGACCCGACCTGGGGTCGTATCTGGCTCATCTTCGACGGCGCCGACGTCGCTGGTTACATCGCCATTTGTACTGGCTTCAGCATCGAGTTTCGCGGCAACGATGCCTTTGTCGACGAGTTCTATGTTCGACCCGAATCGCGCGGACGCGGTCTCGGCACCAGGGCGCTGCAGCGCGTGCGCATTGAGGCGAAAGCACTCGGTATCCGCGCGCTGCACCTGGAAGTCGATCGATCGAACCTCAAGGCCAGGAAACTTTACGCCAATGCCGAATTTGAGGCGCGCGAGGACTACATGCTGATGACCAGCTTGTTGTAGCAACTGGTCATACCATAAACTCCCGGCACTTGATTCATCAGGTGCAACCCATCATGTCACCCGTACTTGCTTCGATCGCACTGCTGGTCCTGAGCAACGTCTTCATGACCTTCGCCTGGTACGCCCACTTGAAAGAGTTGAATCACAAGCCATGGATTATTGCGGCCCTCGTGAGCTGGGCGATTGCTTTTTTCGAGTACCTGTTGCAGGTGCCGGGAAACCGCATCGGCTACACGGTTTTGAGCGTCGGGCAACTCAAAATCATTCAGGAAGTGATTACGCTTTCCGTTTTTGTGCCCTTTGCGCTGTTGTACCTCAAGGAACCGCTCAAGCTCGATTACCTCTGGGCTGGCCTGTGCATGGTTGGCGCGGTGTTCTTTATGTTCCGCGAGGAACTGCTACAGTAGCGGCCGGAAAAAAAGGAGAACTACGATGACGAAATACAAACTCAGTTATTTCGATTTCAATGGTGGTCGCGGCGAACCGATTCGCATCATGTTTCATGCTGCCGGGATCGCTTTCGAGGACAATCGCCTGTCATTCGAACAGTTCGGCCAGATGCGGCAAGGGACCCGCTTCAATTCCCTGCCGGTTCTGCATGTCGATGGCGTCGAGGTCACACAGTCCAATGCCATGCTGCGCTACCTCGGAAAGCTCGGTGGCCTGTACCCGACGGACAACCTGCAAGCCCTGTACTGCGACGAGGTCATGGGTGCGGTCGAGAATCTCAGCTACCACATTGGCCAGACTATGCGCCTGCAAGGTGACGAGCTGCGCGAGGCGCGCCAGAAATTGCTCGATGGCTGGTTGACAACCTATATTCGCGGCATGGGTGGGCTGCTCGCGCGCGGTGGCGGCAAGTATTTTTGTGACAATCGCCTTACCGTGGCCGACCTCAAGGCCTTTATACAGACGCGCTGGCTGCAGTCGGGGGCGCTCGATTACATACCGCGGGACGCCTTGAAAAAGCTGGCACCTGCCCTCGCCGAACACCAGCAACGTGTCGAAGCGGACCCAATCGTGGTTGCTTACTACGCATCGCGCGCGTAGCCGTTCGCGATGCACATCGCGATTGCATTTATAAGCTCGCTGGTTGCGCTGCTCTGGGCGCTGTATCGGCTCGAGGAAATGGGCATCAGCCTTGGCGGACTCAATCCCTTCCACTGGCGCCGCCGCCGGGCCTGGCGAAAAAAGTACGAGGCTGATCCCATTTATGCGCTCGAGGACCCGATGGAGGTTGCTGCCGCCCTGGTGGTTGCAATCGCCAGGCTCGATGGCGATATCAGTGCAGGGCAGAAGGCCGCGGCCATTGCTGAATTCTCGAATGCCTTTTCACTCGAAAGCAAAGCGGCGTTGCAGCTGTTTGGCGCCGTTTCCCACGTCCTTGGCCAGCCGCAAGTCATCGACAAGCAGGTTGCCGGCCTGCTCGAACGGCACAAGAACCTGTTCACGGCAGAGCAGATTGAATCGCTGCTGGCGATGATGTCGGCTGTCGCTTCCGCGGACGGCGCGCCATCCACAGAGCAAACCCGGTTTCTTGGCGAATTCAGGAACCGCGTTAGTGCGCCTGGTAAAGCCGCGGAGGGAACGTGGGCAACGCCAAAAAAATAACTGTCTTGTTTCTTTGTACCGGCAACTCCTGTCGCAGCCAGATGGCCGAAGGCTTTTGCCGGCATCTTCGTGGCGATGACTTTGTGCCGTACTCGGCCGGCATCGAAAAACACGGGCTCAATCCGCTGGCTGTCAGGGTGATGCAGGAAGTTGGCGTCGATATCTCCGCACAGCAAAGCAAAACGCTCGATGAGCTCGATGACGTAAAGTTCGACGTCGTTGTTACTGTCTGTGGACATGCCAACGAAACCTGTCCGGTCTTTCCAGGCAGCGCCAGGCGCATCTACCATGGCTTCGATGACCCGCCGAAACTCGCGGCGAATGCACGTAGCGAGGAAGAAGCCTTGCAGCATTATCGAAGCGTCAGGGACGAGATCCGCACCTTTATTGCCGGCCTGTCCCTGGCCTAGTGGTCGGCCGCTCGCTAGTAGCGGCGGCCGTCCTTGCGGGTGAAGGTGTTGCCATCCGGCAAGTGCAGATCGATGTCCGGATAGTGGCAGACGCCGTTCTTGTTCTGCCCCACCACGACAAACGTACAATCCAACGCGGAATTGTTGATCACGCAATGACCGTTGCCGTCGTTCTTCGGAAATGCAACACAATCGCCGGCAGCAAGTGGCGTTTCGCCATGATCGTCGACGAGCGTGGCGGTCCCTGAAACCATCACCAGGAACTCGTCCTCGATTTCGTGCCAGTGCCGTTGTGCGGACCAGGCACCGGGCTTCAGCACCACGTGACTGACACCAAAGTCCTCGAGGCCAGCCGCAACGGACAGGCGCCGGTACCAGCGTCCCTGCACCACGTTCGCGAATGCCGCCGGATACCCCGTCGCATTGCGTTGCGGGATCGATTCGAGGTCAAGTTTTGGCATGGCCGCGGTCCTCTCATAGGGTGCCGGAAATGGTATCCTGCGCGCTTGACGACGAACAATAACAACAACTCGTTTTTCCAGGAACTCAAGCGCCGCAACATCTACCGCGTTGGTGTTGCCTACGCGGTGGTGACCTGGCTGTTATTGCAGATCATGGACACCGTGGCACCCATCATCGCCTTGCCGGAGTGGGCGCCCAAACTCGTCCTGACCTTGATGATTATTGGTTTTCCGGTCGCAATGCTGTTTGCCTGGGCTTACGAGCTCACACCCGAGGGACTGAAGCGCGAAGACGTGTTCGACCCGTTCCGTAACGAACCGGCTTTCACCGCCCTGATCGAGAAGCGGCGCGTCAGTGCTACCGAGCAACAGCAGTTGCTGCAGGCAACAAACGATGCGCGTTGAACCGAGCACACCGACGATCGGTGCCGAGGTACACGACGTAGAGTTGTCGGGGCGGCTAGACGAATCCACACTGGACGAGATCTACAACGCGCTGTCGAAGCACCTGGTGCTGTTCTTTCGTGACCAGCAGCTTGCGCCCGGGGACCAGTTCGAGTTCGCGAAGACCTTCGGCACGCCGGCGAAGCCGCACCCGGTGTATCCGCATTTGCCCGGCTTCGATCGTGTCGTGCTGCTCGAGAACGATGGCGATCGCCCGCCGGATACGGACGACTGGCATACCGACCTGACGTTCCAGCCGAGTCCCCCGTTCCTGTCCGTGTTATACGCAGAGCAGGTGCCGCCCTGCGGTGGCGACACGCTCTGGGCGAACATGTATCGCGCCTTTGACACGCTGCCGCCCGAGATCCGGATCCTGGTTTCGCGGCTCTCCGCGGTGCACGATATGGGCGCGTTTCGCAACAATTATCTTAGAGAAAACAATGATGTAGAAGCTCTAAACAAGGGCATGGCGGCGTTCGGCTCCGCCGTGCACCCGATCGCGCCTGCGCACCCGGTGAGCGGGCGGCAGCTGCTGTTCGTGAATCGGTCATTCACGCAGCACATCGTCGGCATGCTCAAGGCCGAAAGCGATCGCCTGCTCGGCTATCTTTTCAGTCATCTCGAGTCGGCCAATTTCCAGGTGCGGTTTCGCTGGCGCAAGGGTTCGGTCGCCATGTGGGACAACCGCTGCACGCAGCATTTTGCGGTGGCCGATTATCTTCCGGCGTACCGGCGCATGCATCGCGTCATCATCGACACCGACCGGCGCGCCGGCTGATCGCAGAAGAGAATGCGTCAGGCAGCAAAAATTCTGGTTGGTTTCGTGGCGCTCGAGCACCTCGGGTTCCTGGTGCTGGAGATGTTTTTCTGGACCCGGCCCCTCGGGCTCGAAACCTTTGGCCTCACGCCTGAATTCGCCGAGCAGTCAGCATCGCTGGCCGCAAACCAGGGCCTGTATAACGGCTTTCTCGCCGCGGGTCTGATCTGGAGCCTGCTGCGCAAGGCGGATGCCTTCGCGATCACAGTGTTTTTCTTAAGCTGTGTCGTTATCGCGGGCGTGTTCGGCGCGCTGACGGCGAAGATGTCGATCCTGTACGTGCAGGCAGCGCCCGCGTTGCTTGCGCTTGTGCTGGTTATACTCGCGAACCGAAAATGAAACACCGTGCACCGCGCAAACCCGGGTTTCAACCGACCTCCCTGATTGCCGGCGTTCTGCTGTTGCTGGTGTTGTTCGTGTCGGTTGGCTATTTCTTTTTCCTGGCCAGCACCGGGCTCTCTCCCGAACAGCAAGCCCTGCTGGCGCAGTTAGAGGAGCGGCGCGAGGAGTGGCAAACGAGGCGGCCGTTAGCATTTCGTTACGAGATCGAACGCGAGTGCGAGTGCCCGCTCGACTACATTGAGCCATTCACCGTCATTGAGTATCGCGACGAACCCGGGAACCAGGCATGGATTGACGAGTATTTCGTGCAGCTCGAAGAGAGCATCCGCAGCGGCGGTGACGTGACGGTTCGTTATGACCCGCGCTTCAGTTATCCGAACGACTTTCGCATCGCCAATGAGCAGACCTACATTCGCGACTTCGAAGTGCTCGAGTATGAGTTGCGCAATTGAGTTCGACTTTCAACCGACGCTGATCGGGCCCCGGCTCACGGTCCGGCCCATCAAGGTGTCTGACTGGCAAGGAATGTTCACTGCCGCCAGCGATCCGCAGATCTGGGTGCAGCACCCGGCGTCGGATCGTTACCAGGAAGCGGTCTTTCGTAACTATTTCGATGGCGCGCTGGCGAGCGGCAGCGGCTTTGCATTCGTCGACAACAGCTCTGGCCAGATCGTTGGCTCCAGTCGCTACCACGGTTACGACCCGGCAGTCCACGAGGTAGAAATCGGCTGGACCTTCCTTACCCGGCCCTACTGGGGCGGCAGCTACAATGCGGAAGTGAAGCATCTGATGCTCGAGCACGCCTTCAGGTTCGTCGACACAGTGGTGTTCTGGGTCGGCGCCAGCAACTGGCGCTCGCGACGCGCAATGCTCAAGATCGGCGGCGTCTTGCGTGCGGGTGACTGGTTGCGATCACATGGCGCAACCAGCGAGCCTTACGCAGTTTATGAAATTCGAAAAGACTTCCCAAGCTGGCTGAATTGGGAGCATGATCATTGATCTTTTTTTGCGACGTAATTGAGTGACTGCCGTGAAAGACCCTGAGGTAAAACTGCTGATTGTCCTGGTACTGCTTGCGGGCATTGTCGCCGCACTCTGGTTTTACCGCGACCTGCTGCCGGGCGATGAACCGGCCAGCACGCAGGCCGAGCCCGCTGATGCCGGCGAACCTGAACGCCGTGGCCCCATACATCCGCTCGCCCCGATTGATCCGGTAGACCCGCTCGACGGCAAACTCGTCCCTTTGCCGGCCCTCGACGACAGTGACAGTTACTTCCTGCTGGCGCTGGTCGATACCTTTGGCGCTGACCTCCGGCCGGTGCTCGTGAATGACGCCCTTATCGACAAGTTCGTTGCCACCGTGGACAACCTGCCGCGCAAGCACGTGCCTGAGAAGATCCGGCCGGTCAACAAGTTGCCAGGCGCTTTTACGACCGGCGCGACCGAAGACAAGGAGCAATTCCTGGTAAGCACCAGCAACTACAGTCGATACGATTTACTGGTTGGCCTCATCAGCAATGCCGATCCGGCTGCGATCGTCGCAAGTTACCGGCGCTTTTACCCGTTGATGCAGGAATCCTACGAACGCCTCGGTTACCCGGACGCATACTTCAACGATCGCGTTGTCGAAGTCATAGACCACCTGCTGCTGACACCTGCGCCTGCCGAGCCGATCCTTCTCGTGCAGCCGCACGTGCTTTACGAATTCGCCGACCCCGAACTTGAGGCACTCTCCGCCGGCCAGAAATTGCTGTTGCGCATGGGCAGCGAGCATGCCGCGAAGATCAAGTCGGTGCTGCGGAATTTGCGGCCACTCATCGCGCAGCCATAGCACCGGAAGCGTGGCACTGAAGCTTCGCTTGCCCTGGTGGCGCAGGCCAGCCGGACCCGGGCATGCCTGAAGACTCACTCACTTGGCCGCGGCGGATGATCGCGAATGAACTGCAACACCTCCGCAGGATCGTCTGTGCTGTACAGCAAGTCCTTGTAGTTATCGTTCGCAACCTCCAGCAGCAACTGGAATACATGTGTTTCTGACTGGTAGTGCTCCTTGCCGAATAACACCATTGGGTAGAAAAAGCCGGAACTTCCGAAGTGATTTTGCGTCGCGACCATGAAAATTTCCTGGCGCGCACCCGCGCTTCCCGGCGCGAACACCGCACCGCCTTTGGCGATCGACATCAGGATGCCTTCGCGAATGTTGTTGTCGAAATACTTCGCGATCTCGCTGGCAAACAGGTTCGTCGGCTCGAATCCATAGAACCATGTTGGAATTCCGAGGCTGCGACCGCCCTTCGGAAACATCGCTTTCACTTCCAGTGCGCGGCCCAGCCAGTCCGGGTCAGTCCATTTTGGTGCCTGCGCCAGGATTGCCAGCGCCGTATCCAGCGCGGCATCGCCGTACCCCGCAAGGTAAGCACCGAGGTTTGCCGCTTCCATGATGCCGGGGCCGCCGCCGGTCACAACAAATCTGTTGTCACGGCTTAGCAGTCGTGCGACTTCGGCGGTCTTGCGAAACCATGGATCGGTCCTGTCCTGGAAGAAACCGCCGGTGATGCAAACCATATCCGTGACTGCGATTTCCTGGCTCAATTGCTGCAAGCCATCGTCCATCGAAAAGTCATGCACCCTTCGCGTCAGGCTTTCGATCAGGTCAAGCGGCGATTTGCCCTTCGCTATATAACTCTTATAGATGGCTTCGTCTTTTATCGATCCCATTGGCGTTTTCGCCATGAGTTCGTCTGCGGAATAAAGCGTTGCGCGATACGGATCATATTCCAGATGATCAAAACGCCGCAGTATGAAGGCGCCCCTGCTATCGAGGTAGTGCTCGACCTCCGTGTTTCGAAACGTACAGCCCAGAAAGTAGCTGCCGTCGATCTGCATCGATTGCCAGGCGTTGCGTTTGAGATGGCTTAGATCCAGGCCCTTTACGACGGCCGCCTTGAGATTGAAGCCGGCTCGCTCGAAGTCCTCAAGGCTACGCACTGTCAGCAGGTCCCCCGCTGATCGAGGCGTCGCGGCGCGTGCCTGGCCCGACGCCAGCAGGCCGGAAAAGTCCGTCAACGTAGTTCCCAAACCTAGAATTGCACTGTTTGTCAGAAACGATCGTCTGTGCACAGCGTGTTTCTTCAGACGCCAACGAGTCGCGGCGCTAGCGCGTGCCACCAATCGGTGTCCCAAAGGATGTGAATGAGGATCGATGTGGGCAGCATGCATGCCAGCCAGATCCAGTAAGCCTTGTGAACTGTGCGCGTCCGCACCAGGTCCCAGATGAACATCGGGGCCACCGCCAGCAAAACATACAGGTCCGGTGAAAGCGGGCTCTCCGGCAGCGTATTGGGCAACCACGCAATCCGATCGAAAGCCGCGGGCAAGGCGGGGGCGATCGCCAGGAACATCATTCGCTTGTGGAGGCCTGGATCGCGCTTGCGTGCCAGCAGTGCAATCATAATAAACAGCGAAAACAGGATACCAATTCGAAGTTGAAGCAGCATGATATTGTCAATCAGGCGCAACAGCGACTGTAGGCCCGACTGCGCTTCTGCGGGCGCCATCTGCAGGCCATCCCAGGTCTGGTGGTACAGGGTCGGGACAAGTATGAAACCGGCAACCACGATGGCGGGTGCGAGTACCACGGCTGCGACACCGAGGCGCTGGTGGTATTGCAGTCGACCGTTTGCGGCCAGGGTCGCTTGCGCAAGGAGCAACAGTAAAAACGAGCCCATAAGAACCGAGTGAACGTGAAGCACCAGCGGCAGCGGTGGTCTCTCCCCCGAATCTACTGCCGCAAGCAGCTTGAATGAATCCGGAATGAAACCGGTCAGCGTGATGACGATAAAGAACACAGCCATGAAGACGAAAATCCATCGGTCAGACGCTGCGGCGATTGCGCTGCCCGGGCGTTGATATGTGGCCTGATCTGCTGCTTGTGTGATTACGGTAGTCATCTGGTCCCCCTGGTCCGGAACAAACATGCTGCGAAATTGCACCGAGCTTTGTGCTGAGAATAGCCGTTTTTTGTGTTTAAAGCTGGCAGGTCAGCTGCTGATCAAAGGAGCACATGCATGCGCTGGCACGATTGTGATTTCCTCTGCAATAGCCGATGCTAGGCGCTACGCAGGATATCGAGCACCCGATGGGCTTATTTGAAGAATTAAAGCGCAGGAACGTATTCCGCGTTGGTGCCGCCTACCTGCTGTTCGCCTGGGTCATTATTCAGGTCACCGACACCGTTGCGCCGGCTTTGCACCTGCCGGGGTGGACGCTCGCGCTGGTCACCTGGCTCAGCATCATCGGTTTTCCGTTCGTGATCTTTATTGCCTGGGCGTTTGAAATCACGCCACAGGGTATCAAGCCTGAAAAAGAGGTTGATCGCAGCGAGTCCATCACGCCGGATACGGGCCGCAAGATCAATTACATTGTTATTGCGCTGCTGCTGGTCGTGGTCGTGATACTGGTCAGCAAAGACTTCGTTGGCAAGGACACCGCCAGGAACGACACTGTACCCGAATCCACCGTTACCGATGCGGGCGGTACGAGCGGGCGTTTCGAGTCCATCGGCGTACTGCCCTTTGTCAATATGAGCGGCGACGCGGCGCAGGAGTATTTTTCGGACGGCATCTCGGAGGAACTGCTGAACGCCCTGGCCAAGCTCAAGGGCCTGCGTGTTGCTGCGCGCACTTCGGCGTTCGCCTTCAAGGGACAGAACAAGGCCATCAGGGATATTGGCGCTGAACTCAACGTCGATACCGTGCTCGAGGGCTCGGTTCGCAAGTCCGGGAACAAGATTCGCATCACGGCACAGCTCATCGACGCGAAAAACGGCTACCACCTCTGGTCAGAAACCTATGACCGCGAACTCACCGATATCTTCGCGGTGCAGGACGAAATCACGGCCGCGATCATGGACGCGCTGCTGCCGCACCTCGATACCGGCGAAGTGGCCGAGCCCATCAGGACGCAGGCCACCAATATGAGCGCCTACGATGCTTATCTGCAGGGGCGGCATGAGTACAATAGCCTGGAGCCTGGAGCCCTGCGCGAAGCCCTGGATTTGTTTCGCGCGGCGACGGACGCCGATCCCAATTTCGCGGCGGCCTGGGCCGCACGCGCGACGACGGTGATTGAGCTGCGTGAAACGTCTTTTCGCGAAGGCATTCCGCGCGAGGAGTCGATTCTGCTCGCAAGCAATGCCATCGAGCGCGCACTCGCCATCGACCCCGGTCTCGCGGAAGCGTATGTCGCGCAGGCCAACTTGCTTGCCGATTCGTACGATTTTGCGGCCGCCCTCGAAAGTCTGAACAAGGCGCTCGCGATCAATCCGAGCCTCGTCGAAGCATTGCGCCTGAACGCGCGCATCCTCAGTCGCTTCGGCCGCATCAAGGAAGCACAGCAGGAGATCCTCAAGGCGCTGCGGCTCGATCCGCACAACCAGATCACGGCAATACTCGCGGCGAATCTCGCCGACGAATATTACGAACCGGAATTTTTTACGACGGTGGAACGCTCCACCATGCAATTCGAACGTGCGCGGCAAATTCTCGAGGAACATCGGCTCAGCCAGGACCCGGAGCTCGCGCTGAGCGCACTCCGCAAACACAACGACAGTGGCACCACGGACGCACTGGATTTCGCAGGGCTGCAATTTAACTGGCTCAAGGAACTGGACAGAGAAGCAATGGCCAAGGTTGGCCGGGTCGATCGCATGTTTCTGATGTGGCTGCTGATCGCCGCCGACCAATGGGAAGAGGCCGAAGCGATTTACAACAGCTGGCCGGAACACATACAGAAGATGACGCTCAACCTCGAGGAAATCTCGACCATGCAAGCCAGCCAGGGCAACTGCGAGCTGGCACTCGAATCACTGCAACAGGCGCATGGCGATACGATCAGGATTTATGGCGAGATTCCCCCCAACGCCAGCCGCAGCAATAGCAGCCTTGCGTTGAATCGCGTCTATTGCCTGCGGCAGCTGGGCAAGGTTGACGAGGCCGAGGAGGTCCTGGCTCGGGCGCGTACCTACGTGGAGACGCTTCGGCAAAATACGGTCTACGGATTCTTCAAGATCGACGCGAAACTGCGCGTCCTCGATGGAGACAAAGAGGGTGCGCTGGACGTACTGGAAGCCGCACACGGACGCAGTGAACTTGGCTGGACTGGGCGCTATGACCCGGTCCTGCGGACGCTCGCGGGCGAGCCACGCTTCCAGGCTCTGTACAGGAAAGTTGACGAAGAAATTGATGCCATGCGGGCGCAGCTCGGTATGCCACCCGCTGTGTTGTGAACGGAATTCGGCTAGACTCCGCTTGACCGTTTGGACAAGGATTCAGTCGTGACCCGCAGCATGCATCGATTCGCCCTGTTCGCCGTGTTACTTCTCGCCGCGACGGCCGACGCGGGAACCATCCAGGAAGCCCTGAACGATCCGGGCCGACCTAATTCCGATCGCGAAGACGACGGCCGTCGCCATCCGGTCGAAGTCATGACATTCGCTGGCGTCACCGGCGGCGAGGTTATCCTCGAAATCGGCGCCGGCCGCGGCTATACCACCGAGCTGGTCTCGAGAATGGTCGGCAAAGGCGGCAAAGTCTTCGCCCATCAAATCAGCCCCGACCGTCTTATTGGCAATCGCCTGCCCAACGTGATCGTGATTCCCAACGAGCCCGAGGATTTTGCGGCGCGCCTCACTGCGGCTGGCGTGACTGCCGGCAGCGTCGACCGTGTACTGGCCTTTTTCAGCCTGCATGACGGCTACGAGGGTCCGCCCGAGGACATGCTGGACCTGTACGCCGCCCTGCTCAAGGTCCTCAAGCCCAACGGCGTACTCGTGGTTTGCGACAATACGGCAACGCCCGGCTCGGGGCTGGCATCGGTACCGGGCCTGCACCGCATTGATGAGGCGTATATGAAAAACGAGATTCTCAAGGCTGGCTTCGAACTTGAAGCCGAATCTGACGTCCTGCGAAATCCTGACGACGATCTCGAGTCGAGCTGGTTCGAGGATACCGAAACGCGTAAAGCCGGATACCAGGATCGCTTCACCCTGCGCTTTCGCAAGAAGTAATAACAGCGCTGCACGGCAGGATCCCGGCAAGCAATTTAGTATGGCCCGTTCACAATCGACGGCGATAGCCAGGACGCCGCCCAGACGTCCTCGTCACGAATGTAGTACACGGTATCGTTATGGATAAACGACCGGCTTCGCTCCACCCAGTCGGGCGTCGTGGCAATTGACGGCGGGCTGATCGAGCCGACACTGTTCAGCGCCGCGACTGCCGGCATGTTCTTGTCGCGGATCTCGAACAAGTACAGCGATGCGCCCAGGTACTGCCAGCTGCCATCTGCGGCATAGAGATTTGCCGGGATCGCGAAGCGGTCGATACCACCAACGTCTGCCTGGTAGCTGAACGCGTGACGGTCCCAGCGGGCTTCGCTGTACGAACCCGGGCCACCAAAGACCGCGCTGCCGCGCGACAGCGGCTGGGCGATGTTCGAGACGTCGAACAGTTCCAGTTTGACGCCGCCTGTGGCATCCGTACCCAGGCCGAGCAGCAGGTCGTCAGTGACCGGATGCAGGAAGTCCGAGAATCCCGTTACTTCCAGTTCACCCGCGATGAACGGATCGGCCGGGTTCGACAGGTCGATCGCGTACAGCGGGTCGATCTGCTGGAACGTCACGGCGTACGCCACGTCTCCGAGGAAGCGGACGCCATACAGCGCCTCGTTCGGCTTGCCGATCTCTCCGGGCCGGCGGTCGTTCGGCAAGGTCGAGACAATGTCGAGCTCCGGCCGCGTGCTCGACTCGCGCAGGACATAGAGATAGTGATCCACGAAGTCCTCGTTGTTCCAGTCGAACTGAGACGACAACAAACGCAGATCACCGTTGTGCTCGCTCATGCGAAAGTCAGCCTGACCGACGCGCCAGACGTTACCCCCTATGTCGGCAGATCCGCGGTAGCGGATGTCGGTACCGGCCAGCGCGAACTTATGGATGCGCGTCACGTCCCGGTTGACGGCCGTGGCGGGCAGGTGTTCGGTGAAATACAGCGCGTTCTCGGAGACATAGACGCCGTAGGCATTTTCCTTGTAGCAGGTAGTCGAGAATGCCGAGGGATTGTCGATCGGTATCGCCGTAACGCTCGTAATCACGGGGGAGTTTCCGGGGACCGCGTCTGTCGTCACGTAGCATCGTTCGGGTGCGACCAGCGACCGCGTCTCGCCTGCAACCGTGACCTTTGGCAGCAGGTCGTCGAGCGTCGTGCTGGCCAGCAGCGCCTGGTTCTCGGCCTGCTGTGCCGGCGTCGTGATGTAGTAATGCAACCCCGGGATCCACGGCGTGTAGCGGCTTACGATGTATACCGTGTTGCCGATGCGCCGGCTTTCGACGAAAACGCCGTCGATCGTCGCATCGAACGTGAGCGCGGGATCTGCGGCATCGCTGACGTCATAAACGCGGAAGCCCAGTTTCTCTGGTGCCCAGATTGCGATATCAGCCCAGAGCTCGCCGAACGTGCCGTAGATCGACCGCCCGGTCAGCGCGACCATCGTGTCGCCCGTCGTGTACATGCCCTGCACGGAGATGCCGTCCTTGAGCGGAATCTCGCTGACGAGGTCGGCCGTGCCATTCGCAGGATCGGTCGCCAGGATGCGGATCGAGCGCTCGATCGGGGGTGGTTCAATGACCGGCCCCCCGGCGTCAAGCGCCAGGAAGCAACAGTGGAAGTAGCGTCGCGGCGCCACAAAAAGGTGCTCGCCATCGTAGCGCACGGCATCGAACTCATCGACATTGAGCTCCTGCGTGTAGGTGCCCGTAAAGTTACCGGTCGGGGATCCGCCCGCGCTGGCCGCCGCATCGGCCAATGCAAGCTGCTCGTCGCTGCTCATGGCCGTAAGGCCTGCTTTGATCGAAGCCTCAAAGGCCGCAGTATCCGAAACCGGGCTCAGTAGCCCGGCGGGTTGCACGGGACCAGGCATGTCGGGCCCGCTCGAACCGCAGCCGCCAAGCACCAGAAGTACCAGTCCGGAAAGTATCGCCATTAGCCGCATCATCGCGTTATCTCCGTTGTTGTCCATATGTCAAGGCTATGCTCCTGATGCGCCTTTGTCTGTGGATATGTGATGCAAGAATGTGTAAATGTGTAGCCGGGCGGCTATACACTTTTCGACAATTTTCATACGCCTTTAATACCGATCCACAGCCGCCCGCTTGCGACACTAACGTAACTTGCATGGCCGGCAGGAGGCGTGCCAGATGTTGCGACAACCGATCCAGCTGGCATTGCTGCTTATTCTGATCCTGGCAGTGCCCGGCCTGGCCGATGAGAACGCGGAGAATGCGAACGAGTCGCGCTGGCAACTCGGGGCCGCGCTCGGCTACGGCATCCGCTCCAACCCGCTGGTGCAGAGTGACGACATTCCGATCGTCGTCGACCTGGACATTGCCTGGTTTGGCGAGCACTTTTTCTTCGACAACGGCGACCTCGGCCTGACCTTCGCCGACAACAGCGCGTTCACCGCCAGCGTTATTACCCGCATCAATTCGGATCGCGTGTTCTTCGGCAACACTGACACGCGCTTCGTCGTATTCGACAGCACCGGCGCACCGCTGGCCGTGCCCACCCTGTTCAAGCCACCGGACCGCGACTACGCAATCGAGCTTGGCGTGGAAATGCTCACCGGCGGCGACTGGGGTGCCATGCAGCTCACGGCGTTCCACGATATCTCCGGCACGCACAAGGGTTACGAGCTCTACGCCGACTACAGTTTCGGCTGGCGGCAGCAACGACTTTACGTCGGGCCCTCGTTCGGCCTGAGCTACAAGAGCGCGGAGCTCAACAACTACTACTGGGGTGTCACGCCCGAGGAAGCGGGCACCGTTGCTTTCCCTTACGAGGCGGGTGCCGGCTTCAATTGGCATGCACGGCTCATGATCGGTTACCAGCTGGACAAGCGCTGGGCCGTCTCACTCGTCGCCGAATACGAGCGCCTGAATGACGAGGCGTCGGCGAGCCCGATCGTCGCGACCAACCGCGTGCTCGGCTGGTTCGCGGGTGCGTCATACAGGTTTGGACGATGATGCGTCGATTTGCACTCTCCCTGCTTGCTATTGTGATCACAGCGACGGCGCAGGCCGAGGAGATGAAGCTCAGCGTGAAGCCGCTCCTCTGCATAACCGACAGTCGCAATGCAGTCTGCGAGATGTCGTTCCTGGTCGTGTGGGAGAGCGGCGAAAGCGGGTACTATTGTCTCTTCAGCGACTACCACAAAGCCCCTTTGCGGTGCTGGACCGAGGAACGCGAGGGCCGGCTGAACGACGATCGCGCCGTGCGCGAGACGTTCAGTTTCTGGATGACCGGCACGGATACCGCGGCCCGGCTCGCAGAAGTAAGAGTGGAAGTGCTGCGCATGGACTCCGACGACCGGCGACGCAATCGCCGCACGCGTCACGTCTGGGATATTAATTGACGAACAAGGCAACAGACATACTGCTCGTAGAAGACGATCGTCGCCTCGCCGACCTTACGGCGGAGTACTTCGAGCAGAACGGCCTCACCGTTGCGATCGAGTCCCGGGGCGACAAGGCCTTGGCGCAGTTCGCCAGGGTAAAGCCGCGCATCGTGCTGTTGGACCTGATGTTGCCCGGCGTGGACGGTCTCACGATTTGCCGCGAACTGCGGGAAACTTTCGACGGCCCGATCCTGATCTTCACCGCCAAAGACTCCGATATCGACCAGGTCATCGGGCTCGGGGCCGGGGCCGACGATTACGTGACCAAGCCCGTTGACCCGATGGTATTGCTGGCGCGCACGCGCGCACTGCTGCGCCGCGTCGAGGGTGCGGACAGACCAGCGGCACAAAGCAGTGACATCGTGCTCGGGGCATTGCACATCAGTCCGTCGGCACAGAACGTAACACTCGGCGGCGAACCCGTGCAGCTCACCACTCATGAGTTCGAGCTGTTGCTGCTGCTCGCAAAGCGGGCTGGCACCGTGCTCAGCCGTGACGATATTTTTCACCACCTGCGCGGCATCGACTACGACGGCACCGACCGGTCGATCGACGGGCGCATCTCCAGGCTGCGCAGGAAGCTCGGCGATTCAGCGACCGAACCCACCCGCATCAAGACTGTCTGGGGCAAGGGCTACCTGCTCGTGCCCGACGCCTGGGGCGAGAACAGGTAGGAACCGTGTTCAACAGTCACAATCGCCGGCTGCTGTTTCGTTCCTACCTTTGGCTCGTCGGCGGCCTGCTCGTCGTAGCTGTGGTACTCGATTTTGGCTTTGGCCACTTGCAATACCGGGCGCAACCGGATGTCAATCGCTGGCTGGAGTCGACGTTTCGGCTGATCACCGCACGCCTCGAGGAAGTGCCGGCCGCAGAACGCGCGGCCGTCGTAAACGACATTGCCGGCGAACTCGGTATCGGCGTGCATCTCCTCGCGCGCGACGAAGTGCACATGAACGACATCGCCGATGAAGGACTGTTTCCGCTCGTCGACTCGCAAGGCAACACTTCTTACCTGCACGACGCACAGGCAATCGACGCGATCATTCGTCTCGGCCCGATCGCTGCGCCGGAGGACAGCCTGCTTCTCGACCTGCTGCCGCCGATCTTTTACCTGTCGATCTTCATCGTCGTCGGCCTGTGGCTCCGGCCGCTCCTCATCGACATTGACGTGATCTCGAAAGGTGCACAGCGCTTTGCCGCCGATTACCGGGACCCGCCGACAACCGCAATCAAGACCACCGAACTTACGCCACTGGCGCGCAACATCGACGAGATGGCCGCAAAACTCAGCAGCGTATTGCGCAGCCAGAAAGAACTGATCGCCGCACTATCGCACGAAATGCGCACACCGCTGGCACGCATCCGTTTTGCCCTTGCGGTCATCGACGACAAGGCGAGGCAAGAACTGAAGCCGAAGCTCGTTGCGATGAATGAAGACGTGCGTGAGATCGATGAGCTCGTGAGTTCCATGCTCAACTACGCCCGCCTCGACCATCCCGACATCGAAATGAACTGGCAGGCTGTGCCGACCAGAAACTGGCTCGACAACGTCATCAGCAAGGCACCCGGCGATTTGATACGGATCGAGGCAAACGCCACGGGCAATACGCCGGGCTCGGTTCGGATGGACCCGCGCCTTATGGAACTTGCGCTTAGCAACCTGGTGGTGAACGCGACGCACTACGCCCGGCGGGAAGTCCGCTGTTCGCTTGCGCAAGACGGCGACGATTACGTCCTGACCGTTGAGGACGACGGCCCAGGCGTCCCACTTGATGAGCGCGAGAAGATCTTCAAGGCGTTTACCCGCATCGACGACAGTCGCAACCGCGAGACCGGCGGTTACGGGCTCGGTCTCGCCGTGGTTGCGCGCGTCGCCGAGCTGCACGGTGGACTGGCAAGCGTCGACGCCTCGCCTGCTCTCGGAGGGGCGCGCTTTTCAGTGCGGTGGCCGGTCGGCCAAGCCATCTAGCGATGCGTCTAAGGTTTTCGGTGCACAGTAAGACGGTTAGTTGGTGCGGGAACCAGGTTCATGCAGCAGGATTGCCCGGCGGAAGTACCCGATGAGCTACTCGACAAGTGTTAGCCATGTGTCCGGTATGAACCTGGGAAGAATGGTGGCCAGGGACGGAATCGAACCACCGACACGCGGATTTTCAGTCGCGAGCGATTACCGCCCAGGCTATACTTTTCAAGGGGTTACGGGAGCATCGGGACGATGGTCCTTTGATTGGACTGCACCTGAAAATTATTGGGGGTGCTTCTGGCGCCATCGATCCAGCAGAACTGCGCTAATGATCACCGCACCGGTGATCAATCTTTTGGATGGTTCGGATACGCCAATCTGCGCGAGCCCGCTTTGCAGAATCGAGATGATTAATACGCCGACAAAGGCGCCGAGCACGGACCCCCTGCCGCCCATCAGGCTGGTGCCTCCGATGACGGCAGCTGCAATCGCCGAGAGTTCGAGCCCAATGCCTGCGTTTGGATCGGCAGAACCCAGATAGGCCGCGTTGAAAACGCCGCCGAGGCCGGCCAGCGCGCCAGACAGTGCGAGCACAAACAAACGGTGCGGACGTGCATCGATACCTGACATGCGTGCCGCCTGCTCGTTACTGCCGATCGCTGTCAGGTGACGGCCAAAAACGGTACGGGTCATCATGAAGTGGCCCGCCGCAACGACGCCAATTGCGATCAGCAGTGCAAGTGACACACCCACGCCGGGCAGGGGCAACGCGATCGCCTGGATACTGCTGCCAATATAAACGGTCTGCGAGTTGTTGACGATGTAGGCAAGACCACGTGCCATCTCCAACATGCCGAGCGTGACGATAAAGGCGGGCAGCCGGAAAAAAGCGACCAATGCACCGTTTGCCGCACCGCAGGCAAGCCCTGTAACAATACCGGCCAGGCAGGCGAGCGGCAGCGGTATATGCCAGCCGACGACAAGAACGCCAATCACCGTTGCCGAAAGACTCAAGACCGAACCGACGGACAGGTCGATGCCCGCCACGATCAGTACCAGGGTCATGCCGACCGTGACGACAGTCAGGGCCGGTAGCTGGTTCAATATCGTCTTCAGCGTAATGACAGAAAAAAAGTTGTCTGACAGCCAACTGAAAAAGACTATCAGCAGGATTAGCGAGAGTACGATGAAGTTTTCCTCCGCGTGCCGCCTGATCGCGTTCATTACTTTCACTGCACACCTTCCGATTGCGACATTTCGCTCATCGTGTTGTCCGTGTAAGCGCTGAACGACGCCGACAGGATTTCTTCTTCCGACCAAAGTCCACGATTGAATTCGGCCACCAGATGCCGGTTCGACAGGACGAGAATTCTGTCGCAGACCGTCATCAACTCATCCGTTTCGCTGGATGCGATTACAATGGCGTTGCCGTTCGAGCGAAGCTCGAATAACAGTTCATAAATTGCCTGCTTCGTGCCAACGTCGACCCCACGCGTCGGTTCGTCGAGCAATAGCACGGCCGATCCGGCGTTGAGCCAGCGCGCAATTAATACCTTTTGCTGGTTTCCGCCACTCAGCTCGCGAATATCCTGCTGCAGACTGTTGTAGCGAATGGCAAGGCGTTTGCCGAGTTGTTTAGCAACCGTTTTTTCCACTGTTGCATCCACTGTGCACGCGGCCGACCGCAGGATGTCGGGGAGCATCATGTTGGTCAGCACGCCTTGACCCGGAAAGATACCCATCGTCTGCCGGTTTTCGCCGAGGAACCCGATGCCGTTTCGAACGGCATGGCGCGCGCTCTGAATTTGAACGGTCTCGCTTTTTATGTGGCGAATAACCTGACCTGAGTGCAACAGATCGAGCCTGAACATGGCCCGCAGGAGCTCGCTTTTCCCCGAACCTGCGAGACCCGCAATGCCAACGATCTCACCTTCATGGCAGGTCAGGTTGACTGAATCAGGCAGATTTGCGGTGCACATGTTTTCCACGACCAGCGCCGGCCGGCTGGCAGCGTCGGTCGCGGCAAGGTCTCTCGGCCTGATGACGCCTCCCCCGGTCATAAGGGAGACGAGGTCAGCGGCAGAACTCGAGTCTGCCGCCGTCGTCGAAATCACCGCGCCGTCCCGTAGCACCGTGACGCTATCGGAGACGCCCAGCACGTCGTCGAGCCGATGGCTGATGTAAATCACGCCGACGCCCTGAGCCGCGATTTCGCGAATCACGGCATGCACCCGGTCGGCCTGTTGCTCGGTCAGTGCGGCGGTCGGTTCGTCAAGCAATAGCAGCCGGCACTCCGCATTGATGGCTTTGGCGAACTCGAGCAGCTGGCGATCGGCGAGACTCAGCGATGCGGCGCGCGAATCCGTCGCAACGTAGTCAAGACCAACACGATCGAGTAATGCCCTGGCAGCAGCATGCAGCGCGGACTTATCCACGATGGCATGGCGTCGAGGCAGTTGGCGAAGAAAAATATTTTCCGCCACGGTCAGCGACTCGACAATGCTCAGTTCCTGCGAGGTGAACGAGACACCCGCGGCAAAACCGTCGCCGGCACTGTCCGGCTCGTAGGACTCGCCATCGAGGAAGATTGAGCCCGAGTCCCGCGGCGTGAGTCCTGTCAGAACGTTGATCAGGGTTGATTTGCCGGCACCATTCTCACCAACAATAGCGTGAATCTCGCCGCGGCCGATCGAGAGATTGACGTTCTTAAGAACCGGAACGTTATACGATTTGTTGAGATTCCTGATTGAGAGCCGAAGGTCCTTCATCAGGCAGTCGGTCAGTTGAGAGCATCGGCTGTGATCAGGTCGACCGGCGTCGCCCTGTCCGCGGGCGCAACATTGGAATGAATCAATTCGAGTGCGTACTCGATACCGTAAACCGCAAGCAGATCCGCATGTTGGTTCGCTGTCGCGAGGATAGTGCCGTCCCGGACGAGTGACTGCACCGCGGAAATGTTGTCAAAGCCAATCACTGCAACGTCGCCGGCCTTGCCCGCCTGATTGATGGCCGCAACAGCTCCGAGCGCCATGTTGTCATTCGCGCACAAGATCGCGGCCAGGTCCGGATGCTGAACCAGCATACCCGACGCAACGGTCACAGCAGCGGTTTGATCCCACTGCGCACTTTGCCTTGCGACAATATTCAGACCGCCATCCCGCATCGCTTTTTCGAATCCCGCCGTTCGTTGCTGCGAGTTATACGCCGTCGGCACGCCCTCGAGGATTGCCACCTTTTGTCCTGGATCAAGGCGTTCGGCAAGATAGCTACCGACCATTTCCGCCCCCTGAAAATTATCGGGACCGACGAAGGAAATCGATATGCCGTAGTCGCCCAGTATTTCCTCGTCAAGCCGATTGTCGATATTAACAATGACGATACCGGCCGCCGCCGCCCTTGCCAGTGCGGGAACCATCGCCTTGGAATCG
>Ga0224500_10000469_pt1 | contig 27485 bp, 27 predicted proteins | sample SF_Oct11_sed_USG_FD_168126 | JGI IMG/M metagenome (GOLD analysis project Ga0224500, IMG submission 168126) | Sediment microbial communities from San Francisco Bay, California, United States - SF_Oct11_sed_USGS_4_1 | ecosystem: Environmental > Aquatic > Marine > Sediment | place: USA: California... | reverse complement strand
GGCGTAAAGGAACCGACAGATATCAATGCATTGGCCGATGAATACCTTCGGTTAGCGTATCACGGACTGAGAGCGAAGGACAAATCATTCAATGCCAGGTTGGAAACTGATTTTGATTCTTCACTTGAAAAAACAAACGTTGTCCCCCAGGATATCGGGCGTGTGATTTTGAATTTGATTAATAATGCCTTCTATGCGGTGAGTGAAAAGATAAAGCAAAACATTCCCGGATATGAGCCCACGGTTACGGTGAGTACAAAAAAGATGGGTGATAAAGTTCTGATCAGCGTAAGGGACAATGGAAATGGCATACCTCAAAGTGTACTGGATAAGATTTTTCAGCCCTTCTTTACGACTAAACCCACAGGGCAGGGAACAGGATTGGGATTAAGTTTAAGCTATGATATTGTGAAGGCGCATAGGGGAGAGTTGAAGGTAGAAACTAAGGAAGGGGAGGGATCAGCATTCACTATTCAATTACCTAACAACATATTACCTGTATGAAATCGCTGGTAGTAATATTCTTTTTGGTTGCATTTCCGGTTTTAGGCATTGCGCAAAATGAAAAAAATTACCAGGACAGCCTACTATTTGCATTAAATGATGCAGCCAACGATACCATCCGGTTGGATATTAATAGAAAACTTGGATTTCATCTTATAAACAGTGAGGCTGAATCAGCGCTGCGCTATCATCAGGCGCAACAGGTTTTGGCCAAAAAACTTTCTTTGAAACTATGGGAAGCAGATGCATATCAGCAGATTGCCTACTGCTACACTGAGCTGGATAATTTGCCAGCGGCATATGAAAATTATATGCAGGCATTAAAAATTGCCGAAGATCCGGCAAGTGAAAAAAACAGCTGGAAATATTCAAATTTTTCTTATTCAAAGAGCCCGGAGGAAGCACGCCAATCTATTGTTGGCATGATACACTATGAGCTTTCAAGGCTTTACACCCGTACCAGGTTCAATCAAGAAGCATTGAATCAACTTTTCGAAGCTCTGCGGATAGGGAAAAAATGGAATAACAAAAAACTATTAAGTCTCGCTACGCGGGAAATTGGGCTTTTATATTCGCTGACAAATAAGCCTGATTCTGCCTTTCTCTATTTTAACGAATCATTGTTGCATTATGAAAATTCTCCCTACAAAACTACTTTGGGAAGTCTATATAACAAGATCGGTGACTATTATTTAGAGAAACGAGAATACGATTCCGCAAAGCTGTATTTTAACAAAGGAATAGATGAAAATGCAAAGCCCAGCACGCTGGTCGCACTGAGCTTATCCAATCAGAAATTGGGGGAATTATACAAATCAATAGGCCAGCTTGATTCTGCATTAGTGTATACGTTCAAAGGGATAAAAATTGCTGAATCAATAAACGAAAATTTCAGTAAGGCAGCCGGATACACGCAACTAGCCGCTATTTATAAACTACAAAATAAAAATCCCCTGGCGTATGACTATTTACATAAAGGCAAAACACTTGCAGACAGTCTCAATGAGCTGTACATTACCAGGCTTATGCAATTTCTAAATATCGGCTTTGACCAAAAGATACGTTTGCAAGAACTGGAAATAGATAATGAGAAAACAAAAAGCAGGATCAGAGTATACTCTTTATTGGCGGGGCTAACTATAATTTTCTTGATTGCTTTTTTACTCTATCGGAACAATCGACAAAAGCAACGAGCTAATAAAGTATTAGAGGCCACCCTTAGCAATTTAAAATCAACCCAATCCCAACTCATCCAATCTGAAAAGATGGCCAGCCTGGGTGAGCTTACCGCAGGCATTGCGCATGAAATACAAAATCCATTAAACTTCGTCAACAATTTTTCAGAAGTCAACACCGAGTTGATCGATGAAATGCAACAGGAGCTAAAAGCGGGCAACGACAGCGAGGCGATCACGATTTCTAATAACATTAAGGAAAATCAGGAAAAAATTAATTTTCACGGTAAGCGTGCCGATACAATCGTAAAAGGCATGCTTCAACACAGTCGCAGCAGCAGCAGCGTTAAGGAAGCGACAGATATCAATGCATTGGCCGATGAGTACCTTCGGTTAGCGTACCACGGGCTGAGAGCGAAGGACAAATCATTCAATGCCAGGTTGGAAACTGATTTTGATTCTTCACTTGAAAAAATAAACGTTGTCCCCCAGGATATCGGGCGTGTGATTTTGAATTTGATTAATAATGCCTTCTATGCGGTGAGTGAAAAAATAAAGCAAAACATTCCCGGATATGAGCCCACGGTTACGGTGAGTACAAAAAAGAAGGGTGACAAAGTTCTGATCAGCGTAAGGGACAATGGAAATGGCATATCTCAAAGTGTGATGGATAAGATTTTTCAGCCCTTCTTTACGACTAAACCCACAGGGCAGGGAACAGGATTGGGATTAAGTTTAAGTTATGATATTGTGAAAGCACATGGTGGAGAGTTGAAGGTAGAAACAAATGAAGCCCGCCTGGTCGGACGGGGGGAGGGCAGTGAGTTTATTTTTAGTTTACCCGGTAATAATCAGGCAAAATGAAAAGACTAATTATTTTAGCAGGACTTTTTCTTTTTTTTATAGAGGTTTCTTCAGCTCAGCAATTACGTATTGACAGTCTTCTGAGAGAAGTCAGGACTACGCAAAACGACACCACCAAGTTGATAATGCTGAGAACTGTTGCCCGTATTTATGCGGAAATAAACCCGGACAGCTCTTACCGTTACGCAGAGCAGTCGCTGATGCTTGCCAGGCAATTGAATTTTACACTGGATGAAGGCGGAGCCATGAGAGAAATGGGCTACGCTTTGGTAAATAAAGGAAACTACCCTCGGGCATTGCAAACACTTTTGGCAGCAATGGCTATCCTTGAAGACCGTAAAGTTGAACGAAATGTATTAGTGGGCGGGTTTGCCGGTGATGATCAACTTATGTACCGGGCTGCTTCGCCGTTTGCACAAAGGCTGAGCGAGATTGCTTTCACTCACCAGAATTTGGGAGTGCTGTATGCTAACTCGAACAATTATGAAAGAGCCTGGCAACATCATTTGAAAGGCAGGCAAAAGGCTGAAGAGTCTGGTAATGTTCCTATGCAAAGTATTCTTTATCTCACCCTCAACCGTATTTATCTCAACCTGAAAAAAAATGATTCAGCGCTCATCAGCATTAAGCTGGCATATAACAAAGTAATGGAATCAGGATACAAACGGTATCTGGGGAGTGTAGTGTTGAACATGGGTCGTACCTACGCAGCATTGGGAAATACTTCTATTGCCAATACGTATTATAGAAAAAGTCTGACGGCAAGTGCAGCAGATGATTATTATAGAGGTGTAATAGCAGGAAATCTTTTGCTAGCTGACTACTACACTGCATCGGGAAAAAATGATTCTGCTTTTTTCCATATAAAGAATGCTCTTTCAGAAGCACAAATCATGGATTCACCTGATCTATTGTTGCGGATTTATACTTCCTTAAGCCGTTACTACCATAATACCGGCAATAACGATAGCACTGTAAAGTATCAGGCGTTAATTATTAATATCAAAGACAGCCTGTTTAATGCAAAGCAGGCTATTCAATTTCAGGATATCGATTTTGACATGCAGCAACAGCAGCAGGAAATGCAGGCTGCAGAAAAGGAATATCAAAACCGCCTGCAAAAATATTTACTGATTAGCGGATTGGCTGTTTTTTTAATGGTGGCATTAATCCTCCTCCGCAACAACAAGCAGAAGCAGCATGCTAATAACGTATTGGAAAAAACATTGATTGATTTGAAATCTACACAGTTCCAACTCATTCAATCCGAAAAAATGGCTTCTTTGGGTGAACTCACTGCGGGAATAGCCCATGAGATACAAAACCCATTGAACTTTGTGAACAATTTTTCAGAAGTAAACCGTGAACTTCTTGCAGAAATGAAATCTGAAATTGACAAAGGAAACTACACAGAAGCAAAAGCCATTGCGAAAAGTATAAATGACAACGAAGAAAAAATAATCCATCACGGCAAACGTGCGGATACCATCGTAAAGGGGATGCTGCAACACAGTCGTAGTAGCAGCGGCGTTAGGGAACCAACAGATATCAATGCGTTGGTCGATGAATATCTGCGGCTAGCCTATCACGGCTTGCGCGCGAAGGACAAGACATTTAATGCCGGCATCAAGACAGACTTTGATGATACCATCGGAAATATCAATGTTATCCCCCAGGATATTGGCAGGGTTATGCTAAATTTAATTACCAACGCATTTTATGCCGTTACTGAGAAATCTGCCAAGGCCCGCCTTGAGGCCAACGTCGGGCAGGCTTCGGCGGCCAAGGATTATGAGCCTACCGTAACGGTGAGCACAAAAAGAAGGGGCAATACGGTGGAAATCAAAGTAATGGATAATGGTAATGGCATCCCCGAAGGCGTATTGGATAAGATTTTTCAGCCTTTTTTTACCACGAAACCCACCGGGCACGGCACAGGACTTGGATTGAGCATGAGTTATGATATTATCACAAAAGGTCACAGTGGAGAGATAAAAATTGATACAAAAGAAGGGAAATATGCTATTTTCACGATTATATTACCAACAACCTAAATTCTAATAATGAATATTCTCGTAGTGGACGATGAAAGAGATGTCCAGGTTCTTTTTGAACAGCGATTCCGGAAGGAAATCAGGAACAAGGAGATCGAATTTGCCTTTGCCTATTCAGGGGAAGATGCACTTATCTACCTCAGTGACAACAAACACCAGGCTGTTTTGATACTTTCTGATATCAATATGCCTGGCATGAGCGGGCTTGAGCTTCTAAAGCAAATAAAAACAAAGTACAAAGAACCACCTCCGTCGGTGATGATGATTACTGCGTACGGCGACAAAGACAACTACAATACCGCGATGGCATTGGGTGCCAATGATTTTCTAACCAAACCGCTTGACTTTTCTGTGTTAAAGGAAAAATTAAAGGAAATATCCTGATGACTAAGATATTAGTAGTAGATGATGAAATCGATCTGGAGGTGCTGATCAAGCAAAAGTTCCGACAAAAGATTCGCGAGCATCACTATGAATTTATATTTGCAGTTAACGGTATAGAAGCCCTGAAGCAGTTGGAAATACATGGCGACGTAGATGTTGTGCTCAGTGATATCAACATGCCCGAAATGGATGGTCTAACCTTGCTGACCAAATTGGGTGAGCAAAATTCGTTGTTGAAATCAGTCATCGTTTCCGCGTATGGCGATATGGATAATATTCGCGTGGCAATGAACCGGGGAGCATTTGATTTTATCACCAAACCAATCAATTTTGAAGACCTGGAGCTTACCATGGAAAAAACCATTAAGCATGTACTTCAGATGCGGGAAACGATGAAAGCCATTAAGGAAAATAATATCCTTAAAATGTACGTCGACGAAACGGTGCTGAATTTTATGGGGGGACGTGAGTTTGAATCCTCGCTGTTGGTGAATGAGACAATCGAGGGCACAGTGGTTTTTATAGATATCTGCAGCTTCACAAAAATAAGCGAGAATGCGCCTCCTGATACCGTTGTGAATTTACTGAACAGTTACTTTGAGTTAATGGTAAAGGAAATTATCGCGCAGGGTGGGTATATTGACAAGTTTATCGGCGATGCCATCATGGCGGTTTTTCGCAACGAGTATCATCTTGATCGCGCAATCGACGCATGTCTGGCCGTCAGAAGAAAGATTGAACAACTGCCGGCCGCCACAGAAGGTGCTGTTAAACCCGACGTATCAATTGGTCTCAATAGCGGTGAAATGATATCGGGTAACATTGGTTCGGCCGAACTCCGAAGGCTGGATTACACGGTAATAGGGGATGTCGTAAACACGGCGCAGCGACTGCAGGACAATGCGAAGATGGGACAGATCCTTATAACAGAGGCCACGTATGAAAAAGTGAAGGAATCCTTTCAATGCAAACGTGTTGGTGAGTTGAAACTTAAGAACAAGTCGAAGCATGAGGTTGCTTATGAAGTAATTGAATAGCGGTTCCCAGCGCTCGTGGGAACTATCATAAGCCGTAATTGATTAAAAAAGTATAACCGCCAGGCAAATGCAAACCTTTGAAACACTGTCGCTGGCAATTAACGCCCTGAAGGAACGTGGTTATACGAACGATTTTAACCTCCACCCGGAATGGATAGAATGCGCGCCGCTAAGGATAAAGCTTGGTCCCAATGAATTCCACGTAGATGAGGTGCACCGTTTTGAAGGTATGACGAGTCCGGATGATAGTTCCGTTTTGTATGCTATCGCAACTACAGGGGGCCTAAAGGGCTTGTTGCTGGATGCTTATGGCGCATATTCGGAATCTGTGAGCACTCAAATGATAAAAAAACTGCAGATTGATGAAAGGACGAAGCATTGAGCAAATATTGCATTGAAACTTTGGAGAAAACACCTGCTAAGCTATCTTTGCACTCCCTAAAGGGCTCCGGTAGGGGTGAGAATACTACGAAGAAGTAACAGACCGGTAGTTCAGGTGGTTAGGATGTTCCGACTGATGGCGGGAAGGTAGGAGCGGTTCGAAAGTCTAAATGAGAGAAAATAATGGACCGGTAGTTCAGCTGGTTTGGATCTCCCTACTGATGTCGGGAAGGTCGCAGCGGTTCGAAAGTTTAAAGGAGAGAAAATAATGGACCGGTAGTTCAGCTGGTTAGAATGCCTGCCTGTCACGCAGGAGGTCGCGGGTTCGAGTCCCGTCCGGTCCGCCAATAAAGCCTTATTCCGTATTGGAATGAGGCTTTTTTGTTCTGGTTGTTTTTTGTTTCAATATCGATCTTTATATCTGGCAGATCCGCAGTTAGCAAGTCTCGACCCCAGTCGGGAAGGTCGCAGGTTCGAGTCCGGTCCGCATATAGGATGAGATGAAATAAAAGGCCAGTGAGACAAAGCTCACTGGCCTTTTATTTTATGATTATTTTTTTTCCGGAAGCTTTACATTCATTGTATCAATCAGCCACGAATGTTTTTTTATCGCATTGAAGTAATATTCCAATAAATTGAAATAAACAAATAGGTATTTTCGTGGCGAGCCAAACGGATAAAAAACCAAGCCAAACAAGGCTGGAATTAAATTATCGAGAATAAGCGTGTTGAGTATTAAGAAGGACTGCAAAATGAAATTATGAATCCCGGAATAATGCTTCCGGAAATAGATATGTCTTGAAATGATTACCTGTGCCTTATAAAAAGCGGTTAATTTCAATGTTCGCCGCGTTGTGCCACCATGTTGGTGAATTATGGAGGGGGAGCACTGCAGGGCTACTATTCCTCCCATATCTTTCGCCCTTTTGCACAAGTCTACATCTTCATAATAAAGCCAAAAATCCTCATCCCATCCTTTAAGCTGATCAAAAACGGTACGGCTGATCAATACCAATGAACCAGAAACCCAGTCAGGAAATATTATCTGATTGTTTTTACACCTTGCGGCCAGCTTCTTTTTTGAAATTGCGCCATAAACGGATTTTACAATACTATTGATAGTCCATATTGAAGGAAATACATCAAAGGGATTTTCGTCTCTGCCATCAAGACCTTTTTGCTGCGCAGACACGATTGCATATTGGGTGTTCTGCTGAGCCAGATTCAGCATGCCAAGTAGTGGTTCCATAGTAACAACTGTATCAGAATTCAGAAACAAGAGGTATTCTCCCGTTGCGTGTTTTGCGCCGAGGTTATTGCCATTGGAGAAACCATAATTCCCTTCACTTTCTACAAAAGTGAATTCGGTGTATCGCGCTTTAAACTCGTCCAGTTTACCGTCATTTGAAAAATTGTCTACGATGATCACCTCAAATAAAAAATCCGTAGGATCCAGGGACCTTAGAGAATTAAGACATCTCTCTAGCGGCACCCAGCCTCTATAATTAACCGTGATAATGGAAAGTTTTGGCGTTTGCATTAAGGTATTTGTTTTAAAAAATTCTTAAGTTATTAGTTAGGGTTGTATCGGTGGCGATTACAAACTTATTTTCTTTGAGATTGCGTTAAATTCCGATTCCCGGCAAATATCTTACGACAAACTATTAGCCACTATTCCAGCCAGACAGGAGGTAAATTTTCTGTTATTTCAATGTTACTAAATTTTGTGGTTGCTCTTGCGCCATGGTCCTTTACCCAATTTGCCATTTTTTCTACGCCTCTTTCAAGAGAGATAAAACCCTTTGTGTTAATATCAAATGCCGCCCTGATTTTTTCGTGACTGGCATAAGCATGTACAACTTCTTTCCTTTGCTCCACATGCCTCAAAACACCTTTGCTTCCCATTACTTTCATAATAGTCTCAGCGAGTTCTTTAATGGTATAATAATTATCTCCACCAATATTGAATACCTGGTTATATGCCCGATCTACATGTACAGCCTTAGCGATGTATGGGGCCACATCATCGATATAACTAAAGGCTCTTGTCTGAAGACCATCTCCATAAACTGTAAGGGGAATCCCTTGGAGGAGCTGGTTCATAAATATGCCTATTACATTCCTGTATTTGTCACCAATATTTTGGTACTCTCCATAAACATTATGTGGTCGAAAAATAATGTAGTCCAAACCAAACATATGCTTCGCTGCCTTTAAGTCCAATTCAATAGCATACTTGGCTATGCCATAAGGATCCTCGGGTAACGGTCCGGCTGTCTCATCCATTGGCAATTGTTGCTGAGTGCCATAAACAGCTATTGAGGATGTAAATACAAAGCATTTGACTTTATGTCGAATAGAAGCATTGATGAGATTAATACTTCCGACGAGGTTATTATTGTAATTAAATTTCCTGATAAAGTGACTTAAACCTTCAGCTGCATAGGCAGCCAAATGATATACATATGTAAAATTATGCGTTTTGAATATTTCATTTACTAATTTTTCATCTTCGATAGATCCTTCAATAAACGTAGCCTGACTATTGATATTCTCAACAAAACCTCCACTTAAGTCATCCAGAACCACAACTTCATGACCTAATTTTAGTAAATGATTAACAACATGAGAACCAATGAATCCAGCGCCTCCCGTAACTAGTGATTTCGACATGGTAATTGATATATTAATGTAATTTCGGCGGCAAAGTTATAAGAGTAATTATTATATGCGAAATATATATCCTAAATCAAGGAATTATTGGCGTAAACGTAGCTGGTCCGCGTTAACGTTCCCTGAATGAAAATCCCATCCCGTATTTTGCAGCGATTTGTAATTGTCTGCACACCATGGCCATCTTTCAAAAACTATTGTTTTGCACAAAAATAGGCAGTAAATTAGCTAGCAGCTGTTGTTTGAAGTTGTATATGGATGTATTGTTCCGCCTGATCATTGTGTCACATATATAAGATAAAGACTTTTATGTTTACCTGCAGAAACTACATTTCATCCGCATTATTACGGGCTTGCGTGGTTGTAGGATTTGGTATTCTCACGCTCCAATGTGGCAGTTCAGATGAAGTAACCGAACCCGCAGAGTCACCGCTGTCGTTCCTTTCCCTTTTCCCGGTGAAGCAGGCAGTGTTGGTTGGAGATGGGTTTTACTATGTGGTAACCGCACAGGACACTGCAGGGAACGACCTGCCTGACTTTCAACCCAAGTACACAAGCTCAGACCCAAGTGTGGTCCGCATTGAAGGCGATAATCGTATTCAGGCCATTGACGAAGGTACTGTGACGATAACCGCCAGCGCGGGTGGGCAGACTACTCAGGCGACGATCTACGTTGGTGCCAAAACCTACGATTTGGCGACGCTCGGTCCACCCCGCATCTTAAATGCCAATTGTATTGACCTTTCAAAAATCGAAAAGATATCCCGTTTCAGGTCCACGGTCGGGCACAGTTATGTTGACGGCTCAGGTGAGACATGTAGAAGCATGAAGCACTACTTTCAGCCCTATTATCCGGATGTTGATTGGACTACCGTTGATGTATATGCTCCAGTTTCTGGCTACCTCTTAGCCGTTGGGCTAGATGGCATTTATGGTTATAGCGTACTCATTCGGCCACGCGACCTGCCTGTAATGATGGTCCAGCTCTTCCACATCAATCTTGATCCGGGAATAGATACAGGTGGCTGGGTCGAAGCAGGTGACCATCTTGGCAGAATGGCCTCATCCAATACCAGTTTCGACATCGCGGTTGACATTGGAAGTAAGGAAGAAGGAACACTACTCTCATACTTTGATACCATGACGGACGAAGTGTTCGCGGAGTATCAGGCACGTGGAGTCGCAACACGGGAGGCTGCCATTATCTCCAAAGAGGAGCGTGACGCTGATCCGGTACCTTGCGTGGGGGAGCAGCAATTTACCGTGCATGGTACTTTGCCGGACTGGGTAGTGTTGAACTGAGCGGATACGATCTCTAGGGTATCCGTTGTACTCAATACAGGGCACACTCAATCCGTAATGAAATTTATTTCTCCAGTCCTACACGACGCCTTAAAATGACCTGTACGGCTATTGAGATTTTCCCCTGGCCAGAATTGGCAGAATTGATTCAACCTTGTCGTTACGGATACCATACATGAAATCATACAGGTTAACCACCGGATCACAGTGTGGTACAATTACTTCAAGTTTATCGCCCACTTTGTACGTCTTCGAAGATTTCTCAAAAGTAATTGTTCCATATTCGTCAGAGCCTGGCATATAGTCGAAGTCAGGCTCTCCAATCACAATCGCATGAGGTTGGTTTAAGGTCAGTGATTTCGAACCTGAGTCAGTGATCAACCGCCCTGGATAATTATTGTTGATAACAGTGGTCATAACGGTAAGTGACGGTGCAAAATCATCAAAGACAGCTTCATTCTTTGCACCACCTATTTGCATATACTGGCAGTCCATAAACAGGTAACTACCCACCTGTACATCGGTAAAGCCAGGTACCTGGAGCATGATATCATAGGTACCGGTACCACCACCACTGAATATCTCCATGTTCAATCCGGCTGCCTTCATCATATCATATGACATGACGGCAGCTTCGAAATTTTTCAATGCCTGCTCTTTTCTTTTTTTATAGCCTGAAACATGCTGTACCCCGCCATCATAGGCGAGAATGCCGCGAAACTTCAGGTTTGGCATTTTGTCTATCATCTGTGCCAAAGCAAGTGCCGGCGCTCCGGGAAGTGCACCGGATCTCTTGATTAAATTAATATCAACCACAACATCAGCAACGATATCGGCAGCCTTGGCAGCATCCTGCATATCAGTTGCATTTTGAGGATTGTCTATAGCCTGGATGAATCCACTATGTTTTTTTCGGAGCGCCATCGCTTTCTGAATCTTTGGAGTGGTAACATTCACACCGGTCATCAAAACATTGCTGATGCCATTGTTCAGCATGATTTCAGATTCAGAAAGTTTAGCCGTGCATATGCCTACTGCACCGGCGGCAACCTGCATTTTTGCAATAGCAGGGCATTTATGCGTTTTAACATGAGGCCGTACCCCTACACCCGTTCCGCGCAAAGCGGTATGGACAGTCTTAATGTTCTGCTCCATCTTGTCGAGATCGACGCAGAGCGCAGGGCTATCCAGGTCCCATTTTGATTTACCAATATCAGAAGACACGGCATCGTCACTATGCGCGTGCAGAGAAGGGGACCACAAAGTAGCGACTCCGGCTGCTGCTGCTCCGGTCAGCAGGAATTTCCGGCGGTTTATGGAATATGACATATTGAAAGATTTAGGGATTGAACCACATCTAAATTAGTTAAAAATAATCAACATCGAAATTAGCCTGGGTTGCCTTCAGCGCTATCACCTGGATGTTGATAGTTATATTTCGGCTGGTCTAAGGCACCGAATGGGTTCTTGCACATGGCCGCGTAAACGGGCAGGCTTGATAGTACTTCTGAGAAGATATAATCAGCGAAAATATCTAGTGGGAAAAACAAGCGGTCAATAAATTTTGATTTGTGTCGTTTCTTGTTAAATTAAGATTCGTCTTTATCAAATTCAAACTTTAACAGCAATAACAATGGCAACTATTATTTTAAGTCATGATGTGAAGGATTTTGCAGCGTGGAAACCTCATTATGACGGCGATTCTCCAAGGCGGGAAGGAGCCGGATTTAAACAACTCGCAGTTGGTACTGATGCCAGCAATCCGAACAAAGTGTACATGATATGGCAGGGCGATCCAAAAGTCCTTGAAAAGATGTTGCAAGACCCGGAGCTGGGGGCAAAAATGAAGGAAGCGGGTGTGATTAGTAAGCCGGAGGTAATCGTAATTAACAGCTAGACGATTCATGACAGCGTTTAAGTTCGTGGGAATACTTACTGTATTTCTGCTGGCAGACGGGTGCTGAAGGCAGTAAGGTTGTAGGTTGTTTTGGCTTTCGCAAATGGGTTTGCTTCTCACGGTTCAAATATATACCATGCGTTGACAAAGTCCGGGGATGAAGTTAGAACATCGCATACAAAAAGTTGTGCCTTTTTCCCGATTCTTAATAAGGCTTGGTCGCTATGGCTTATTCTCCACGTTGCTGATTGTAGTTTCATTGGGAATAGGCGTCGTTGGTTATCAGTTTTTGGACAGCCAGACGTGCTTGACAGCTTCCACATGTCGTGCATGACTCTGACAGGCATGGGACCTGTGGAAAATATGACAACTGAAAGTGGGAAGTTCTTTTCTTCTTTTTATGCACTTTACACTGGTGTTGCATTTTAAAGTATTACAGTTGTTTTCTTTGCACCGATTATTCATCGCCTGCTAAACATATTACAGGTTGAAACAAAAGATACCACGCCATAGTAATGGTTGAAATGAATCCGCCACGATAGCACGCTCACATTCTTCTCTCTTGACGAGCACTTAGTAAGCTTCATTGACGGTTTGTGAAGTTCCCTGAATCCATATGTGACTACTACTTTTGTCGAAAAAAATCTTAGCATCCAAGCTCGCAGAGATTCCAACACTTCATGCTTTCCCTATTCCAACATTTTCATTCTGACTATACTGCCTAACGATTTAATATCCAGATAGAGAAATTAAGGACGGAAGCGAAGCTCACCCACAACAGGTAAGGAACTTGTATCAATGATGCCCAGGTATTGACGCGGTAGAAGGAAATTATCATGAAGAGTATACTCACCCAGAGGAGTAGTATTTCTATAAATGCCCAACCGGGCTGGTGGTAATAGAAGAAAACAAAACTCCAGGCAAAATTTAATGCCAGTTGAATGGCAAAAATCAATACCATTTTATTGATAAATCCTTTGTCCGTAATAATGTAAAGGGAGATACCCATGAGCAGGTAAAGTGCGGTCCAAACCGGTGCGAAGAGGTAGTTGGGTGGGTTGAATGAGGGTTTGTTCAGTTGTGGATACCACGTACTAATACCAGTGGAAGTCGCAAAGCCTGAAATGCCACCCACAGCGAGCGGTATTGTAATGCATATAATAAGTCTGACCCAATTACTCATTTTCTTATTTATTTAGTATTTCGGGAAAAACGTTTTGTGCCAATCATAACCCAGACACTAATTACTTCATAATCTCAGATTCTTCCAATCACATTCTGTACACCTACGAAAAAGTTTCAATGGCGCTATTCTGGTTTTGCACTCCGTACTGTGTTCAATGTTGTGGTGATTACGGAATCCGAACTGGATGGTGCCTGCTTAGTCACCTCATCCCGGCCTTCTCCTCAAGGAGAAGGTGCTATACGACCAGAATGGTGCTTTGTGTTAGAAGTCTCTAATCTTAGGAAAAGAATCCGGAGCTGCGTTAATTCGTTTCCACTATTTTTTTTTGATATTTGTTTTCAAGTCGGCTCATCGAGCCAATGTCGCTAGTGAGATAGCGCATAAGGTTCTGGAAAATTAAACGTTGTTGGAAATAGAAATTGTCACATGCCCAGCGATAACCTTCACAAAGGCGCAAATCCCAAACTGTTCCATTTTGCAAAGCTGAACAGGAAAGCACTAACTAATGCTGAGGATATTTTATGGCAACACCTCAGAGACAGAAGGTTGAATGGTTTTAAATTCCGACGTCAACATCCTATTGTCGATTTTATTGCGGATTTCTACTGCTTTGAATCTAATTTAGTAATAGAAATAGATGGCGGTTATCACAATTCGATTGAGCAAGCTCAGTACGACAGTGGCAGAACTTCTGAATTGGCAGCATTAAGCATTAAGGTCATCCGATTTGCCAATAGGGAGGTGATTGAAAATATTGATTTTGTTTTGCGGGAGATCAAGAAAAATTTAGGATAAGCTTTCTTTTTAACCACTTCATAGTCACCTCATCCCGGCCTTCTCCTCAAGGAGAAGGTGCCATATCAATACAATTGGTTCAATCTTGGAAGTCCCTCGCCTTGAGGAGAGGGATTTAGGGTGAGGTGAATTGCAGTCACCTCATCCCGGCCTTCTCCTCAAGGAGAAGGTGCCAAATTAATACAGTTGGTTCAATCTTGGAAGTCCCTCTCCTTGAGAAGAGGGATTTAGGGTGAGGTGAATTGCAGTCACCTCATCCCGGCCTTCTCCTCAAGGAGAAGGTGCCATATCAATACAGTTGGTTCAATCTTGGAAGTCCCTCTCCTCAAGGAGAGGGATTTAGGGTGAGGTGAATTGCAGTCACCCTATTCCGGCCTTCTCCTCAAGGAGAAGGTGCCATATCAATACAATTGGTTCAATGTTGGAAGTCCCTCGCCTTGAGGGGAGGGAATAATTATGAATAAAGTCCTATCTTGGTTACACTAAACCAAACTACCATGAAATTAACCCAGTTCGACACCGTGATACTGGCTGCTGCCTTTTTCTCAATGGTCTTTTCTATCGTGATGTGGTTTCTGAATGCCCAGGACTTGACCGCCGTTTTTGTCGGCCTTTGGGTTCCGTCTATATTGGGATTGGGCATATTTCTGAAGCTAAAGGACTTAGAAGGTAAGAAGTAGTTCATTTCTATTCCAGCTGCGGATATTCAATACCCTGTTATTCCGTGTACGACTTGTGTTTTGTAGGATCGTAAAGTATTTTCTCAATTGCTGCCGGGTATCTCCTTTAATAGAAAAACTTATACCCTACAAATAGCTCAGCCAAGCATAACTCTTCCTTTTCTTGTATTCGCTAAACCACTTGCACAAAGGGTACAGTGCGAGCACCAACAGGGCCCAGATCAGATAAACGGTAGCCAGCGAATATCCTTCACCCGGAATCAAAAAGCGGAAGGGAAGGGTTGTTGGTTCTTGCAGGGTATGGCCTCTGGATAAAAAGAGTATTGTACATAAACCATGCAGGACATAAAAATGAATGATATAATAGAAAAACGGAACGCGTCCATAAACGCTTACAGCGCGTACAAGCTTGCCGTCACTTTTTTCAAAAAATGAAAGAAAAAGCAAGGCAGGCCCCATGGTTATGCAGATGTATAAAAAAGACGGCGGATACTTGTGCACATTCAGGAATGAAAGAAAGGTGAATGTCGGACTTTCTTGTGCTGACCATGGAAAAGGGTCTCCATAGCCATTCAAGTAACGCATTCCTGCAAATAGAAATATTGCCGCGAGCCCCACACGCGTCAGTATCTTTTTGCGCAATGCCACATCGAATGTTGGTTCATAGATTTTCCCAAGGCAAAAACCCAGCATCATCAATCCCAGCCAGGGGAGGAAAGGATAGATAATGATCAACTGATGTCCCGCTCCAAGATTATGGGTCGCGAAATTTCCGTTCCGCAACAAGTCCCAAAAGAATCCCTGATGTGTGCTTTCGATAGAATCAAAAATATTATGACACGATACGATCAGTGTACCAAGGAAAAGCATGGCGTTGAAAGGCAGCTTGATCATCAGGCCCATAAGTACCATGCTTATCCCGATAGCCCATATCACCTGAAGGATTAATGCAGTGTAGCCAAGATCAAATGTAAAGGCCAGCGACATAACAGCCAGTTCAACAAAGATTAACCAAAGACCGCGCTGCAAAAGAAACCTGCTCAGTTCTGCTTTGCTCTTCCTAAGGCTTTGTAGGTAAACAGAAGTGCCCGCAAGAAATACAAAGACTGGTGCACAAAAGTGCGTGACCCACCTTGTAAAAAACAAAGGAACCGAAGTAGTTGTCACATCAAGCGGGTCATGCAGAAAGGCATCGAAGTGAAAAAAGTCACGCGTATGGTCGAGAGCCATGATGATCATCACAATACCACGCAATAGATCAAGTGCATAAATTCTGGTTTTGCTCATTGTTGTCAGAACTTGATTTTCCGCGTGGAGTCGTTCATGGAAACACTATGTGTAACTCAAATATATTTAATAACTACAGATCAGGCTCACTTCCTTTACCTAATATCCAGGTCACAGCAGAAATACATGGTAGTGCTCCTTGTTCACTCCCAAAAAATGACAGTTCAGTCTCATAAATAAGCAAAAGGCGGTTATCCATCGAACAATGGGAGCGCTACTTCCTTATTGGTGTATAACTTTTTAAACGAAACCTTAAACAAAAGATTATGAAACTTAGAAAAAGCTTAACATTACTTTGGGCCTACAACATACGGCTGCTTTGGCTGCCAATTATGTTGGTTGCAGTCTCTATTTCGAGTTGTGATGATAACAATTCAACACCTGCTCCGCTGGGAAATATCGTTGAAATTGCCGGCAAAACTTCTGATCTTTCAACACTTTACGCCGCAATTTCAAAATATCCCTCGCTTGTGAATACCTTAAGCGCTCCCGGGACTTTTACTGTATTTGCGCCTACCAATGCGGCATTTACGGCTGTTTTGGCAGCTATTGGCCAGACCAGTATTGATGATTTGCCGGCCGACGTTCTGGAAAACATTCTTCAATACCATGTGCATGCCACAGCCGCAATTGGTTCTGCCGCAATTACACCTGGTCCACTGGGAATGGTAAACGGTGAAAGTGCAGTATTGAGTACAACGAATGGTGTTTTCATAGACAATGCACAAGTGACTACACCTGATGTTGAAGCTTCAAATGGCATTATTCACATCGTAGACGCAGTGATTGTACCGCCATCCATGCTTCCAATTGTAGGGACAATCGTGGCGCCAGCTTATTTCAATAAGAATTTTACAACGTTGATCGCTGCAGTTCAGAATGCGGATACTGACATATTAAGCCTGTTATTGAGCGATGGTCCAAGTGGTCAGGGTCTTACTTTGTTTGCGCCTACAAATGATGCTTTTGAGGCTGCTGGTATCACGGATGTAAATAGTCAGGATGCGGTTCTGGCTTATCATGTAATTGATGGCACTGTAGAATCAGCTGACCTTCCAGTGACTTCAGGCTCGGCCGCCGAAGTTGAAACGCTTGGAGGTTTCTTCTACTTATCTAATAGTGGTGGATCTGTCAATATTAACGGTTTGACTCAGGTTATCGGGGTGGATATTGCCGGCTCGAATGGTGTGGTACACGTCATCAACAGAACTTTGCTACCGCCAACAAAGGACATCACTGAGATCGTGTCAGATGCTGCCGCTGGAAATCCGGCAGAATTCTCACTTTTGCTCGCAGCCCTTAACAGAGCAGGCCTTACTGGCGCACTTGCGGGAGATGGTCCTTTCACGGTGTTCGCACCTACAGATGCTGCTTTCATTAGCGCCGGCCTGGATGAAGCTGCCATAAATGCTGCATCCCCTGCAGATGTTGCCGCAATTCTAACGCACCATGTAGTTAAAGCCAGCGTTTATGTGTTCTCGACGGATTTATCTGATGGGAATGTAATGATGCTTAATGACCAGGAAGTTACCATTAGTGTGACCAACCTGACTGTTCAGGATGCAGCGGGATCAACTCCACCGGCTGGCTTGGTGGTAAGTTCACTGAATATCTTGGCTACAAATGGCGTTATCCATGTAATTGACAAGGTTTTATTGCCTGATTAAGTTCAGCGGAAGGTTTAGAGAAGTCCCGCAAAGTAGCGGGACTTCTTCTTTTTTAGTATTTCGTACATTAGAATCCAAAAGCAATTAATCCAGGTGTTTTCCATACGCTATAGATATTTTTTTATCCTGTTAGTAGCGATTTATTCTTACCTCAACATCCGTTTTACGATTGGGGAGCGGCTTTTTGATTTCTCTCTTCCGCACCTTCACCTGTTTTCAATCCTTCTGCTTGTTGTATTTGGCATCTGGGAATTAAACCGCCTGGCTGAAATTAACCTCGATAGGCTTTCAGTATTTCTTAAACGAAAAATACACCCGCTAATTATCCTGTTCTTGATCAGCATGCTGAATGTCGTGGTGGTTACGATGGCGAGTATGGAATTGCTCTACCCGCTCTTGAAAATGCCACTACAGATCAATCGGGAACACCTCACACTGCTAGCGGCATTTGGCTTTCGGGTAAACCTGTTTTTGAATTGCCTCCATGCCATTGTATATTTCATGAATCGTTTGAAGAAGTCACAACTGGAAGCCGAGCGACTGAAGAAAATTTCTATCGAGGCGCAATTTGAATCGCTTCGAAATCAAATTAATCCCCATTTTTTGTTCAACTGTTTTAACGTTCTCTCATCGCTGGTCTACAGGGATGCCGACACTTCGGCCAAGTTTATTGCCCAACTTTCATTCGTTTACAGATATTTGCTCTATAATCAGGAGAAAAAGGTCGTTCAGCTGGTGGATGAACTCGCTTTTTTGAATGCCTACATATTCCTGCTGGAGATTAGATTTGGAAAGAACCTGGTAGTGGAAAAAAATATTGATCCTATTGATGAGCAATCATTTATTGCGCCTGCGGTGTTGCAGATGCTTATTGAGAACGCCATCAAGCATAATGTCACCTCAAAATCGCACCCGCTGCAGATAAGCATAGTTTCATCAAATGGCTGGATTGAAGTCTCCAACAACCTTCAGGAAAAGGAAATAAAGGAGCCTTCGACAAAGGTTGGCCTTATGAACATTTCTGAGCGTTATGGGTTTTTAAGTGAGAAGCAGGTAGAAATTGAGAAAACAGAGACTGATTTCACGGTGAGAATCCCACTTTTGACGGTAGCTGAAGCATGAACGTACTAATTGCTGAAGATGAGATTCTGGCATCAGAACGCCTGCGCGATCTTTTGATGGAATGTGCGCCAGATGCTGTGGTGGTCTCACAAGTGGACAGCGTACAGGAGGCGGTTTCCTATTTCCAATCTGGCAAGACCGTTGATCTTCTCCTGCTCGACATTGAGCTCGCGGACGGGAAGAGCTTTGAAATCTTCGAAAAAGTCAATATCAATGTTCCTGTTATTTTTGTTACTGCGTATGACCAATACGCCATTCATGCGTTTAATTTTCTCAGTGTAGATTACCTGCTCAAACCGATTCAGCTGGAAGATCTTAACAAAGCGTTAACAAAATATAGTCACTTCGCCCAGATGAAGGGATTGCAACAACGCGAGATTAATGTTATCAAGGACTTTTTGGCTAAGTCTGCAAAGCAGTACAAAGAGCGATTTCTCATTCGGGCCGGAAACAAGTTACATTATAAATCAGCGAACGATGTTGCTTACTTTGTCGCTGAAGGGAAGGAAGCTTACATGGTATCCAAACAGGAAAACCGAAAGTATCTGATCGATCATACGCTTGAGGAATTGGCGGTGCTGCTGGATCCCCAGAAGTTTTTCCGCATTAGTAGGAAGTTTATTGTTTGTGTCGACAATATTAAGGAAATTAGGGGCCAGGTGAGTACGAAACTGGAGGTGCTGTTAAACCAACAATGTGAATACACCCTTAGCGTTAGCCGTGACCGTGCCCAGGATTTTAAGAACTGGCTGGACCGTTGAAGGTCGCCTTTTTGAAAAAAAGATGACTAATATGAAGTATTGTTTGGCAGCATGTTTTGCAGTCTGCTCTATGGTAGCCTTGGCACAGGAAACTCAAAATGTTGAAGATCTTAAAAAAGAGATTCTCCAGCTCAGGGAGGATGTAGATTTAATCCAAATGAATCTTGCAGAGGGTGAGACAAAATTTAAACGCGGGATTGTGGTGGCCACCATTGGATATTGTGTTACGATTGCAGGTGGGTTGATGTTAGGCCGCAGCCAGGACGATCTTGGCAAAGTTTTGCTTGTTTCCGGCGGTGCCACAGGAATCACTGGCACAGTAATGATGGTGGATGCCTTCAAATATCTTGGCAGGGCTGGAAAATCTTCACAAAGGCATTAAAGGCATCTAGCTTCAGTTTTTTTAGCTCAGTTTCGTAGTGGCACAGACGTGCGGAAATTCACTTCAATATTTTTTTTAAGAAAGCCGCGGGATCCTTATTGGCTTTAGAAAAGCTTGGGTAGATTAGCTGCTCAATACCAAGGCACTCAATCAGCATTTTATATTCTATGAAACCTGTCGTTCAGATTTCCCTAGACTTAACCAATATTGACGAAGCCCTGGAAACAGCCGCCATGGCAATACGTGCTGGTGTTGATTGGCTCGAAGCAGGAACACCGCTTATTCTCGCGGAAGGATTGCATGGCGTAAAGAAGCTGCGGGAAGCCTTTCCGAATACGCCGATTGTTGCTGATCTTAAGACGATGGACGGCGGATATCTGGAAGCTGAGATGATGGCAAAGGCAGGTGCTTCTTACGTGGTTGTGATGGCACGGGCACACGAAGAGACGATAAAATGCGTAGTTAATGCCGGCCGGGATTATGGTATTGGCGTGATGGGTGATAACCTGGGATGTCCGGATATGGTAGTGGCTGCAAAATGGCTTGAAGATTTGGGATGTGGCTATGTCATCCACCATATTGGCTATGATGAGCGCAGAGGGATCGCAGCGCAAGGCAAACGCATGCCCAGTCCGCTTGACCAATTGCGTGAAGTGGTGAATGCGGTGAACATTCCGGTACAGGCGGTTGGTGGGCTCAGTCTGGAGCAAGCCATTCAATGCCCTGCTTATGGCGCACCTTTGGTCGTGCTCGGTGCACCACTCACCATTGATGCTGACGCTTTCAAGACAGCCGATGGCAATTTGGAGTCATCCCTGCGCTTGATTTGTGAAAAGATACATGCCTACGGGGATGTGGCAGTTGGAAAAGTGTAGTTTCAGGTAGTGTGATGTTTATGCCTGGTAAAACAGGGAATAGAAATATGAAAGTAGCAGCCGTCGTGAATTATGCCCCTGAAAAGGGGTCGGTTGAAATACGGGAAATTCCGAGACCCGATATCGGCGATGAAGATATCCTGTTGGAAGTAGCCAACGTTGGCGTATGTGGCAGCGATTTGCATCAATGGACTGCAGATCACAGCTGGCCTGTTAACTATCCGGTTGTGTTGGGCCACGAATTTGGTGGGCATATTGCTGAAGTTGGAAAGCGCGTAGTAGGATGGAAGGCCGGAGATCGTGTGGTCAGTGAAACCGCTGCGGTGATCGACACCAATAATCCCATGTCACGAACTGGATTGTACAACTTAGACCCTACACGTAAAGGATTTGGGTATGGTGTGAACGGTGCTATGACACGTTTTGTTAGCGTGCCGGCACGCTGTCTTCACCGCGTTCCGGATCAACTTGCATTTGAGCAGGCATGTCTTACTGAACCTTGCTGCGTTGCATTTAACGCGGTGGTACAGAATTCCCGACTTAAGCCCGGTGACCGTGTCATCGTAATAGGACCGGGTACAATTGGTATCTTATGTGCCGCCATGGCAAGGCTTTGCGGGGCCGAAGTGGCTGTCATTGGGCTGGAATCCGACAAGCACAGGCTCAGTATTGCCAGTCACTATGGTTGTGAAGTTATAATTGGTGATGCATCATCCTGGGCAAGGCAGCAGGATGGCCTGGGTGCCGATTGTGTCATCGACGCTGCCGGCGCAAGTGCAACATTAAAGATCGCTATGGATCTTGTAAGACCAAATGGGCAGATCACCAAGGTGGGCTGGGGACCACAACCGCTGGGCTTCTCCATTGATCCCATTGTGCAAAAGAATGTTACCCTGCAGGGGAGTTTCAGCCACAATTGGCCCGTATGGGAACGCGTGATTGCCCTGCTTTCCAGCGGACAGCTGGATGTCAAACCCATCATCGGTGGCGTTTGGCCTATTACAGAATGGCATGTGGCCTTTGAAAAAATGCATGGGGGTGAAGTAGTCAAAAGTGTATTAAAACCAGTATAGCTATGCGTCTGGAAGACAAAGTCATCATCGTCACCGGAAGCACTACAGGTATTGGAAAAGCTATTGCACTGGCGTGCGTTTCAGAAGGCGCACGGGTAGTTGTTCATGGGCTGGAAAAGGAGTGGGGTGAGTCCGTGGTGGCCGAGATTGGCAATGAAAAAGCCAGGCTTCACATCGAGGATATCACCAATGAAGGGGCAGCAGATAGACTTGTAAACGTCGCAGTTGAATCTTTTGGCCGATTAGACGCGATTGTTAACAATGCCGCTGCCGTGGTGTCATCAAATATTCACACAACGGATTTAACTTTCTTGCGAAGAGTGCTGGAAGTGAATACACTCGGACCATTCGCACTCATTAAGGCTGCGCTTCCATACCTTCGTGACAAAAGGGGGTGTGTGCTCAATATCGGTTCCGTCAACGCATGGAGCGGTGAGCCTAACCTGCTTGCCTACAGCATTTCCAAAGGAGCATTGATGACAATGACACGCAACCTTGGGGATACACTCCACCGCGAAGACGGCGTTCGGGTAAATCAAATCAATCCGGGGTGGGTGCTTACAGAGACTGAAACACAGCGGAAAAAGGATCATGGGCTGCCGGCAGACTGGTATACAAGAGTCCCCAAAGTTTACGCGCCGGCAGGACGTATTTTGTCTCCAGCCGAAATAGCGATTGCTGCAATTTATTGGCTTGCCGATGAAAGCGGTCCAATCAGCGCACAGGTCGTTGATTTGGAACAATACCCGTTCATTGGCCGTAATCCACCAAAAGACGAAACGACGATTTCCAATCAATAATAAGCACAAAATAGTGCCATCGCTATGCCCAAATTAGCAGCGTTTCCCAAAGCCTTCATGCAAGCCCTTTGTAAAGATGGCACGATGAAAGTCTCTGAGTGGATAAACCTTGCTGTACAACTCGATATTGATGGACTGGAATGGTATGCAGGCTTCCTGGAAATGGCAGATGAATCAAATTGGTCTGTGTTCCGAAAAGAAGTTGAGGATTTTGGAAAAGTGATACCCATGATGTGCTGTTCACCAGATTTTACACATCCGGATAAAGCATTTCGAAGTAAGGAAATTGAAAAGCAAAAACGTTGGATTGATATGACCCATACGTTGGGTGGCTCTTATTGCCGTGTTTTGTCAGGGCAAAGAAGGCCTGAACTTTCCATTGATGAAGGAGTGAAACTTGCAGCTGAATGCATCGAGACATGCCTGCCATATGCACAGGAACGGAATATTACATTGATTATTGAAAACCATTACAAAGATGATTTTTGGGAGTATCCCGAATTCGCACAGAAAATGGATGTTTTCTGCAAACTGGTGGATAGTATCCAGCATCCGTGCTTTGGTGTGAATTATGATCCAAGCAACACCTACCTGGCAGGTGAAGATCCCTTGGAGTTGCTTCGACGTGTATCCCGCAGGGTGGTTACCATGCACGCTAGTGACCGGTTCCTGCTGGAAGGTAATTTGGAAGACCTGCGTCGTGAAGAGGGCGGCGCTACCGGCTACGCGAAGCGGCTCAGCCACGGAGAAATCGGAAAAGGCCTGAACGACTATGACGCTATTTTTAATGAGCTTAGCAGCGTGGGTTTCGACGGCTGGATCAGTATTGAGGATGGCGTGGAAGGAATGGAACAACTTGAACGCAGTGTGACCTTCCTCCGAAAAAAGATCGCACTTTACTGGCCCTCATAAGGCCCTTTGTAAAACTTCATGATCTTTTGTGGCATTTGTGTATTCACCAATATAATATTTGTGCCCTTATCAAACGTTTGCATTGGATGCGCGTAACAGAATCTTTAGCCTCGTCCCACCTATTGTACGTCTGCTGAATAATATCCTAAATCGACAATCGTTATTTTAACTGTAATGATTACCTTTGCGCCGAAATAACAAAAGACTTTTTTAATGAACCTTAGATTCTATTGCCTTGTATTTTTTCTGCTATCGGCTGCGATAGTGTACGGCCAGGGTAATCAATCCGCTGAGAGTATTGTGGTATTCGATCCTTTATTCTGGAAAGATCAATTGAAACTTGACGCTTCACAGCGTCAAAAAATTAAGGAGATTAACATCGAATACTATGAACGACTGTACACGATTCATGAAGAACCCAATCGTCAGAAGGTACAGGTAAGAGCGGCGCAAAGTTTGTTACAGCGCAGCGAGGAAATCTGGGAGACATTTTACCCCAGGCAGCGGAAAAAATGGAAAAAGATGTGGCAGCAGAATTATGTACCCCAGGTTACGAAGGACACCTGATTTATGCTATATGCGCGCAGTGGCGTGACCCGCCCGATGTGTTTACGACATGCCAGTCCAGCACCTCATTAACCTATTTTCAAGTCTCAATTCAACCATTTCCAGTATATCTCTGGGGATTATTGTTCAATGTTTTGATTTAAAGCGGTTACTTTTGTTCCCACAACAGCCAGCTATTCCATGAATATTAAAAAACGCTTGATCAGCAAGGAAGATCCCGATTATAGTCCGATTAGTGATTATATCTCAAGCACTGAAAGTGTTGTCGGTATCGATGCGCGACACACCCATATCATCATTATTAAGAAGCTGATCCAATTGGAACAAAGACTGGAAAAGTTAGACAAACAGCTCGCGGCCATGAAGAAGGCTAAAAAGAGGAAGTAAGCCTTTTATTATCCCAAACCATTTTGATGCATATGGAGCAATTAAAAATCTCAACAGCACAATTTGAAAACGCCAGTGGAGACAAGGCGTATAATCTAGCGGTAATCGATCGGCTATCGCGAAAGGCAGCAGATGAAGGATCGAAAGTTATTGCCTTTCATGAGTGTTCAGTGACCGGATACACCTTTGCGCGAAATCTTTCTCAAGCGCAAATGCTGCTGTTGGCTGAGTCCATCCCGGATGGTCCAAGCACCTTGCGGCTAATAGATATTGCCAGAAACAACGACATCGCGATATGCGCAGGATTATTTGAGAAGGATGCAGAGGGCAACTTGTTCAAGGCTTATGTCTGTGTGGACAAAGGCGGATTGGTTGCTAAATTCAGAAAATTGCACCCCTTTATTAATCCATTTCTTACCCCGGGTAATGAATATTGTGTATTCGAACTTTACGGTTGGAAGTGTGGCATCTTAATTTGCTACGACAATAATATCGTTGAGAACGTGAGGGCTACCAGGTTGCTGGGCGCAGATATTATTTTCATGCCACATGTTACCATGTGCACGCCATCTACAAGACCTGGTGCAGGTTTTGTAGACCCCCGACTATGGGAGAATCGGGAAATAGATCCTACATCGCTGCGGTTGGAATTTGATGGCATGAAAGGACGTGATTGGCTCATGAAATGGCTTCCATCCAGGGCTTACGATAACGGCATCTATGTTGTCTTCTCAAACCCCATTGGCATGGATGACAATCAATTAAAGAACGGATGTGCGATGGTCATTGATCCCTTTGGTGATATTCTGTCTGAATGCAGAACATTGGGAGATGATATCGCTAGCGCAGTCATTAGCCCTGAAAAACTTACGCAGGCAGGCGGCTATCGTTATATAAATGCACGCCGGCCCGAATTGTATGCTGACATCATCGGCCAATATCACAAATCAGAACAAAAGGTGATCTGGCGATAACGCCAATATTCTTATAGCAGGAACGTAAAAAAAAGTATTTCAATAACCTAGTCTACTTCCAGGCGCTCAAGAATTTCCGCAAGCACTGCATAATCTTTAAGACCCGGCCGTAACTCATTACTCCCCTTCATAGCTATACCTTCAATGTGAGGATTATCCAACGCAAGGTCCAGATCATGCTCGGATTTTATCGCGAGCAGCAACGGGTAAGTGTCAGGCGTATTGCGCGCCACTTCAGAAAGTAAATAGGCCGGCATTACGTGCGAATCCGGTACAGATTCATTTTCCGCAATGAAAAGAATTATGGGAAGGGGAAATGACGCGAAAAGGCCGAATTCCGCCAGGCCCATCTCTAAGTAGTCCGGCTTATAGTTCTCCAGGATGTCGTTTAGCTCATCCTGACGTTTGATGCCATACACCTCAGCAACCACCAGTGGTCCTGTAACCCATCCACGTATTTCCTGGAATTGCTTTGGCGGAACATAATTTTCCTGCCCTTTCTGAACGTTAAATCCCAGCATATCGACGCCCATTCCAGCACAATACCGAGCATCACTAAGGTTTGTGACGCTTCCAACTTTCACTACCGTTCTTAAAGGCATAGTTTTAGTGGTAAAGAAAAAATAACTTTGTGCGAATTACGTTCAAAGTTCAGTTCTGGATAGGGAAAAACCAATTATTCGGTGAAGCATTTATTGAAGTACTTTTTTGGTATCATCGCAATAGCGGCAGTTTCATGTGATTCTTCCAACGAACCAAACCTTTCCGAAACCGGGAGGGATTATTTTCCATTGCAGAAGAACTTTTTCCAGATTTATGACATCAGCGAAATCCGATACCAATTGGAGATTTCGGAAACATTGGCATATGAATTGAAAACACTGGTAGCAGATTCTTTTCCTACTGTCGATGGTGATGTTGAATATGTTATTTATCGCAGCCAAAGAAATGCCGGGGAAACAGAATGGACTTATCTGGATACCTGGTCAGCGCGCATAAATAGTCGGGAGGCGATAATGAAAGAAGAAAACATTTCCTATCTCAAGATAAAGCTTCCGTTATTTCCTGGTACCGTTTGGAACGGGAATATTTACAATACCTACGACAAAGATGAATACACACTGACGGAAATTGACAAGCCATACACAATAAATGAAGAATCATTTCCTGATTGCATTGTCGTGCAGCAAAGTGATAACGAGGATTATATTGTGTTCCTTGATCAGCGTCAGGAAATATACGCCAAGCATGTCGGACTAATTTACAAAGAAACGACACAGCTGAGCTACTGTACTTCGACTGTGAAAGGATGTATTGGAGAACAGAAGGTTGAAAGTGGGGTGATCTATAAACAGGCTATCAAAGCGTATGGATTGGAGTAGTGTGAGGCTTACTTTCTTGCTTATTTTTGTTGGCGCTGCTGCCATGGCGGAAGTAAACCGGTACATGGTCTTTTTCAGGGATAAAACTGGTACCATTTATAGTACAGCATTACCCAATGAATTTCTTTCCCAACGGGCCATTGATCGGAGAATTCAGCAGGGCATTCTTATCACGGATCAGGATTTTCCGGTGAATGCTTCCTATGTTCAGGGTATTTCCGGAGTAGGTGCTGAAGTTTTCTACACAACCCGATGGATGAATGGTGTGCTGGTTCAATGCGATGCGGCATTGGTTGCAGCGATAGAGAATTTGCCCTTTGTTGAACGCGTGGAGTTTGTAGCACCAAATGAAAAGCTGCTGAGT